>Ga0105355_10003467_pt1 | contig 13816 bp, 17 predicted proteins | sample GOMGulsemesocosm_2_FD_83508 | JGI IMG/M metagenome (GOLD analysis project Ga0105355, IMG submission 83508) | Methane-oxidizing microbial communities from mesocosms in the Gulf of Mexico - GOM9C Gulf of Mexico | ecosystem: Environmental > Aquatic > Marine > Cold seeps | place: Gulf of Mexico... | reverse complement strand
GTTAATACCCATTTGAGTATCAAACATTTCTTCAGAGTTTTGCCCTACAGGGGCCGGTATAAATACGCCCGCATTAACAAATAATATATCGAGAGATCCAAACTGATTTTTTACTTGCCCGACCAAGTCATTTAATGCAGATATATCAGTGACATCTGCAACAACCCCTTTGACTCCCAGCTCAATTGCAGCTACCTGCACTTTTTCTGCTGATCTACCAGTAATAACTACATCGGCTCCTTCAGCTTTAAGCTTTTTCGCAGTGGCATATCCTATACCACTGTTTCCACCGGTAATAACCGCCGTTTTTCCAGATAAATCACTCATATTCTTAGTCCTTTTAGTTTAGATAACAATATGTACCGATCGGTACAAATTGACAATCTATACTCATCGGTACATAATTGCAACAAATTCATTTGGATGAACAAAAAATGAAAGCAGGCCGTCATCGTACTTTTGATAAAGACATTGCCCTTGATCAAGCAATGAAAGTTTTTTGGAGTAATGGCTATCCTGGGACTTCTCTGTCGGATCTGACCAATGCTATGGGAATAAATAAACCCAGTTTATATTCTGCATTTGGCAATAAAGAAAATTTATATAAGAGCGTATTAGAAAGATATGTTGAAAAACATGGAGTGATCCACGCCAAACACCTTTTTGTAACTGAAAAGAACTTAAATGACAGAGTAAAATGTTACTTAACTTCTATCGCTGAAATGGTTACAGACCCAAACTTACCACGCGGTTGTTTAGTGTGTATAAGCACTAGCGAAGTTGGTGGAACACGTATTCCAGAAGATGCGTTACAAACTGTTTTAGAAATAAACCAATTAACAAAGTCTTCTTTGACTTCATTTTTCAATAGCGAAATATCTGAAGGCAACATAACGTCCGAACGTTCCGCAGTAGCGCTAGCTAATTATATTATGTCTTTGCAGTTTGGCTTGTCGGTGATGGCACGAAATGGCGTAAAACTTTCAGAGCTCAACGAAGTTATCAAAATTTCTATCGTAAACTTGTAATAGTAAATATATAAAAAGGTTTAACCTAAGTGACTGAAATAAAAAGACCAATAAACATTCATAATAACTATCACGCCCATGTCTATTTCGACAGTCAAACACTGCCGTTAGCGACAAACTTATGTGAACAAATAGCTAAACTTTTTAATTTGAAAGTAGGTAGGATTCATCAAAAACCAGTGGGGCCACATCCACTATGGAGTTGTCAAATAAGCTTCACTGACAAAGATTTTGATCAACTAATTCCTTGGCTTAGTGACAATAGAGATGGTCTCATTGTCTTTGTACATGCCCAAACTGGCGATAATCTTAAAGATCATACAGACTACGCTTATTGGTTAGGCGATGAGGTAGCGCTTAATTTAGCTCTATTTGGTGGATAGTAAACATAAGGATTGTTTCGACTTTAAGTTAGTTTCGCTGAACCTTTACCAGTGTAATTAAGGTAAATAAGATAACCAATAGATTTTCGTAGGTAAATATAAAAGCTTGTCCGATGTAATATTGTGTTATTAACAAGCAATTTGTTACTTAATCTTTCTATTTGCAAAGCTCGATTGATAATGCAGATTTTTCAAAGTAACCTTAAAATATCGATTAAACAGATTTTTGTTATCATGAATTTAAAACTAATAACTATAATTACTTGTGCTTTCACCATTCTATTATCGGTAAAATTAATTGCCAAAGAAAGTGAAAGAGAAAGAGAAAGAGAAAGAGAAACAATTTCACCGCCAAGAACGCTCACCGCAGAACAAGCGAAAGTCGCCTCGGCAAACTATCAAAAATATTGTTCGTTATGTCATGGTGCTGATAGACAAGGCCATGTTAACGATCATGCACCGTCATTGCGCAGTAAAAGCTTATTTGAGTCGGGTGTACCACATGCGATATTACGACCTATGTCTTATGGTCGAAAAGGAACGGCTATGGGTGGTTATTTAGATGAAGTTGGCGGGCCAATGACCCTTGATGAAACCTGGGATCTCACATATTGGCTGTTTGAGCAAGCGGGTGTTGATCGATTAAAGTTTTCGACTAATCCTGTACTTGGCGATATTAAACGTGGTGAAAAAGTCTATTTAGAAAACTGTACTAGCTGTCACGGTGAAAAAGGAGAAGGAGTAACTGCACCCGCTTTAGCCAACCAGTCAGCATTAGCACATAATACCGATGAATTTATTCGCCATGCCATTGAAAACGGTCGTCAAGATACGCCAATGCAAGCCTATAAAGCTAAATTATCACCTGATGATATCAACAACATCACCGCATTTTTACGTAGTAAAGCACTTGGTTGGAAAGAAGAAAGAACTATTTTAAAAGCACTACCAAAACCCGATCAATACGTAATTAATAAGCAAGGCGAAGACCCTAATTTTGATTTACAAGATGATATGTATGTCTCATCAATAGACTTAAACGCAGCATTAGTCGCGAAGAAAAAAATGGTTTTACTCGATACTCGCGTTACGTCTGTATGGCAAACTGCTCATATTGAAGGTTCTATCCCCTTTCCTTATTATGCTGATTTGGATGAAACTGTTGCCGGTATTCCAAAAGATGTGCAAATTATTGCCTATTGTTCATGCCCAAGAGCCGCTGCTGATTATACGATTAAAAAGCTCAGGGATCGTGGCTATACTCGTACAGCCGTACTCTGGGAAGGTATATTTGGTTGGATGCATTTAGGCTATCCGGTAATGCGTGGTGAAATTGAAGGAGTCTCTGATTAATTAATAACTAAAATGAAAGTAGACTAAACCCCTTCACGTCTACTTTCACTTAACTTCGCTGTTAGCTAAAATATCATTGATTCAAAAGGCTTAATTAAAATTCCAACAAATAAAAATGCCACAGTGCATATAACTAAAATTACTTTATCGACTTGCTTAGTTTTGTTTATCACTCTAGCAAGCATTAATTTTGCTCGCTTACCGATTGCCAATTTTTCCGCAAATAAATTTCTCAACCAATATTCCAGCAAGATCACTTGCCTTGAGCTTAAATTAAGCGCTGCTTTAATGTTTGATTTAACCGAAGCTATTTCGAAGTTATGCATTCAATCACCAAAAGCAAACGTTGAGTTAACAAATTTAGCGTTAAATTGGCAGTTTTCGATTGAAAGAACCTCGCCGAAATTGACATTCACTAAGATAAAGATTGAACAGCTAAATATTATAGGTACTGCGTTATTAGTTAACCGTATCGATAAAAATAGACAAAACAATAATCCAACGAAGAAAGAGCTATTTTCCTTTGACGACATTAAGCAATCAGTTTCACAACTAGCTCAGCTTGATTTAGCCAATAAAATACAGATACAACAAATTGATTATCAACCTTATCTTCAAGATAAAGCCATTGAAAGACCTCATTACCTCGGCCAAATATCTATTGATAAAAACAAACTTAATTTATCAATAAATCAACCAGAAAAGGAGACTTTCTTTACAGTACAGCTTTCACCATCAAAGCAAAATTTGAATGCCGAATTGACCGTAAAACTATCGCCCATGAGAGAATTTTTAGCTCATCACCAAGTTAAATTTTCTACTGATGTCGATAGACGTTTCTCAATTAAGGGTCAACTGACTAGCCAACTGCAGTGGCAGAATCAACAAAAAGAACAAAGCTTAATAATAAACAGCCAGTTAAATGATTTTTCATTAAATTGGTCAACTCAAAATGATCTCACTATCCCCTTTAATATCGATGGCACACTCAACTGGCAGACAAGCTTTAATGATAATATGCTGGAGGTTAATTATGTAAAGCAAAATAAGCTTGAAATAGCTTATCAAAAAAAACATTTACTTAAACTGTTATCACTCAATAATATGCCCCCCCAGCTAATTGAAGTGGTAAAAAACAACCCAAGTAATAACTTGTTAATTCAGCCTCATGGCACAGTAAAATTGGACTTAGACCAAAGACAGTTACTAGTTAGTGAACTAAAGCTAACTAGTTTGAATACAGATTCTCCAATGAAATTTGCGTTAAAAAATGCCATTTTAAAATTAGAAGACAATGAGCAAACTAAAGCGATAATACTAGGCCAAGCAGAGTTTAGCTTTGCTACTAAGATTAAAGTAAAGCAGCTAAATAAGATAAGCGCACAACCAATTAAAATAGAGGCCAGTGGCCTTATTAAGCACAACCCACAAGAATGGCTGATTGAACTTTCGCCGGCTACTAAGGCTCACTTGTCAGAGCTTCATTTATCAAACGTTCAGCAAGCTTCAACTAAAGAGAAAAAAATAGACAACAATAAGGTGCTTAAAGTATCAAAGCTACTCAGTCATTGGCAGGGCAGTATAAGTATTAGCACTGATCATGAAATCACTTTAGCATTAAAAACAAACAGTCAAATAAAACAACTCGTTGTACCAGAGCTTATACATGTGGAGCTTGCTCAACTCAATACAACAATAAATGGCAAGTTGGATGAAATATCCGTTGTCGGTAATGCAACAGCCGACGGATTTAAGCTAGCTCATTTCAGAATCAAAGGTAATATGGATCAAGCTAGCCTTGATGTTTATGCTAATGAACTCTCGTTGACAGACTTACTTGGGTTAAATATCAAGCTACCCTTCTTGGTTAAGCCGATTGATGGCAGCCTGAGTTACCAGCTTTCAGGATCATTAGCTAAGCTAACCAATGAAGAAAACCCTCCGCTAAAACTGGCAGTTGTACTGCAAGACCTGAGTGGGGAGATCAATGACATCTGGGTACAAGAGTTTAGTTGGAAACATGATTTCATTTTAAATAAAAACAGCATTCAATCAGATAGCACAGCTAATACTCGTAATAAGAATAAGCTAACTATCGCACAACTAGGTATTGAACCAGCTTTAAGCAACCTGACTGCACAAACAAGTATTAGCTTAAAAGATAATGTCTTAACATTAAGTGCGACAAATATTAGTGGCGGGCTACTTGAAGGAAATATTCATATTACCCAAGCTCAATGGCCGATGTCAGCTGAGCATTCAGTGAATGTTCAGCTTAATGAGATAGACTTAGAACAGTTACTCGCATTAGATAAAAAAAAAGGCATAGTAGTGACAGGTAAAGTTTCAGGGTTATTACCGGTAATTTTTGCAAATGATAAGTTCACTATAGAAAATGGCGAATTACATAATGTCAGCAATGGCCTTATTCAAATAGTAGATAATCCGGCAGTTGAACGGTTGAAAGCTAGCTCTACTGAATTAAAACTGGCTTTTGAGGCTTTAGAGAATCTACATTATCAACAACTAACTTCTGATGTTTCGATGGCCGATGACGGCTATATGTTGTTAGATACTAAGATAAAAGGCAGAAACCCTGATCTAGATAATGAAGTGAACTTAAATTTAAATCTTAGCTATGATTTATTAGGCTTGTTAGAGTCAATGAACATTACTGAGCGATTTGAAAAAAATATTATCAACGAATTGCAAAATAAATAAGGAGCGTCCATGGAAAAAATACTCGTAGCTGGCTTAGCTATATTACTATTCACCGCATGTACTCATAAAGTAGAAGTTAGTGCAAAAGAGCCAATCACCATAAATTTAAATTTAAAAATTGATCATGAAATACGGGTTAAGGTAGATCAAGAACTTGACGATATTTTCAGTGACGACAGTGACGTTTTTTAAGGAATAATAATGAATTACATAATAAATAAAATCAGTTTAGCCCTTATGGTATTAACCGTCACTTTTTCAGCCTGGGCAATCAGCCTAGATCAGGCAAAAAATGATGGTTTAGTCGGAGAAATGGCCAACGGCTATTTGGGAATAGTTGTTAGTAGTTCTGAAATACAGAGCTTAGTCACAACAGTTAACGACAAACGCAAAGCTATTTACCTAAAGTTAGCACGTACCAACAAACTAACCATGGCACAAATTACCGAACTTGCAGGTAAAAAAGCAATAGCTAAAACACAGTCAGGCCACTTTATAAAAAACAGCTCTGGCGGCTGGATCAAGAAATAACGAAGAGTATAAAGTAAGAGCAGAGAAAGGGATTACAGCTCTCCTTCACTCATTCTCAGTAATGGGTTAAGGTGCTGTAACATCTTATAGATTAGATTCTGCTTTTTTTAAGTCGACAAAATAAAAAGTTATTAGCAAACAAATAATATTAAAAATGAATAAAAATAGTCCATGTCTAATCATTTCATACTGAGAGTCCCCTCCTGCGCTATACTCATAACATCGGCGCCGTGTTAAGCGATGTAAAATAGTTGACTAATATAGCGAAGTAAGAGTAAACCCAACCCACAGTCCCGTCTTAATTTACTTGTTTATGCGTTTTAATACGTGACCAAATATGCAATACCTCGACATTTAGTATAACTATGGCAACTTGCCGTACTGTTATTTACCAAACAAGAATCAAACACCAACGCATTGCCACCTAATTTTTGAGTTTTTACTTCTAATGAAGAAATCAAAGTATGCTTATTAGGTTACGATCTCTGACATCTACTTGGCAATATTCAGACTCCACATAACCAACTTGAGAAGCTCTTAATTCCCATATTTCATAGTTGGAATACCTTTTAACTACGCTTTTTCGAATGCTACTTTCAATATCACTCTTAACACAACCACCAGTTTTAACCCTGCATTTCAACAAGTTACAAGCAGATAAGGATATAAATGTAACCAAAATAAGAAATTTCATGCGTTCTCCATATAGTACGTAACGCCAACATAATCGGTTAAGTAAGGTTTGTTAAAATAATGGTTCAAAGTGAATAGCCAACTATATTCCAGCTTAAAGCACTTGTTATACCAAATGAATTAAAGAATTTATCAAAATTTAATGCGGATAAATATTCAACTTCAAGGCGCGTAATTGAGTAATAGCTAGCTAGTGGAATTGAGCGTAACGCTGAAATTGGAAATTTAGACCATTAAAGGTGGTATATTCAATATTTCAATTGGTATTATTCATCACAACTTAACATTTACCTTCATATCTTGTTGCTTACCTACAGATATTTTTTTCATGACACCGCCACCTTGCAGGTCAGGCGCGGTTCCCCAAATCACAAATGCTATTAAATAATAGTCGCCACTAGGGACTGCCTTGAAAATGAAATTACTTTTAGCGTCACACGCCGATTTAATTACATATTCATGGTATTATTTAACGTCAGGAATGAATTTCGGTGGTTTCTGTGACATCAATACTTGGCCTTGCTCTGTATTACCATACGTAGAGAGAATACGCTCATTAGCATATTCTGAAGCCGGAAGTAATTCAATATTGAAACCAGCACACCCTTTATAAACACCACTTTCAAGCTTTAAATAAGCGTCTCCTGATACAGTAGAACTTCCTTTAGTGTGTACCCATTTAACATTATCAAGGTTAAATTTTCTTTTTAAATTAACGGTTTCTTGACTACTGGCATGGTGACTAAATATATAAAACAATATTAATATTACAAACTTCATGTGAGATCCTTAACCGACAAACTAATGAATAAGCAAATAATTTTGACTAAAATAAGCGACGCAAGGCTATAAACCAACGGTTATTTGTCGTGATTTATTTACTTGTTTTGTGCGCCCGTTTTCCACAGTCGATATTGTTCATTTCTATCGACTAGCTTTGCCATACGATCCAATCTAGACTCAATACCTAATAGAGTTGGAATACCACATTTTTTCCTTTGTTCATCGGAACGAGCTTTTTTGTCAAAATTAACTAAATAGTAAATTTCATGCGTTCCTGCAAGATTCATTTTTCTGTCTAATTGAGTCCCCCATACTTGAGGTTTTTCTACTTTTAGTAAATATCTATCTTCAGCTGCACAGGATAACCATTTTGCGTTTTTATTATCAGGATCTAACAGAGCTGATTTTTTTGAAAGCTCCATTGCCTTTTTATAATGTAAAAGATTTGAACCATGTTGCATTATCATTGCTGCAGCAAAGTAGCCTTTAGATGTTAAATTTTCTGATGAATTTAGTAGTTTTTCGGCCTGATGTATCCTAACTTTGTCCCCTGGAAGCATTACGTCAGTTATATATTTTTTCACTTCATTTTTAGAAGTGTTCGTAAGTGAATTCGAACAGCTTGATCTTCCTTGTATAACTCAAGCAAATTACTTGCGCTTACTTGAGTTACGAAAAACAAAGGTACTAACAATATCCATTTTATTTTCACCGCTCCCTCCAAAGGAATTTAACGCCCATTTAAGGGGCTGATAATTGATTACTTAAACTTGTGAAGCTTCTAATCTTTTCAATAACCTACTATTTTCTATTCTTAAAAAAGCAACCTCTTCTTCTAATGACATTTTCTTATTAGCTGGCTGCTCACCTTCTAGTAGGTCCCTTATTTCCAACATAATTTGCTCAGATGAAACAACATCTCCTATTTTTGCTTTAAAGTTATCTATAATACCGGAATGGGGTGATGGCACCTCTAAGGATACTTTTTCACTTTCTACATCTAGCAAGGCATCCCCTTCCTTAACTTCCTGCCCATCATTTATATAAATCGCCGTGATTTTTGTTTCCCCCATTGAAGAGGAAAGCTCTGGAAGTTTGACATCCATGCTTAGTACTCCTTAAGTTTTAACGCTTTTATAATAGGAAAATAATAGCTGTTTAGGTACGCAGCTATTATTTTTTACAGTTCAATTAGAACTTAGCTTGCTACCACTTCAATGACAATTTTACCTTTTGCGCGGGCACTTTCGCTTTTAATCATGGCTTGCTTTGCATCATCTAAACAAAAAACTGAATCTATTGTTACTTGAAGCTGATTTAATTCAAGCAGTTCGGCTATGGTGTTAAGCCCACTTCTTGATGGTTCAACTAGCATACGAGCATAATGAATATTTTGTGATTGTGATTTTTTATCGTCAATTTCATCTAATAGTGAAATTAATCGGCCATTAGGTTTTATTACCTCAAGAGATCGCTCGACGATGTTGTTGCCCCCTACTGCTGCAAAGACTAAATCAATGTCAGAGACATGCTGTTCAAAGTCGTCTTGCTTGTAATCAATAAATTCATCGGCGCCAGATCCCACAATGAAATCTTTTTTAGCTTGAGAGCCTGTTGCTATAACATATGCACCTATGTTTTTTGCTATTTGTACTGCAAAGTTGCCGACACCACCCGATGCATTATGGATCAGTACTTTTTGACCTTTTTGTAATTCACCATGCGTAGTTAATGCTTGTAGTGCTGTTAAGGCGGCTAGTGGTACCGCTGCACTTTGTATAAAGCTTAATGATGCCGGTTTATGTGCGACAACATCGGCATCTACAGCTAAATATTCTGCTTGTGCGCCTTGCTCTGTTAAAGGTGCATATACATATACTTCATCGCCAAGTTTAAAGTCTGTTACTAGCTGGCCTACTTCGCTGACAATACCCGCCGCATCCCAGCCTAAAACTAATGGTAATTCATGTGTACCAGAGTCTTTTAACATACCGTTTCTAATGTGAAAATCGACCGGATTCACACCTGCTGCTTTTACATCTATTAATACCTGAGACGCTGAAATACTTGGTTTAGGTAAATCACCAATGATTACGTTCTCTACGTTACCATATTGTTTTATATATGCTGCTTTCATTTTCATTCCTAATAATTAAGTTAGTGGTTCGTTGTATTGCAGCTAGTATCAACAAAACAATTGATATCCACTAATTGATAGTTAATATAGAATTCATTGATTAATATGATATGTAGGGTTTTAATATGAGTAAACCAGATTTAAACTTAATGGTAATTTTCGACGCGATAATGCAAGAACAATCCGTAAGTGTCGCAGCAGAGCGTTTATCTATGACGCAACCTTCAGTATCCAATGCTTTATCACGTATGCGTCATGTTTTTAAAGACCCTTTATTTATTAAAGATGGCCGTGGTATTAAAGCTACTCCTTTTGCTAGTTCATTATGGTTACAAGTATCAAGTTCATTAAATATAATCTCAGAAGTTGTTAACCCTAAAACATTTGTAGCTCATCATGCGAAACGTACTTTTAGAATTGCACTAACTGATGGAATGTTATCATTATTGTGGCTAGAGCTAAGAAAAGAGATAGAACAAAAAGCGCCACACATTAATATTCATGCAGTGCCCTACACTATGAATGGTGAAAGTTTGCTTATGAATGCTCAAGTTGACCTTATTACTGATTACATTCCTGTTTTAAGCAGCAATATACAAAGGCAACACTTATGCAATAACTACTTTGTCGCCCTAATGTCACCTGATCACCCTCTGGCCCATCAAGAATTTGACATGAAAGCACTCGTTAATAGTGATAATTTATTGGTTTCTTTATCTGGTGATGCATCTGGCATTGTTGATGTTAAATTAGCTGAACAAAACTTAACTCGCCGTATAGCAATGACTACCAATAGCTTTGCCAGTGCAATGAGTTTAATTGAGAATACAACTCTTATATGCGTTTTGCCTTATGCGATTGCTTTCAAACACGTAAATAATGGGTCGTTAATTGCTAAATCATTACCTATAAACATTCCACCAGCTGAAATATCAATGGCATGGCATAACCGAAGTAACCGAGATATAGGTTTAACTTGGTTAAGAGATATAATTTCTCAAATCATCCACAACAAACAAGAATTATTTAAAAATGACGCGTGGGTATATTAGGAGCTAAGAGAATTGCGAACATTAACAACCCGCGAGCAATTTATCCATGGCAACTAACGCACGTATAGGGGGATAATAGTTTGCTATATACCAAATTCACACCCAAGTGCACCACTTGAACCATATAGACTGTTAAGCCGCTATTACAAAAAAGGGTCTAGCTTTGAATACATTACAGTAAACAAGTACCAGGCAAACTGTTAGCCGTCTCCTCTTCATTGGTTTGTTATACTTAATTATCACTTAACTATTATATTTTTGTTGCCCAGTTTACCTTTTTATAAATGGCTTTTTTGTCAAAGTCCGTATTACCCGTTTGTGAACTGACATAATAATAAGCACCACTAGAAAAACCAGCGATACCAACCGAAGTTAGTTTTTTCGGAAGAGCTTCAGAAGTATTTAGGTATACATTACTTTCAGGGTATGAGTTTTGATGCTCAGGTATAGTTAACGCTTCAATTGATTTATTGATAATTCGACTAGTTATTGCTTTATGTGTTTCACCTTTAGCCCAGCCCAATGTCTTACCAGTAAAGATATTAAGCTCATCACTCAAACCAGCGTAGAATACTTCGTCTGAAATGATCTCGCCGTTCAACTCAAGGCAACAATCACAAAGCTAGCATAACTTGTATTTGTAATTACTTGAGAATAACGGTGAATTTTTACATGGACATTGGCTTCCTTAGTAATACCAATTGCATTTTTATTAATAGTATTAAGGGTGGTTCTATGAATTATCCTTTTATCTGACTCGCTAAAACTCCCCCAATTGAAAGCACCGTAAGATTCATTGTCAGCCGTACTCTCATCTGTTAATAGATTTACTGAATTAAGACTTGATTGAAACGTCGGTGCGTTTGTTAACATAGGAAATTCTGTTTTACTGGCCGTTCCTGTGATCCCGCACCCTGTTAACAAACTAATAATTAGAACTAAAATTGAATATTTCACATCTACCTCTGATTTATGTCTATAGCCCGTAGTTACGGGCAAAGTGATACTTGCTAAAATGTAGAGCGAAGTAGAATCGAGTGTTCACTTTCCGCATGAATGCCTTCTTAGCTTTATTTTACTATGAACACTGACTTTGCATGTATTATACAGTTTTTCTTACTTTTAGAGTTTATCGTTTGCAACTCTTCCGTTTGATAAACCTTAGCATCTAATACAGACTTAACATTCCCTACAAAACCAGTTCTATTTCGAGAGTTATCATATTTAAGTTGGTCACACTTAGTAATTTTAAAGTTACATTTATCATTTGACGCGGAAAAATCACTAAACTGCATCTTCCATCAACATTTTTAAACGATTTAAAATTGCTTTCCGTTGCCGTGGCAATTAAAAGCCAACGTCCTCGATAATAAAAATAAATTACGATACAAAATATACGTCCTTATAATGCTAACACCTCAATAATAGGCAATAAACTGTTGGCTAAAAGCGACGCAGAAGCAAAGCTAACTGTATTTTTTCTTACTAAAAACGTATTACCTACCTAATACGCCTAATATCCAGTCATGGTAACTTGCCATCCTAACTTGATAAGCAATAGTGCCATACAAACCACCTTTAAAAGTAGATATATCGCCATGCCCCAATTGCCAACTTGATAAACCGACAAGAAATGGTACTCCTTCTTGAAATATAACAGAAGCCCCTCCGCTATCTCCTGAACCATGCATACCTTCAAGTGGTAATGCATTTTCTGGTTCGTCAAATTTAAATGCTAACCAGTTACCTTCTGTATTTTCAACAATATTTTGAAAATGGTTCATTACACGAAGTGATTTAGTATCAGAGTTTTCACCAGTTAAACCGCTCCCAGTAGCTCCCTTTCCGTAGACTGTAATTATTTTGCCTTTTTCGTTTTTACCTTTGTATATATTGATTGGTTCTACACCGCTAACAGCTGAAGTTAATTTGATTAACGCAATATCACTTCTAGATTTAAAAAAACTCATTAAAGGCGCTAAATCACCTTTAAATAAATTTTTATTCGGTTTAGTGTAACCTGGGTGTATATGAACGCTTTCTATCTCATAAGCTTTTGAACCAACGATTAAATCCTTTCCAACATAATCATAAAAAATAGTGTGGGCAACTGTCACAATCCATTGTGAATTAATTAATACGCCATGGCCTTCATGAGGTAAATCAATGAGGTACTCAGGCATTTTGTCTATGACATAATTTTCAGGGGAAACATCATGCCTCTTCACTACAGCATTGCTATCAATAGAAAAAAAAGTAAAGAATAAGAGGAATAAAACTTTCATATTACGTCCATGTTCATTGATGGGTAGTTAACGCCTATTTTAGGGGCTGAAAATAGTTTGCTATGTGTCGAGGTACGAGCCGAGCAAACTGTTTTTAAGTCCTGTTAAGCAACTTGCTATATTTTATTTTCCCGTTGAACCAAACTAAACCAGTTACCAGAGTTGTCTATGCCCATAGCTTCGACGCCATAAAGCTGTTCTGTAGGAGGCTGGATAAATTCCACTCCTTTAGCCACAAGCTCTTCGTACGTTTTTTGGCAATTTTCAGTTTCGAAAACGCCAGCTCCAAATGCGCCTTCTTTGATTAAACTTCGTATTTTATCGGCAGAGTCTTTGGTGAACATTGGTCCCTCTTTTGGCTCTGCCAATACCAACTGAAGTTGTGATTTAGATTTCGGATATACAGTTAGCCATCGGAAACCTCCTTCTACTTTCATGTCATCACCGACTTCGAAACCGAGCTTGTTTTTATAAAAATCTAGAGCTTCGTCCTGATTAAGTACGTATATTGTTGCATGTGCTATGGATGTGATCATTTATAAATTCCCTGTTGTTAATTAATATTTATTTTATAGAAATAATCAAAATGATATTTCTCCAATATTGCTCAATTAGCCAATTTCCCTAAAAAATGATACGCAAAACATGCGGGTATAGCCTGCGAGGGAAAACGGTTCGTTTCAGTAGACATAGCCCAAAGCTTACGACGATAAAAAGTAGGCGCCACACCAACTTGTTTTAAAAACAATGAAGAAAAGCTACCTAGACTTGTGTAACCCACTTTCTCGCAAATTTCAGAGACACTAAAATTTTCCGTAATAAGCATTTTCTTAGCTTGTTCGACTCTAAG
>Ga0105355_10003462_pt1 | contig 13827 bp, 13 predicted proteins | sample GOMGulsemesocosm_2_FD_83508 | JGI IMG/M metagenome (GOLD analysis project Ga0105355, IMG submission 83508) | Methane-oxidizing microbial communities from mesocosms in the Gulf of Mexico - GOM9C Gulf of Mexico | ecosystem: Environmental > Aquatic > Marine > Cold seeps | place: Gulf of Mexico... | reverse complement strand
AATAAAGGCACAATAGTTAAATCGTAGTCAAGTTTATCTGCTAATATTTGCAACTCACCATTAATTTGATACAGAGCAAATTCAGATAATTCCATAAGAACAATCTTTTTAGGTCGTTGAATTAGAATTTGACGACACAGTTCTGAACCAATTGAGCCACCGGCACCTGTAATCATTACTACTTTATCAGTAATATTCGCTCGTAATAGTTCTTTATTAGGTTTTACAGATTCTCTACCTAATAAATCTTCAATAGAGACTTCATGTAACTCATCAATTTTTGCTTTGCCGCTAACTAAATCTGCCGAACCTGGAATCGAGAGGATTTCGACAGAAAAATCTTCTAATCGACTTAAAACTTTAGCAATCCGCTTTTTATTATCACGTGGCATAGCTAATAAAACGCGCTTAATTGAATTTTTTTCAATTAACTTGTTTATTTCACCTCGGCTAAAAACAGTGAGTCCTTGAATAGTACTTTTTTGTATTCGTTTATCGTCATCGATAAATGCTATAGGAGAATACTCACTTCCGTGAAATAACGACTGTGCCAATTGTCGACCTGAAGAGCCTGCCCCGTAAATAATTACATTTTCTTTTGCTTTACTTTGTGTGTTTGACAAGACAGAACGAATAAAGAAACGGCTTCCTCCAACTAGAATCATAAAGAATGCAGAAAAAACTATTGGCACAGTTCTAGGCAACTGAACGTGTAAAAAAAAAGATAATAATATTAAAGATAAAGTAGTAATGAGTACAGCTAAGCAAATAGAAATCGCAGCTTTATTGCTAATAAAACGAATTACCGCACGGTACAGGCCTAATCTAACATTAACAACAAGAGCTATAGGTAATAAGGAAAGAAGAAGTCCCCAATATTCTAAGTTACTAAAGATAGATATTGTATCTAACCTCACCAACATAGCAGCCCAAAATGCAATACCGACAAAAAGCAAATCAGCAAGAACACTAATCACACGTTTTACTGGGCGAGGAGCCCTAAACAGAACATTCATTGAAGAATCAGGTACACTCATATACATCATAACATCCGAGTTACTTACTTAAAATCAGAACCAACAACATAATCCGTTAACATTGTAAGCAAGGGCCAGGTAATAAAGGCGTGCATTATACACAAATTTACTTCCCTTGCTGTAGTTTAGCTTAATATATTTTATTGTCCTGCTTGTTTAATAATATTATCAAGAACAGAGCAAGTTTTAGCTATTTCATTAGGTGTTAATGTTGGGTGTACTAAAAACATTAAACTCGTTTCACCAAGCTCTTTAGCATTAACCAAACGTTTGTCAGGTCTAAAGCCTGTACCATCGAAAGCCTTTTCTAAATAGACCTCTGAACAACTACCTTGAAAACAAGGTACTCCTGCAGCCACAATTTCATTAACAATACGATCACGATCCCAGCCTTCCGCTAAAAGCTCAGGATTGATAAACATGTAATGCTTATACTCTGCATGTTCACAGTACTCAGGCACTTCAACTAAACGTATCAAATTAAAAGCACTTGCTGTGTCATCAAGTTGTTTAGCATAACCTTGGCGAGATTCTGTCCATGACTTCATTCTGGTTAATTGAATACGCCCAATGGCCGCCTGCATTTCGGTCATGCGCCAATTGGTACCAAAACTATCATGCAACCATCGAAAACCTGGAGGGTGTTCATTATTATAAATAGCATCCCAAGATTTTCCGTGATCTTTATAACTCCACATGGTTTTCCATAATGTTTCATCATTGGTAGTCACCATGCCACCTTCACCACCTGTAGACATAATTTTATCTTGGCAAAAAGACCAAGCGCCAGCATGACCAATAGATCCAACGCTTCGCCCTTTATATTTAGCACCGTGCGCTTGAGCACAATCTTCAATAACATAAAAGCCGTGCTTTTCACTTAACGCCATAATCGCATCCATTTCAGCAGGCATACCGGCTAAATGAACAACAATCACAGCTTTTGTTCTTTCAGTAAGAACGGCTTCAATACTCTCGGTAGTGATATTTTGACTATTCAAATCAACATCTGCAAACACTGGTTTTGCGCCAGCGGTTACAATGCTTGATGCTGAAGCTAAAAAAGTACGTGACGTGGTAATTACTTCATCACCAGCACCTATATGCATAGCCTTTAAAGCAATATCTAATGCTAATGTACCATTACCTAAAGCCACTGCATATTTACAATCAGCAAAGCTCGCAAATTCTTTCTCAAAATCACGCCCTTCTTGTCCTGTCCAATAGTTAACTTTATTTGACAATAAAACGGCAGATACTTTATTGGACTCTTCTTGAGTAAAAGAAGGCCATGGAGAAAATTTTGTATTTAACATTAAATCAACCTATAACTGTACGAATAATATATTTAAGGTCATTCAAAAAAGACCAATTTCTAATATAATTGAGATTAATACTAACCTTATCTGGCCATATAACATCTCTGTTATATTTCTCTGGATCTTTTTCATTAGAAAGGATTTGTTCTTCATCTTTATATTTGATGCTAGCAGGTCCAGTAATCCCAGGCCTTAAAGACAATATAGCTCTTTCTTCCTTAGCAAGTTCATCTGCAAAACCAGGAACATCTGGCCTAGGCCCAACAAAACTCATATTACCAAGTAATACATTAACAAGTTGTGGTAATTCATCAATTTTATACCTTCTTAAAAAACGACCTAAAGGGGTAACTCTAGGGTCATCACCACAAGTAACTGTCGTATTAATTCCTTTAATAGGTAACATGGTTTTTAATTTATAAACGTTAAAAACCTTTGCATTACGTCCCACACGTTGTTGAATAAAAAAACCATTTACTCCTAATTGGAATGTACTTAACAACCAAAAGAAAATTATAAATGGTAATAGGAAAGTTAAAGAAAATAGAGACATCACCAGATCAAATAATCGTTTTATAAAAGCCTGCAACAATGTTAATTCACACTTACTCATTTATTTTCCCTCATATTCTCTAAAATAACCACGAAAAGTAATCGCATCATCTGTATCAGGGTTAGACTTATTAATAAAGCTTTCTGGTAGCCTATATTTACTTGATAGATCGTAGCCCTTTTTCTTTGCAAATAATTTAAAATTATCCATCACCAAGTTAGGATCATTACAAATTTCCTCAAAATCAACAGTAAACGTATTTTCATCTAACGCAACCGTTTCAAGCTTCCTAGTTAAGCTCTTAACTTGTTTAACAATTTGTTTGTATTCATTTTGCTCTCCTAAGTTTTGACAGTCTGTCGGCTTTACCGAAAACCATGACTTAGGATTATCTAGCTTTTGCCTACAACGTAGTAAAGACAATGAATTTTCCACCTCATCCCTCTTTAACATAATAAATAGAGCATTAGGGAAATCACGTTTTAGTTCTTCGATTTTTAATAAATGTCCCAAATAGCAAGTAATAAATGGTTTTTTAACAGAAGTAATGCTTGTTAGCACATTTTTTATATAATCTGTATCACGAGCCGTAACCTTTATGTTATTAGATTGAATAATGTCCGCCCCCATCCATTTTTTCCAAAAATGCAATCCTTCAGCAGGACCTAAGAACCCACTAACATAGCCTTCATCGGAGTGAAAATTTGATTGATATCTTTTTGATAAAATTGAACTAATTTTATTGCCCAAAAATGGTAGTTGATAAAGAAAATGACTAAAATTACTTAAATACGTTACCTCAAATGCATTTATAAAACATTGATAGGTTAATGTTGATCCACTTCTTGGTAATCCCAATATAAAAATAGTAAAGGGTTCCTCATTATTTTTTTTTATAAAGCGGGCTTCTAATGTTCTTACAAAAGATAAATCTATATTGGCTATATATTTAGCTATTTTTACAAAACTAGACTGTCTATTCATCATGCTCCTTATTTACAACAACTACGTCTAATTTCTTCTTGCTTAAGTAGAATACTGACCTTGTTAGCGAGAGGAAATTCAAACTTATTAATAACGTTTCTCAAAGGGTAAACCAATGAAATAAATACAGCTACTTTTCTGATATAAGAAACATTTAGCTTGCAATAAGCCTTTCTGAATGCAAATTTAGACATCAAAAAATTATGAATATTAGTGGAGTGACTTAAACTTCGGCTACCATCACTAACATAATGAAAATTACGTTCATTTAAATACATTACATTCATTTCATGAAAAAGTAGGTAGCTAGAAGAAAATTTCATGTGTTCTGGAGATAACCACATAGTTAGATAAAAGCAAGTATTATCACTAATAAAGTTTTCACTAAACCCAACAAGAGTATCATCTAGACTGAAAACACCAACAAACTCAGTACAAGTCGGTAGTCTCTCAATTGCAGAATTGAACTCATCAGATTCAAACATAATTTCATGCGTATCGTATCTTTTATATGCATCTTTATAGACAGCATAACCATGCTTTAAAATATATTCTTTAGAGCACTGTTTAACATAATATTTTTTTTGTGCTCGCCTTATTTCATATCGAACTTTTTTAGCCAGTGCTGAAATATCTTCAGGTGTATCTTTAATCACATGCCACCACTCGGAGATAGATTTAGAATCAAAATCACTCTCCCATCTGGCTAAAAAGCATTGGGAGTTAAACAAGATTCGACCTACTTCTTCCTCTTCAACAATCAAAGTTTTTAGTGATGAAAGTGGCATTAGTACTTTCTGATTTTCTCGCCAAAAAGTGTTTCCAAATTTACTGTAATCATATCCAATCATTTATTATACTCCCTCCTCTATATTCTTTTATAAAACACTGAATTACAAGCTGTCAACTTCCTCCTAAACGTTAAATCATCTAGGTAAATAACCAATGATGTAATTCATAAATTGACTACTAAAACTTTCATTGTAAATATTTAAATAAGGCATTATAAGCAACATTTCTATCAAATCGAAAATCATTAGAAATCGATTCAATATCTATATTGCTTTCTTCAAACCTATGCACTGCATCTAAAAATGATATTACGCTTCCTGCTTGATAATCAAAATCACACTCTCTTGATAACAAACGACGAACCTCTGGTGTCTTTTGACTCGTTATAACAGGCAGTTTCAGTGAAATAATATCTGAAAGTTTATTAGTAACAGATTGTTTTGCGTTAATAGCTATAGGGTTCAATAATACATTAGCTTTTTTAGAAAATAGTAACATGTCTTTAATTGGCACAAAACCATGAAATTTTGTATTTATTCTAGATATTGCTTTTAACTCATCTTCACCATCACCACCACCAAAAATATGTAGAATATACTTGCTGGCATCAAGCGTATTAAACGCATTTATAACTGTAGTGAGATCATAACTGGGACCGACTGCACCAAAATAAACAAAGTGTATCTTTCCATCATCAAATCGAGCTAAACCGTCTTGAATAAGACTAAAATCAGTCCCTATATATATTACCGAACCTCCAATATTATTATATTTTTTAGCTCTTGATAAATATGTTTCAGAAACGGCAATTAAATAATCAGCATACGCATAAGCTTTATTGGTTCTATGATAAAAAGGGTTAATAATGTCGGGAATCAATTTAATTAAAGGAATATGTCCAACTATAGCTTCAGGCCATATATCCTGCACATCTATAATTAACCTATAGTTCCCTTTGGCCTTTAATTTACCAAGTAATAAGTTAGTACCAATTAGAGGAAAAGCAGAATAAACCACATCATACTTCTTTGGGTCAAACCATTCTTTGAGCGAACTGACAAATGTTGAATGGCTTAAAGCTCTTTTTATAGAAAAATTCTTCGTATAACCAATCTCATCCAAAAGGACTATTTCATAGCCACAATCGTATTTTAAATCTGTATTTCTAAAAGCTTTATCATAATGTCTGAATTTAGAGCATACTAAAGTAACCTCGTAATGATCTTTCAGCATTTCAGCTATATATCTGAACCTGTTAAATTTTGGTTCACCTGGTAGTGAGCAAAATGGTGCAATTATAGCAATTTTTTTCATATTAATCCCCTAAATACTAGTAGGACAAAAGGACCTAATATCCCCAAGCCGATAACCTTACCTAAATAGATTGATCTATATATATTTAAAGCATTGTTGTTTTTATTACATTCATTAATCGCTAGCCGAGGTATGATATAAAAATTTAATATCAAATTGCCGAAACCAGATAATAATGTTGTAGCTTGGAGTATTGAGGATGAGTATTCCGGGTTATTGATAGCTAATAAATTTACGACAAAAACAGAAGGCATCGCCAGTCCTGTATTTACTAACTGCGCAATCACAAATTTATATAAAATTTTATTATTATTTATTTTTTTTGACGATGACGATATATCTTCTTGTTCATTCAATTTTTTAGAAAAAATGAGCTTTGTTAATGAATACCCATTTTTATTCAACAAATTACAAGACTTATTAAATATTTCAATGATTTTTTCAAATCGAATATACATAAGAAACAAAAGACAAAAAGAAATAAGGCTTCCTACTAACCCTAAATTAATAACCTGTTCACCGTTTGCCCCAAAATCAACATACAAGCCAATGGCAGGAGGAATAAAGAAGCCAATAAATCTATTCAAAGACAATATCTGGTTTTGTAACGAAATACCGATTGGTAATAAATTTGCTGAATAGCCTCCTCCTCTCGAAAGAATTCCCAATGATTCAAAACACGCAAAAGAACAATACATAAGGACAATGCAGGTAAAAATTATCATTAGGATAACATCCTCATGGCACCACTATGAAAGATTAAAAAAGGAAGCATCAAGATTGAACTTAACAACAAAGGGATATATCCCCGACTATTTTGAAATACCAGGGCTAAATACGTTACATGGCAACTAAGTAATACTAATAATGTCATAAACAATCGATTAATAGCCCAATACGGAAATCCGAGAAAATAAATCAATATTAGAATAATAAAAGAAGATGTGTAAAATCTTGCAAGTCTCTTATTGTTATCCATACCTCCTGAATTATACAATAAAAATAACAAAATAAAATACTGTATAATAAAAAACATCACTTTAACATTTTCAGATATACCTGAATTATCTTCATATAAACCAGAGCCGTAATTGAGAATTCCAAGGTTATTAGTTATAATCAAAATAGGTAAAATAACTATACAATATAAATAAAACATAATCCCTTTCTGAGATGATAATATAAATAAAAATATAATGATTAATGAGCTGTTGTGGGATAGAACTGCTAGGCTCCCCCAAGTGATTTGAGCTAAAAACTTACCTTTATTAATAAAAGTTAATGTATACAAATTATACAAAAATATCGCAGCAATGAATTGTCTTAATACGTTTTGGCTTAATAACACCCCAAATGAAGTCATCAAAAGTAACAAAACCATGATAACTGAATATCTAAAAGGCAAAATTGCACTAAGCGTAATACAACTAATAAACACTAGGAAAGGAATTGCATTTTCATAACCCATAGACCAAGAAACACTGTAAGATAACTTAATAATAAACCAGGAAACAAATTCTTTCAGTTCATAGAAAGACCAGCTTGAAAGGCCATTCTGTGAATATGCTTTATAGTTAGATAAATCTGCCCCCCCCAAAGCATTCCTAAATAAAGTACAATAAATGATTAACAACACTACTGCTAAAATAAAAACAAGAGTATTGGATTTAACGGTCATCGAAGCAACCAATAGCTTGTTTTATGTTCGCCATAATCGAATCCTTGACTTCAGAAGAGCAATAATGACAATATGCATTAAGAAATTTAATTTGCTCATTAAAAGACTTATTTACATCATATCTTATTGGCATAACCTCAGGTAATCCCACACCAGAGAATGAATCTTTATATTTCATACCATTCCCAGGTACTTTTTCTTCATGAAAATCTATTAGTATAGCTGGGATTTTATATGCATTTGCTGTAATAAAAACATGCATAGCTGATGTCACTACAAATTTAGCTGATACTATTTCATTAATAATTCCTTCTATATCCTCTGGATGGCTACTAAGTATAGATATCTCGGTAACATCACTAGGTAAGTTTATAAGAATACCCCTGTGATTTATGTGTCTAATAAATAAAGTCCCTTTTACTTGTTTTTTATGCAGGCACGGGTATATCCTATTTAAAATAAAACCAATATCACCAAATCCGATACTCGCCCCCCCTCCCCCCAACACTTCCAAAGTGTAAGGTCCTCGAACAGATATATATTTAGCATTTTTATTCAATATGACGTTAGGTGAAGCAACGCCAGTCCCTAAGACGATCGAATTCTCCGTTATAGCACCACCAATAGATCCCAAAGACACTATATGAGGTTTAATATCTCGTTGCTCATTAACCTCATCAAAATGAATTATAGGCCTCATTGATATTTTAGATAAGATATAAGGAGACAACCAATCACCATAATTTCCGGGTATCGGCGACTCAGCCCAGACTAAGTGTATCGGCTTCCCTCTATAGCAGAATCTATAATACATAAAAGCTTTCAACCAACGATATTCTGGCTTATCTGAATCCAAACTAATCTCAGTAAATTTGCCTAAAACACTCCTAGCTTTAATAAGACTATTATCCGTAAAAATAGAAAGGAAATGAGAAAAATTCATTTGAATGTCCCTTTTTATACGCCTTATGTTTTTTACTTTCCTAGGTGCTATTTTTTTAATTATAAAATTTTGAAGAGACATATTATTACCTATATTTCGCATACTCACGAAAGCTTATTAGTTTCAATTTATATAGAAGAGATCGCATATTTAAATTTATTTCCCTAGAAGTTCAGCGCTCACAAAATATTTGGTAATATTTAAGACACTTGCTACTAATCGATAAAATCGTCACTAAAACTAAAACTTGATGGGCGTATGTGAACCCACTAATCATGGTGTTATTTAGATTTAAATCACTTCTACTATCATGGGAAGACTACTAAACAGCCTGCCCTGTAAGGACTGCCGAAAAATAGTTTTCACTTATTCCTGCTCCTTTTTGCTTTCTTTTAATTCCTGCTTTGAACGTTTGATCTTTTTTCTGTAACTTTAACGCGACATGTCTTATTTTTGAATAAGTTGTTGGCAGCATCACCGCGTATTATTCTGCAAACGTATCCTCTTAAAGCAACATCTAATTTCCAGCGCAATCTCACTTAAATTGTAAATGCTCTTTTGCAACTTCTTCTGCGATAAGTTTCGCAGAGCTGATGTAATATCTTACTAACGGCTCTTTTGCTGGTTTTTCGCTCTCTTTCTAAACGAAGGTAACAACCTAACGTTTTTATGCCGGGCTATTCAAGTGCAATATAGCCTAAGTAACAGGTATCATAATTGACCTTGTGCAATCTTGTTTCTAAACGACCATGTGATTTATTTTTGAAGCATGACAATTACTCTCATAATCAGTTTGGAAGTCACCTAAATCGGAAATGTCATCAAATTTCTGCTATAAGAGTTTGCTTACCTTTAAGTGTTAATAGGTAACCTGAATTCTTATTAAGTATTTCGGATGCTATTTTTTTCTGACAATCCATTGCTTTAATTATAACCAAACAACCACTTACCTCTATAAGTTCAACTAACTCAGAGTTCGCGGTTATTTCATTGGGTTTCCCTGCCATTTTTTACTTGACCAATGACGACTTAATTTGCAGTAAGAATGCACTAACCATATGGATAGCACCGCGTTTATTGCTTTTATTATAAGAGCAATAAACGGTTTTATCATCTATTGCTATAACACTACCTTCAGTCACCTTATGAAAATCTTTCATCCAAGCCATAAAGTGAGATTGAAATTTATTTGGACTGTTCAGGGAAATGATTCTAGCTATCGTATTGTGTCCTGAGATACCATTTTTATAGCTGTAACCATTCGAGCTTATCTTTGCCAAAACCTTCTATTTCCTCCCAACCTTCTGCACCAGCTATGACAGAAGCTACTCAAAAAAGAAGGGTGTCAGTTAAATACTGTTCAACCTTCCTTGTTTGTCTTGGTTCTTCATTTCTTGAAATATGGTCAAACAATGTTAAACCGTTCATTTTACACTTACCTTAGCCGTAAAGATAAGTATATGGTCACATCTAGGTACGATCGTTAAATAGAGCGGATTTTATTTAAAATCAGTTTAAATTTCACATCAGAGTTTTTTTGAGAGCCTATTATATAAGGCTACTTCATGATATTTCCCTGCCTCTATGATATTCTTTAGTGTTTAATATACGCGGCTAAATATTGAATTAACTCAACATTCAAACTCTGATTAATTTTCGGTCTGAGACAACAATTATCGTTATTGATACAAGATTTAACATTCTTAACTGACACCCTCTATTTAAACACTATAGATTACAATAGTTTAATTACCCCCTTTTTTTTCCTGCCAATAGGTTCGCATATTAATCTAGCTATTATATAATTCATATAATTTCGTAAAGTGACTCGCTAAACTTCCACACTATGGTTTTTTTTATTAGAATAGTACCTAATCAGTACTATTAACATTGCTAACATGCAACCGAGCATTGTACCCAACACAACAATCAATGCACGTTTAGGTCCTTCTTTTGTATCTGGTACTTGAGCAGGATCAATTGTTTTAAGAACATATTCTGGAGAAACCTTGGTAAGCATTATATTTTTCGTTTGCTCTTCAATCAATTGATAAAAGACTGTTTCCATCGCACTGATTTCTGTGTTTTCAAGTTGTTTGGTTAAGTAATCAATTGATGCTTGCGCTTCTTTTTCATCTTGTTCACGCATAAAGTTGTTCACATCAGCAACCAACCAAATTAACCATTGTTTGGCTACTTTGGGTGAATAAAACTCAACATCTATGGTTATTAGTGAGGTTGTTTTATCTTGAGAAACTGAAATCAGATTAAGTGATTCTTGATATGCTTCCCAGTGGGACGGAGTAGCCCTTTTAGGAAATGATACTTTCCTCAACCATTGATTACTGCTCTCATCATAAATATCACTATCAAGAATAAGTTGATCATTGACTCTATCCCAGTTTTCAGCTGCCATTAATGGTACTAATAATTTATGCTTCGTAATAAATGTTTCAAGAAATGCACGTGATTTTATGATTTCTAGTGCAAGTGCTGTTTTATCAGTACCTCCAGCACCTAGGTTCACACCTGCTAAGCTAGCTAACCCTCCCAATTGTCCAGCAAGTGCGCCCATACCACCAGCCCCTTCACTTGAGGCAGGGAAAAGTAATACGGATGCTTTGTATACATCAGGTTTTGATAGTGCGAAAGCGATTGAAGCTACAGCAAATATAATAGAAATTACGAAGATAGTAAGTTTACCTGACCAAATTGCGCGCCATAGTTCGACCAAATCGATTTCATCATCTGAGTTATTTTGTAATGCAAGCTGTTGCGACATTTGCTGTGAAAGTATTAATGCCTCTGGAGAGAAAGTAGGTCCTGTTGGTTTCTCACTACTTTGAGGTGATTGATTTTCAGTTTTGGGCACTGGCACATATTCCATTATTAACTATTTAATTACTGTAAGGTATCTCCCTACGACAACGTGATAGATTATACTTCGTTCTATTACTATGTGTAAAGAGCAATACCCTGTTTGCCCTAACAAAAAATTGATCAACTAAGGTATTGAAGAACTATTCTTGGTTTAGCTTTAGCTGAAGGAGTTATTTAGAGCTTAGTTGTCATGCTAAAGACCTCAACTGTCATGTTAAACTTGCTTCAGTATAAGTTATTTTGTAAGTGTTGCATTCTGACGCGAGTTTATTATCCCTGATAAAAGCTAAAGAGCTACATCCATGTATGCAGATTATGGATGACGGGGGCTGATTTACAGGCCATTGTCGACTCAGGCTTTGATACTAAATTTATTTAGTATCTTGGTTTTACATTTGGAATAGCAAGATCCCGAAATACAGTTTTATCTCTCCAAGCTAAACCTAAAGTACATACATCCATTTAGGCAAGTGCAGGATGACAATCCTTGTTGCTTTCAATTTTCTATATTCACTACCTTCATACTGTTATATTAGTTAAACTTTTTAGCTAGCTTAGATATTTCTCCCCAGTCATTGTTAATTAGAGATTGCTTCTGCCGCTTATTCCATCGCCTCATTTCTGTTTCTATTGCCTTTGCTTCTTGTTCAGTATTAAACTTTTGTTGGTGAACTAACTTAACAGGTAAGTTTACGTTTATTCCAACGAGTAACTTTTTGTATTTATCGTATTTAGCTAGAACAATTGCTAGTTCGTCACAACAGCCTGTGTGGTAGGTGCCGTCCATCGATTGTAAAATATAAACATAGATTAATGTGTTCATTCGAAATTCCTTTTTAACATTTATTTTACATTGTCGATATTGTAGTTGGCCTTTTATACTTTGCCAGTGTATATCTTTGATTATTTGTGTTGCTGAGTTACTTTGTACATTTGGATGTTAGAATGCACTGTCGTAAGCTGAACTTATTTAGGTATCTGTATTTTTCAGTTAAGTGAGAGATCCTGATACAGGTTCGGGATGACGGTTGGTGCTTCGCTGCCGGGTATTTCACAGGTGAGTTCCTCACTGGCTGTTTAAACGCTTGTTTATTTTCCTTACTTAACCTATTTACCTACATCCATTTGATCAAGCACAGGATTACTAAGGTGGTAGTTCCATTAATTTTCAAAAACATATTTACCAGTCTTTACTAAGTTCTAACCTTTGAGGATTAAGTTGTTTTTCCATTTACTACGCCAAAATTTGAATTGTTTTTCACGTGATATAGCATCATGAATATTATCAAATGACTCATAATACACTAATTTTAGTAGGTTATATTTGCTAGTGAAGCCAGGGGGCAAATTATGTTGATAAACTCTTTGAGGTAATTGGTTTGTTACACCAATATATAAGATCGTATTATTGTTATTAGCCATGATGTAAATATGTGGGTGTTTCATACTGATTTCTTTTTCAGTGCAAACATATTATTGAGTAATTTTTTTAAGACGTTTTGACTGCTATTGGATTTTGATTATCCGATGCCGTTATGCTGAATTTGCCTATATGGATGTAGGTACTTAGGTTTGGTCAGGAACTATAAACCTGTGTTTCAGTATCTCTGTTTTTATTTGTATATGCTTTAGCCATAGTTATATCAATGATTCGAATTTTTATGATATCACTATATCACTTTGTAACGCATCAACAGCCTCTTCGCAAAATGAAACTAACGTATGATAATTTTCATTTTTCACTATCGTTTTAATAATTGATTAGACTAGATTAAGGTAGTCATGTACTAATGAGTTACGCATACCTATTATTTTCCGCCATTCAACAGGTTCGATTTCAGAAATACCCCAATATTTTGTAAAGCAGCAAAAGTTTGGTAAGTATTATTAACCGATTCCTTTTTAATAGACTTTAACCAATGTTTAACTAAACCAATCGAGACTTCGGTGAGTAATTGTAATAAACGTTCTGTTGTTCTGTAACCTCTGCTATTTAAAATATCGACTTGGCTCAATTGATTCAGTTCAAACTCGTACTCACTGAGATGAAAAAACACCTCTTTTAACTAAAGCTGTAAGCCCTGAACAACCATAGTGTTACCTCTTTAGTATCTATGTTCAATGGTTTCAAACTGAAATTGACTGTATATACGTTGTATTTCCTTAAGCTCTCATACTTTATTTTTGCAGTATATAACCCTGCCATGTTAGACAATATTGAACGCTAAATATACGGGAACATTATTGATATCGACAATAGATAATTTATCATCTGACAAGTTTAACTGTGCAGACAAGATTAACGATAATTCTTGAGGACGCAGCTT
>Ga0105355_10003440_pt1 | contig 13878 bp, 7 predicted proteins | sample GOMGulsemesocosm_2_FD_83508 | JGI IMG/M metagenome (GOLD analysis project Ga0105355, IMG submission 83508) | Methane-oxidizing microbial communities from mesocosms in the Gulf of Mexico - GOM9C Gulf of Mexico | ecosystem: Environmental > Aquatic > Marine > Cold seeps | place: Gulf of Mexico... | reverse complement strand
TACGCAGGTCAGTTTTTCAACATCAATACCAATAATGGTGGTATGTACCTTGAAGGCACGCCGAGTAATGAGAAAAACCAAGCTCGCTTTATTGCTTATGAAGCAGAGTGGAAACGTCCAGATTTTCATGTTTGGAATTTACAACATGAATACGTTCATTATTTAGATGCACGTTTCAATCTCTATGGTAGCTTTTCGGCAGGTTCATCAACCGACACAGTGTGGTGGACAGAAGGACTAGCTGAGTATATTTCAAACCTTGATGACAATACTAGAGCGATTGATTTAGGAAAAAGTCAAGAGTATGCCTTATCTGAAATCTTTAAAAATGATTATAATGTCGGTCAAGACCGTATTTACCGTTGGGGATATTTAGCGGTAAGGTTTATGTTTGAAAATCATCTAGATGATGTTAATCAAATATTAGCTTACTTAAGAAATAATCAATATCAAGACTATCAAGTGTTTATCGACAATATAGCGACTAGTTATGATGCAGAATGGAACTTATGGTTAGTAAGCGACTTATCAACACAAGAAAGCGGTATCGTTGAATTTGGTCCTACTGATGTCGACTCTGAGAGTAGTGGTCAAGAAGGCAACTGGCAAGGAGAAGCTGTCACTATCAGCACGGACTTCTCTCCCTGTGTAGTTGAAAATCCTGAAAATGCTTATGACAAAGAGATGCGTCATATTGCTTTTGATAGTACGGTTGAGTGTATAACCTCTGAATCTGGCAGAGCATCATTTTCTATACCAAACCCTGATGGTTTAGCATCATCTTTACTGATAACTACCTCTGGTGGCTGGGGAAATGCCGATATTTTATATAAAATAGATGGTAGACCTTCCGATGAAGATAATGACGGTATGGCAAATGGTAATGGTAATAACGATAGTATTACTGTAGACATAGCGGCTGATGTTTATTGGCATTACATTACCCTAAGTGGTGAGTTTGGTGGTATGAAAATGCAGTTAAGCGTTCAGTAATTATCGGTCTTGGTTTAACCCGCTAAAGGTCGTTAATGATACGGCTTTTAGCTCCACTATTTATCTGAAATTAAGAACTAAAACTAAGGATAAAATATGAAAACAATAAAGATATTAATACTTTTTTCCGTAACCGCTGCCATTGCAACCTCTGCTTATCAACTCATTTCAAGTGATGAAGAAAACATACTTGCTAAGCCAATTGAAGAAATAACAAGTCAGAGCAAGATTCAAAATAGTCATTTTATCCATGGAGAGGAAAACAAAAGCGCTTACTTAGCGAGTACCCAGAACAAAAACGATACGGCAACGCTCCATATAGAAAATAAAACTCAACAAGAAGATACACAAGGTGAAGTAAGAGGTTATTCGAGACCAGCCCCACCACCTCCTCTTACCGCGAACCAATCAAGAGATGCCAGAGATAACGTAACTCAAGGACATGGTCATGAACATGCTCCAGTTAGCAGAGCGAGGAAAGTAAATGAGCCAGCGCCGCCATCAGGTGAAAATAATTAGGAATTTTATAAAGCTCAGTGAATAACTCAAAACGCTGCAAGTCAGCGTTTTTATTTGTTCACCATATTCGAGTAACATTTTAATATCTACTTTTACATTCAACCTCTTTCTAAAAACAAACATAAGTGCCAATTGCTTCTATTGCCTGCCTAAATAAACAGTATGTATTATCAAACAAAGCGATAATATTGATCTACAGTTAAACACTTAGAAATAAACCCCTTTATAAACATATTATTACACCGTAAGGTTACATAAGGTACCATCATAATTGGTAAGTTGGCTTTTGCTATCAAATACTGCCAAATAGGGCTACATCAAATGTTTGCTAGTTAGCTATAACTCAATATTCTTGCTGCTTATTGAGACATTAAGTTAATGGTAAGTCATCTGATGTAATTGTGTCCCTAATGGCGTTATATGGATTAAGCCTCATAAAACGATTTCAGGTGAACTTTCGCCGCTCATTTGAGCGGCTTTTTTTTTGGACCAAAATATTATACTCTGCCTATAACAATAAAAATCAGGTACAAATCATATGAAAAAAGTACGCCTATGAGTGAAATCCTACCTCATCTGTTTCAAGTAGGAGATTGGCGCGCCGATGCCAATCAGAATTTGATGTGGCATGGAAGTCGTAAAGTTCAACTTGAACCTAAAGCTATGGCAATTCTTCAATATCTAGTAATACATGCTAATAATGTCGTTTCTAGAGAAATTTTATTTGCCGAATTTTGGAAGAACCAAGTTGTTACTGAGGATGCACTAAACAGAGCTATGTGGAATATTCGCCGCTCTTTAGGTGATACTCCAAACAACCCTCAATATATAGCCACTATTCGCAACAGAGGCTATAAGTTAATCGCTCCAACAACAATATTAGAAGATCCCCGTGTTAAAGAGCACCAAGTATCCGTACAAAAAAATATTGAAAAAAGTCATGAGCATAAAAAGAAAGTGCAAGCAGATAAAGCTCAAGCAGAAATACAACATGAACAAAACGAGACAAAAACCGACACTCAAAAAACGGCTTTCATTGACAAAAAACAATCAAGGTTATGGAAGGTTTATTCAAGTATTGCTTTAGTATCTCTCCTCTTAATCATCGTCGTTGCTAAAGTCATTACCAATGAGGAAACATCAAAGCTCACGGAAAATAAGCTCAGTCGCCTCACCTATAGCCAAGAACAGAATATTATGCCTGTTGTTTCTTCCAATGGAGAGTCACTTGTCTACATAGCGAAAACTCAAGGCATAGCAAACCAATTAAAATTATTAGATAATAGCAACAACCAAACATATTGGCTTGGCAATAAAAAACACAATTATAGCTACCCGACTTTTAACAAAAACAATACTTCTTTGGCTGTTGTGGTAGACAAAGTTAATAAAAGTGAACTAGCAATATTAAATATCAACTCTAATGAAAGCCGGTCAATTTTAGAGCTTAAACAAACGAGTCACGGCCTAAGTTGGCATCCTGAACAAAACTTACTCGCATACACTCAACCCCATCCAAAAACCGGAAGGCCTAGTATATTCACCGTTCATACAAAGCTAAAGCAACCTCAGCGACTAACTCACAGCGCAGCTGGGATAAAAGATCAATTACCTAAGTTTTCTCCTAATGGTGAGAGAATTGCGTTTATTCGACATTTTGCTTACCGTGAACAAGCTTTATTTGTTGTGGACTTACAAGGTAAGACACAGAGAATTAGTGCTGACTTTTCGCAAATACTAAGCTATGTCTGGTTAAATGATGAGGAATTATTGCTCTCTCTACCTGAGGGAATAGCAAGATTATCACTAACAGGACAGTTAACCGGTGCCCATATCAATAGTATTGATAATAATAGCTTTAACACACTCGATATGCATTTTATTCCCAAAAGTGAGCAACTAATATTCAGTCAAGCCAACCACTCAACCCAAGTAGTAAATTATTCTCTAAAAGATGCAAATTTAGCTCATAATTTAACTCGCTCTCAAGCAAATGATGTTGAAGGTGTTGTTAGCCAAAACGGACGCAATTTAGCCTTTGTATCAAATCGCAGTGGTGAGCCTAAAATTTGGCTAATGCAAGGAAATAAGCTATCTAATATAAAGTCGAGTATTGCCGATTACATTTATGATTTACGTTGGTCGCCTGATAGCACAATGTTAATTGCTGCTATGAAAATAAAAAGTGATTATTTTTTATTTACTTATCAGCTTGATTCAAACCAGCATAGTAAGATCTCATTAGGTAATAACCCGATAAATATCGCCGACTGGGACACAAACCAATTAATACTTTTTTCTCAAAAACAAAAAGATAATTGGTTTTTATTTCAATATGACATGACATCACTACAGCAGACAAAACTCACTGATTCAAATATTTATCAAGCACGACTAACACCAGATAAACGTCAAATAGTTTATACAAGCCATACCGCTTCCGGCATTTGGTTATGGGATAGGCATACTGTGCCCAACTTGATAGCAAACTCAACACAGCATACCTTACCTAGAAACTGGTTTGTTGATGATGAATCTTTATATTATTTATCATCATTTGATAATATAAACCAAAGTCAGCTATGGCAGCTAGATTTAAGGACGGGAGTGCAACACAGAGTTGGGGTTTACCCTATGCTGGCGTTAAAGTCTCGTTCACAAAAACGAATCTATAACTTTACCGCCAGTGAAATAAGTCAGTTAAATGGTGATATTTGGTCAGTGCACATCAAGCCCTAGTCTAGTACCATCAAATAAACCTCGGGTGAGTTTACCTTGTTCAAGTAACAATAACTCACCTGATTTTCCCAACTTAATACTACTATCTATAGCAATAATTTTATTATTAAAAATCCCCATTACATGCTCTTGTGAAGTATGTCCAACAACAATATGATTAATATTAAAATAACTTAATAACTTATCTACATCTTTCTCTGGAAATTCATCCGAAAAGTAACCTCTAAACCAAGTAGGTCCCTCGCTATAAAATAAAAAATTTAAGGTGTCATCATTCTTTATTTTAATTTTTTCATCATCGATATGATCACGGAACAATTGGTTAGCTTGAACGATAGTTAACTTTCTATCAATCCATTGTGGACTGATACCACCATGAAGAAATAAAGCATCGTTTATTTTAACGAGTGTATGTTTACTTCGTAGCCATCTTCCTATTTCTGAATGTTTATCATAAAGTTGGTCATAGCTGCGACCAAGTAGCTTTTCAGTGACCTTATATTTTTCATGAACATACCTAAGGTCACCCATAAAAACCATTTGCTCATGATTCCCCATTAATAAATGCAGCCGACCACCTGCTTGCTGGGCTTGAAAATCAAGCTTATATAAAAACCATAGTACCTCATTAATCTGCTCACCACGGTCAAACATATCACCGGTTATAACCATATGGCCATCAGCAAAGCTCCAGTCCCCCTTTTCATTAATAATATGATGGTTAGCTAATAGCTCAACCAATACATCATATTGGCCGTGTATATCACTTAATGCGACGACTTTATCAACATTTTCATAAATATCTTTTTCAATGATATAAGGTGATTGTTTTAGCTTAGGCTGAGGTAAAAAATCACAAAACCTAGGGCGGCTAAGTTGACTTTTTATCACGTTTGTTTGATGTACTGTATTTTCACATATCCAATAAGCTTGTTTAGCACCAAGCTTATCTTCAAGTACATAAGGACCATCGTTAACTAGCTCGGTATTTATTTTTTCTTGCCAGTTAGCAATCAATTGCACATCCGCAAATGCTTTATATGAATATAATGAAACAAAATAAACACCTGCTTTAGGGCTTTGATAGTTCACGGCTTCACTATTGCCAGGCTTATATAGTCGCTTATCCCAGTCACTCAATGTTGGCGCTTCACCATAACGCACATATAAATCAGCATCACCACTGCCGCCAGACATGTTAATCTCTAAAGAAGGTACACCTTCTCCTAGTGTTACTGTATATAGACTGGAAAAAGCTTTCGGCTGGGTGATTGAAACACTTTCAGCTTTTCCTGCCTTTAATTGAGTTAAATCTTCAGATGAGTTTTTTGAGCTTTGATAAACTTCAACCGGCGTGTAAGTTAATGCAAGGTCAAAACTTATATCACTGCTTTGCCGATCAAGTTGATGCACTTCAACAGCAACCAAATTTTCACCTTGGCGCAACAAAGAACTTGAAATTGTTTGTTCAATCCAAATACTTTCTATTGTTGAGTCTAAAGCTAGGGTGTCATGTGTTTGATTAATAGGAAGGTTTAAACGAAAGGCTTCCGTACCATTAATATAAACAACTGCGCCATCATCAGCTAAAATACGCAGTTTAAGTGCGTCTATGGTATTTAAACTTTCGACAGTAAAGTTTTTTGCAAAGTATTGCGTAATAGGTTTATTGGTCGAGTCGTCACCAAATGAGGTAACCGTTGCCTCATCACCATCACCATAACCAAGCTCTGCAAAACCTGTCATCCATAAATTATGGTCATAGCCTTCTTGATACCAATTAGATCTCGGTGACTCAGGTTTATCGTAATATTGCCACTGACTTGCTGGGGATATGAGATCTGCACCTTGTGCATGGGTCATAACCAATCCAGCAAATATTGTGGCGCAAATATGCTTTAATCGCATAATATGTTCCTATAGTTGAATTTAATTATTGGTGTGCCCCAACAGTGCATATTTTCTATATGCTTTTTATTATTGTGTTAATTTTATAACATCCTAATCAACATAATTCATCATGCTTGATTGAGTCAAGACAATTTCATATTGTATACCAACGTTTTCCCCCCACGGCTCATTTTCGGTACTAGGACAAAGTTAAAATAATCACCCTCATCCATTTCAATATTAAAAATGAATTATCTATTCAATGTATCTCATGTACAAACACCTTCACCACTGAAAACCCAAACACAATAACACTATAAATAACAACAAGATAAATAAATTCATTAGCTTACATCACATTCCATCATGCTTCATAGGTCGCCTATAGCAGCGAAACTATTTAAAAATGCTAAACAGAAGTGAGTGTTAAGTAATTAAACAAAAATACTTAAGCGATGGTGAGCATTAAAAATTGTTTACTTTGTTATTTGCTAACGAGCAACACTTTGTATAATGTATACCAAACAAGTATTCGATTCACATAAATATATCTAAAAATAAAGTTAATCCTTAGATGAATAAAGGAAGAGTTACTTAAAGGACATAAGGTTAACAAAGTTGTAATTTACTCGGAGTAAATATATGTCGTTTAAAAAATTAACCTTAAGTACAGCCACTGTACTTGCCCTTTCAGCTTGTGGCGGCGGTGATAATAAAGCCGCTGTTGAGGTTCCTGTCCCTGTGGTACCAGAGTCTGTTGAACCTGAGCCAGAAGCAACTTCGATCAACCTAGAAGAAATAATGCCTCATATTTCAACCTCAGAGCCATTAAAATTTATCGTAGACTTACCCAACGACGCGGAAACACTCGTTATTAATTTATTTAACGGTGACGCGGGAGAGCCCCTTGGTGATCCTGATCTTTATGTTCGTTATGAAGCTGAAGCTTCTGCTGGTGAGAATGGAGAATTTGACTGTTTTTCATTTAAATCTGATGGGGACAATGAAGCTTGTATCATTGATAAACCTTTGGCTGGCCGCTACCACATCTTAATTGACGCTTTTGAAGGCAGCGCTGTTACTGATGCTTCACTGTATGTAAGTACCGAAATATTTAAAGGCAATAAACTTTGTACTGACGTCTCTGTTCGAATTCGAGCACAAGAAATGACAGAAGAAGAGCTAACTCAGGTATGTACAGATTTAGTCCAAGCCAAAACACAGTTCGATGCCGTTTTAGATAATACCATTACCCCTGAGTTTAATATTCCCGTTGAAGGTGACTTAAATGAAGTTACCAACCTTCATATTTTCTCTAGCCTATCAAATCATGTGGCTTGGGGTGAGCACCTATTTAATGTTGATAATGATTCTGGTATTTACCTTGAAAGTGAAGCAACAAAGTGGAGCCATCGCTCAGATATCCTTACCTTCAATGGCTTAGAGTGGACTAACGGCTTCCCTGTCATTCGTTCGTTACAACATGAATTTATTCACGCATTAGATGCTCGCTTCAATAAAGAAGGTAACTATATATCAGAAAATGGCTGGTGGAGCGAAGGACTAGCAGAGTATTCCAGTACTTTCTATAACATTCCTTATCGTCGTATTGATATTGCTAATGAAGAAGAACAATTTACCTTAGCTGAAATATTTGATCATACAGCTAGCTCATATTCTTGGGGACAGTTAGCCATTGCCTTTTTCGTTGAAGAACATCCAGAGCTAGTCAATGCCATGTTAGTTAAAATGCGCACTGGTGAATGGGATGTTTTCCAAGAAGAGTTAGTATTACAAGCCCAAACATATCAAGACGAGTTTGTCGCTTGGTATAGTGGTGACAGTTTATCACTGCAATTTAACAATAGTGTTCAGCCACTCGTCTTAGGTGAATACCAAGAAATAAATGGTCATGGCGGTTGGTTATATTCTGTTGAAGTACCAGAAAGCGCTAGTTCTCTCACTATTGCGACTCAACAAGGGGCTAACGATGTTGACCTTTGGGTGAATCATGGCTCCGCTGTTCATCCTTCTTTAGATGTTAGCTTTAGCTGTAGCTCTAAAACTGAAGGTAATAATGAAAGCTGTATTATAGATACTCCTGTAGCAGGAACATATTATGTCACGGTCGGTGCATATAGACATTACAGTGATATTGTTGACGTATATTTAACCGCCTGTATAGGTGCGGATTGTAGTGTTGAAATACCTGAGGAAATGCAAACTGTTGAGATTAAAGAGCCCTATTTGCCTCACTGGCCAAGCAAAGGTATTGTAGGTAGCTGTTCTTTAGCTGAGCCTAATTACCCGACAGAGACTTCAGCCATTGGTGTTGCCATCACCAACACCACTGATTCTCCAGTGGGAATTAACTGGTTAAGGTCTGATGGACAGTCTTGGGATGGTCCATATGAAACGCTTGAAAAAGGTGATACTTGGCAATCCACTTACTGGAAGGTAGGTGATCGTGTAGTACTCACTGATGCTGCAGAAAATTGCCTTGGCATTGCGCTTTTAAATGATGAAGACAACACCTTTGAAATAGATGAAGAGCTTGTCAAAGATGCGGTAAATGAAGTACAACTCCCTGAAGAAGCAACTGCAGTAATGGGCTCTTGTGACCTAGCTGTGCCTTATGAACGTAATAGCTCAACCGATGCACCAGAATTTCAAGTGGTTAATACCTCAACAACAACAGTTGACCTTCAATGGATAAGTCACGAGACAGGTGAAGCTACTTCATCAGTTTATGCAACATTAGACGCAGACAATCCATTATTTGAAGCTGATAACTGGGTTGCCACAGATAGAATGATGATCGTTGATCAGAGTAATGGAGATTGTATTGGCGTGTTAGATCTAAATGGAACAAGCAATATTTTCATCTTAGACTTATAACTCGTTATTAATTATCCAGAGTTCAGGTTGTTTATAAACGAATATAGCCTGTTAATACTTTATGTTTGTAGGCATAAATATAAGAGCTACTCCAACTAGGTTGGAGTAGCTCTTTTTATCTTCTATAGCCTTAACGCTTAAAACGATAATTTATTTAAAATATCGTCTTCAACTACGTTAGCTAAAGTCACCTTAAGTTTAGGTGTTCTTGCCATTTCACGTTTGATGGCAAAGTTTGCCTCTTCATTACGTGCCCAGCTACGACGGGCAATACCATTATTTACATCAAACAATAACATTGATTTTAGTCGACGTTCTGCTGCATCGGAGCCGTCAAGTAACATACCGAAACCGCCATTAACAACTTCACCCCAACCAACGCCCCCGCCATTATGGATTGAAACCCAAGTAGCGCCGCGGAAGCTATCACCAATAACATTGTGAATAGCCATATCCGCAGTAAAACGGCTGCCATCATAGATATTTGAGGTTTCACGGAACGGTGAATCAGTTCCAGATACATCGTGATGATCACGACCTAAGACTACAGGACCAATTTCACCGCTTTCAATGGCATCGTTAAAGGCTTTAGCAATTTCCATGCGGCCTTGAGCATCAGCATAAAGAATACGTGCTTGTGAGCCAACAACTAATTTATTTTGCTTAGCATCTTCAATCCAAGTGATGTTATCTTGCATTTGTTGCTGAATTTCTTCAGGCGAATCTGCCATGATCTTTTTAAGCACACTTGCTGCAATGGCATCAGTTTTGTCTAAATCTTCCGAGTGGCCTGAAGCACAAACCCAGCGGAACGGACCAAAACCATAATCAAAACACATTGGGCCTAAGATATCTTGTACGTATGACGGGTATTTAAAATCAATCCCATTTTCAGCCATTACATCTCCGCCTGCTCGTGATGCTTCAAGCAAGAAAGCATTGCCGTAATCAAAGAAGTAAGTACCACGTGCTGTATGTTTATTAACAGCTTCAGCATGACGTACTAATGTTTCCTGTACTTTAGTTTTAAAGACTTCTGGCTCTTCTCGAATTAAACGGTTTGATTCTTCATAGCTAATATCTACCGGGTAGTAACCGCCTGACCAAGGGTTATGTAAAGACGTTTGATCTGAGCCTAAGTGGATGAAAATCTCTTGCTCATAAAAACTTTCCCATACATCAACTATGTTGCCAATATAGGCAATTGATACCACTTCTTCATTAGCTTGTGCTGCTTTAACACGGGCAACAAGTTCATCCATGTTATCAATTAATTCATCAACCCAACCTTGCTGGTGACGTTTAGTTGCTGCATTAGCGTTAACTTCAGCACATACGGTTACACAGTTAGCAATGTTACCCGCTTTGGGTTGTGCGCCACTCATGCCGCCTAAACCTGCTGTAAGGAAGATTTTACCTTGCGGCTTTTCACCCTTGCTTAGCACTTTACGAAAGGCATTCATCACCGTAATCGTTGTACCGTGTACTATGCCTTGTGGGCCTATGTACATAAATGAACCGGCAGTCATTTGACCATATTGGGTTACACCTAATGCATTGAATTTTTCCCAATCATCTGGCTGAGAATAATTAGGGATCATCATACCGTTAGTAACAACGACACGCGGTGCGTCCTCAGATGATGGGAATAACCCCATAGGGTGACCTGAGTATAAATGTAACGTTTGGTCGCTTTCCATTTCGCTCAAATACTTCATCGCTAATAAGTATTGCGCCCAGTTTTGGAACACAGCACCATTGCCGCCATAAGTAATTAGCTCTTCTGGATGCTGAGCAACGGCAGGATCTAGGTTATTTTCAACCATTAACATAATCGCTGCAGCTTGCTGACATTTTGCCGGGTAATCGCTAATTGAGCGGGCTTGCATATGGTAACTTGGCTTAAAGCGATACATGTAAATACGGCCAAAATCTTTTAACTCTTTCGCGAATTCTACTGCTAATTCTTGGTGCCATTCTTTTGGAAAATAGCGTAAGGCATTTCTTACTGCTAACTGCTTTTCATCTACGCTAAGAATATCTTTACGTTTAGGCGCACGGTTGGCATCAGCAGGATAAGCTTTCGCTTGTGGCAATACGCTTGGAATACCTTGTTTAATTTGTTCTTGAAAATTCATTGCTGTTTCCATGGTAAGAATCCCCTTATTTACTTTCATCAATGCTAACAGTAAATGCTTGTGACTTAACTAATTTGATCATCGCATCAATATCAGGTTTTAACAGTCTATCTTCTTCAAGCTTAGCCACTTTTGATCTAATTAATTTGTGGTTTAACTCAATAAGTTCAGAGCATTTATTTGGGCGTCTAAATTCGATAGCTTGCGCGGCATACATTAACTCGATACCAAATATTTTTTCTACATTGCCTAAAATCTGGTTTAATTTTCTGCCCGAAATACTGCCCATAGAGACATGATCTTCCTGACCCATAGAGGTAGGTACACTATCAGCCGATGGCGGGAAACAAAGCGATTTGTTTTCCGTTACCAGTGCTGCAGTTGCATATTGCGGGATCATCATGCCTGAATTTAAGCCACCTGCAGAGGTCAATAATCTTGGTAAACCGTGTATACCTTCTAATAAGAGGTAACAACGTCTGTCTGAGATGTTACCTAATTCTGCAGCTGCTATTGATGCATAATCAAGCACCATTGCCAGCGGTTGGCCATGGAAACTACCACCTGAAATCGCTTCTTCGCTACTGATCACAATTGGGTTATCTGTGACAGAGTTCATTTCAATTTCAACTAACTCTTCTAAGTGATAATAGGCATTACGTGATGCGCCATGCACTTGTGGAATACATCGTAATGAATAAGGGTCTTGAACACGGTCACATTCTTCATGATCAGCCATGTTTTGTGAGCCTTTAAAAAAGCTTCTCATTCGTGCTGCAACTTCTAAGTTACCTTTAAATGCACGTGTCTGGTGTAGCTCGTCTCTAAATGGAGATTCACTACCTTGCATACCTTCAATACTCATTGCACCCGTCATATCTGCTAGGTCTAGCAGGTAACGCATTTTAGTTAATGCTGTGATGCCATGAGATAATATAAATTGTGTACCGTTAATTAACGCCAAACCTTCTTTAGCGTGCAGGTCCATAATGTCTAGACCATTTTCACGAAGTAATGGTGCTGCAGCAACGACTTCTCCATCTTGCCCCTCTTTATTTCCCCAGAATTCACCTTCACCTAGTAGTGGTAAAAATAAGTGAGAAAGAGGTGCTAAATCACCAGATGCACCAACTGAGCCTTGCTCTGGTACCACGGGAATTAAATCAAGATTGATAAACGCTAACATACGTTCTACCACTTCAAGGCGAATACCTGAGAAACCTTGACTTAATGCGTGTACCTTAGTGATAAGCATCAGTTTTGAAATAGCTTTTTCAATGGGCTCACCAACACCTACGGCATGGGTGATAAGCAGATTTTTTTGTAATAAGTTAGTATCTTCAGGAGATATTTGGGTATCGCATAACGGACCAAACCCCGTGTTAATACCATATACCGCTTGATCTGAAGCGGCCATTTTTTCAACTCTTTGACGGCTTGTATTGATTTTATCTACAGCTTCTTGGCAAAGCTCAGCTTTGATACTGCCATCAGCAATACCATTTACAATATCAAGATTTAAACGGTCAATACCATATTTAAATGTCATCTTAAGGCTCCAAAAAAATTATTAATTTTATGCACAAAGTGCTATTTATAAAACTATTTTAGCTTGTTCTAGATGTTTTATGAATGCATAATAATCGTAATTCATTCCGATTTTATCGAACTAAAAGAATTTAATTATGCAAGTTCATGACGTTGATTTACGTTTACTGAGAATATTTGTCGCTATTGTTGAATGTGGCGGCTTATCAGCAGCAGAGTCCCGTTTAAATATAGGTCGTTCTACCATAAGTTCCCATTTATCCGACTTAGAAGTTCGTTTAGGTATTAAATTATGTAAACGTGGCAGGAGTGGCTTTGAGATAACCGAGTCAGGACGTGTGACTTATCAAGCCTCTTTAGAGTTACTACAACAATGTGAAGCTTTTGCTAGCACAGTAGCAAGCTCTAAAAATGAACTTTCAGGGCGAGTAACCATAGCCACCATCGATACTTTTGTCAGCGATCCTCGCTGTGGTGTTGCCCGTGTTATTTCGGCGTTAAAAGCCAAGAGTGATAATATTCAGTTTGATATTAATGTTTGTGAAGCACGTGAAGTTGAAACATCCGTAGCGAGTGGCCGCTCACTCGTTGGACTTGGCGTGAGTCGTCATCATTTGCGCGGCTTAGATTATTATCCCCTACACAATGAAACTAACTTTTTATATTGCGCTAAAGGACATCCTTTATTTGATGCTGAGCTTGATTGTAAACCATCACAAGTTAATAAGTTACTTGAGTCGGCTGAAGTGATCACCAGTAACTATATGCGTGATAAAGAAGTAAGAGACGATGGCTTAAATTACCAAAACAGTGCTACCGCCTATCATGATGAAGGTATAGCTCACTTAATATTATCCGGTGAATTTATCGGTTATTTACCAGAGCATTATGCAAGTTATTGGGTTGATAAAGGCTTATTTAAGTCTATTCTTCCGCAAAAGTACTCTTATCAAATTCCGGTGATGTTAATTTCGTCAAAAAATAACATCGTCTCGCCATTAGCAAATGCACTGATAGAGGAAATTAAGCGTTGTCATTCTTTCTAAAGTGCTGTGATTATATCTGCAGCTATTTTAAAACCTTAGTTTCAACAAATAAAACAGGTAAAGAGGACACTCGCTTTTATTTTTCACAACCACAGTGGCTTTTACAT
>Ga0105355_10003437_pt1 | contig 13880 bp, 13 predicted proteins | sample GOMGulsemesocosm_2_FD_83508 | JGI IMG/M metagenome (GOLD analysis project Ga0105355, IMG submission 83508) | Methane-oxidizing microbial communities from mesocosms in the Gulf of Mexico - GOM9C Gulf of Mexico | ecosystem: Environmental > Aquatic > Marine > Cold seeps | place: Gulf of Mexico... | reverse complement strand
TAGTGATGATTTCGAAGCGCAAGTTGTTCAAGTATTTGAAAACATGTCTGCTGTTTGTCACGCGGCAGGTGGTTCAATGAAAGACATTGTTAAATTAAACATCTTCATGATTGACCTTGGTAATTTTGCTACCGTTAATGAAGTGATGTCACGTTATTTCGAACAGCCTTACCCAGCACGTGCAGCTATTGAAGTAAGTGCGCTGCCAAAAGCAAGCCAAGTAGAAATGGACGGCGTAATGGTGCTATAGCACTTTTATCTCCGAAAAAGGAAAGCCCAGATAAGTTATCTTATCTGGGCTTTTTTATGCTCATCTCTTAATATCTCACGTTTCCATGAGACATTTTTTTAATTATCAAGAACTATTGGCTTAAAACCAAAATCTTGAAAGCAATTTACGTAACCATGCAAAGTAAGCTTGGATTCGACGTATGTACAATAATAATGCCGCTAAAGCAGGGCTAATAACTGGCGCTGGCTTCGGTTCAATTAATACTGAAACTGTAGTTTCTACACTATTCTCACCATCGCTTACTACCAAGGTAAAAGTCACTGTTGTATCTTCTTCCACGCTAGGTGCTGTAAAGCTTAACGTATCGTTTGCCGCCTCAAATTCGATAGCTAATGTAGTCACTTGAGTCCATTGGTAAGTTAAAGCATCACCTTCAGGGTCAATAGCATTTGCCGCAATGCTTACTGCATTTCCTTCAACCACTTTATCAACAACAGTAGGCTCTACGGTTGGCGCAACATTAACAACAGGTGCATCACCACAAGCACTACCAAAGATTTGTTGAACCCATTCAGGACGATCAATAAATGGATTACGATTGCCTTGGAACTCAAATACAACGTTATTACGGTTCACTTCCCAGTCGCTCACAGGATCCGCTTGATGCCAGCTATAAAGCGTACATAATTTACCTAACTCTGGTGAACCATTTTCTGTCCCAACAACATCAACTAAAACTAAATCAGGTGTATTATCGATAGCTGCACCAGCGTAACGCACATCCATGTAGAACAGCATACGGGCTACGTCGCCTTTCATTTGATCGCGCGGCTCAAATGAATCACTGTCTTTTGCATTCTCTGGCGCTTCAGTAATTGGCGTGCCGCCTAAATCGAAATCTAAGTTACTACGCTCAGAGTTAACTGAGGCATCAGCTGGGCGCAAATGATGCGCATCGGTATAACCAAATTGACTTGTATTAGGAAAGCCATGACTTTTAGCCCATACATGCTCGCGATTCCATGCGTTGCCACTGTTACCAATCTTACCGGCATTTAAGCCTTTACCAATTGAACGACCTGTGTAGATTTCAATGACTTTACCGCTGTCAGCTGGATCTTCATCTGAATGCGTTAATACAGTCCAAACTTCGCTGTAGCTTAGTTTTTTATGATCTTTGCTGATGTCTAAGTTAATAGCACTACGTAAATTATCATCTTGTGCAACTAAAGCATTCGCGTAATAGGTATTTTCATTATATGCCGTGCGATCGGTGATCTTGGCTACTGCTGGGCAGTTAGTACATTCGTCATCATTAGGTAAGACTTCAGGTACACGTTCAACATCAGGACAAACAAGATCGCCAATACAGCCTAAGCCATCACTTGTATCTTTATCTAAAACAATCCATTCACTTACGCCGCTACCTGGATATTCATCACCTGGCGTTTTATCACCAGCAATAACACTATTCTTACGACGAAGCGTTTTATCTTTACTGTTAAAATCACCGTTTGACCATGATGTACCAGGATCAGTACCTAGTTGACCAAAACTATCAACAACAGCGCCATTAAGAGTCAGTAATAGCGCATCATCGCCATTAAATCCTGTAACGTTTGATTCTATGCCAGCCGCTATTTTAAAGGTATTTTCAGCACCTTTATTGTAAATAACTAACGTGCCTTTAGACGCCAATACTCCTGTTAACGCTAATGTATATTTCGCATCTGTTGCACCATTTGAATACATGGCTACTGAATAACCTGTTAAATCAAGTTGTGTATCAGCGGTGTTAGCAATTTCAATGGCTTTATTGTAACTGCCACCCTCAATGTATTCAGAAAAGATAAGTGGTGACTCGGCAGTCGGTAAATCCACAGGAGGCTCAGGTTCAACAGGCGGCGGTGTAACGCTACCGTCACATGCTTCAATGCCATCACAACCTAAACCGTTTGATGTATCTTTATCTAATACTTGCCACTGCACATCAGCACTAGGAAATGCATCATCAATAATCACATCGCCTGTAACAACACTTTCGAGACGTCTTAATGTTTTGTCTTTTGTTTCAAAGCCACCAGCTCCGCTCCAAGATGAACCGGGGTCAGTGCCTACTTGGCCAAAGCTATCAACGACAACACCGTTAAAGGTTAGTGTTAATGCATCGTCACCGTTAAAATATGTAGCAGTAGATTGGATACCTAGTGGCGCAGGCTTTTTAAATGAATCGGCTGCACTAGCGTTATAAATAACCAAACTCGCACCAGCGGCTAATTCACCTGTTAATGCTTGTGGATTGCGAGCGTCCGTACCGCCATTAAAATGGAGATTTAATACATAACCCGTTAAATCTAATGCAACAGAGCCTCTATTAGTCAGTTCAACGGCTTTATTGTTGCTGCTTCCTTCAACATATTCAGTAATGATCAAGTCGGCTTGTGCCGCTGTTGAAACACCTAATGCTAAAGTTAATGCACTCAGTTGTAGTTTGTTAGTTAGTTTCATCATTGGATTCCATGATTTTTATGGTGCGCATTGCGCTGTTATTAAATTAGGCCTGGGTGTTTAACTTAATTACTGATTAAAAACACATCAGAAGAAAACATTAGTTTTCTTAATTTCCTAATTTTCAAGCATTTAACCTAAGTAGAAATGACTTGTCTAGTGGAGGAAATTAGTAAAATAGGATGGGAAATAATGGAAAAGACTTTAACCGCATGAATTACTTAATATAAATATATACAACCTTAAATTATTACAATATTGCAACATACCGTTTGCGTGACGAATATCACACATGGTTGTTTTTTATCATAAATTCGTTTGTTTTTAGAGGTCTAGTTCACACATTTAAAATCTGTCACAAGTGACAGAAACAAATGTTTCATTTTTGTTAAAATTAAATGGCTATTTTCTAGCTTAAGTAACAGAAAAATACCTTCTATCAAACCAGTACTAATTACCGCCGACATCATTATTAATTACTTGCGATTTAGTTGCTTGGGCGTATATTGTCAAATGACAATAACTGGCAAATAAGAACTCAATGTTACACCGCACTAGCATGCTCACTTCCCCACTTACCGACCTGAAAGGTGTCGGTGAGAAAATGGCTCAACGACTCGAGAAATTGGGACTTCGCAGTATTGAAGACATGTTATTTCATTTGCCCAACCGCTATGAAGATAGAACCCGTATTTATAGTTTGAATCAGTTAGTGCCCGGCGATCATGTCAGTTTTATTGTCACCATTGAGCATTGTGAGATAACCAACGGGCGTCGACGCATGTTGCTGTGCCATGTAAGTGATGATTTTGGTCGGGCGACATTATTATTTTTTAACTTTGCCGCCAGCCAAAAAAATGCCCTTCAAACAGGGCGTGTCATCCGATGCTTTGGTGAAATAAAACGCGGTAGCCGCGGTATTGAAATTGTTCATCCAGAATATAAATTTGTCGATGAAGGCTCATCCATTGATACGCAAGAATCTTTAACCGCGGTATATCCTACTACCGAAGGATTAAAGCAACTTACGATGCGCAACCTTGCTACTCAAGCTGTCGATTATTTAAAACGTTTTGAAATTACAGACTTATTGCCGCCCAATTTATACGTTGAGCAATCGACACTCAAAGACGCTCTGCTTTATTTGCATCAGCCTCCTCCCGAAGCCGATGTAGAGCTTTTGGCTATGGGTCATCACCCTATGCAGCAGCGCCTCGCGTTAGAAGAGCTCATTGCACACAACTTATCTATGCTTCAGGTTAAACAACAAACTCAACACCTAAGAGCATGCGCTATCTCGCCCAATAATTTGTTTGAAGAACAATTAATGGCGGCACTGCCTTTTTCTCCGACTAACGCACAGCAACGTGTTACGGCTGAAATTAAGCAAGATATGATGCTCAATAAACCAATGATGCGCTTGGTTCAAGGGGATGTGGGATCAGGAAAAACATTGGTGGCCGCCATTGCCTCCTTAGCTGTTTTGGCCCAAGAAAAACAAGTGGTTTTAATGGCCCCAACAGAATTACTCGCCGAACAACATACAATAAATTTCGAGCAATGGTTTACTCCACTAGGCATAAAAGTAGGTTGGCTCGCTGGTAAGTTGAAAGGAAAAAAACGCGAACAGACGCTCGCTGGCATGGCTGATGGTTCGGTGCAAATGATAGTAGGGACTCATGCCGTATTTCAAGCCGATGTTCACTACCATAATCTTGCGTTAGTTATTATTGACGAACAACATCGCTTTGGTGTTCAACAACGTCTAGCGCTGCGAGAAAAAGGCACCCAAGGCGAATATTACCCTCATCAATTAGTGATGACAGCAACTCCTATTCCGCGCACGCTAGCTATGACAGCTTATGCCGACTTAGACACCTCAATAATTGATGAGCTTCCACCGGGAAGAACACCAGTAAAAACAGTGGCTATAGGCGATGTGCGGCGCGACGATGTCATTAATCGTGTAAGACAAGCCTGCCTTGATGGTCGCCAAAGTTACTGGGTTTGTACCCTCATTGATGAATCAGATGTATTGCAATGCCAAGCCGCTGAGCAAACTGCGATTGAACTTACCAGTCAATTAACGGACTTAAAGATAGGGTTAGTCCACGGAAGAATGACGTCGAAAGAAAAACAATCTGTAATGAATGACTTTAAGCAAGGTCTCATTCATCTTCTGGTTGCTACAACTGTCATAGAAGTCGGTGTTGATGTGCCCAATGCGAGTTTAATGATAATTGAAAATCCTGAACGCTTAGGTTTGGCGCAGTTACATCAATTACGAGGTCGTGTTGGACGAGGAAGCATTCAAAGCCATTGTGTATTGCTTTATCGCACCCCTCTTTCATTTACCGCCAATAAAAGATTAGGCGTTTTGAGAGAAACCAACGACGGATTCGTTATTGCTCAAAAAGATTTAGAAATTAGAGGTCCCGGAGAAGTACTGGGTACTAAACAAACGGGACTAGCCGATTTGAAAGTAGCCGACTTAGTGCGAGATCAACAACTTATTCCACAGGTTGGCTATTTAGCCAATCAGTTAATTACACATCACCCACAATGGGTCACGCCTATTGTGAAACGCTGGCTTGGCAATAAAAGTCATTTTAGTCAGGCGTAGAGAGGAGTTTTTATGCAAGAGAGTCAATCGAATAACGAGTCATCACAAGCGCCAATAAAAATATACGCCATCGGTGCTATTGCACTTATTACATTGGTGGGTGGCGTAATCTATTTTAATGGCCAAGCAGCGCCTGAGGCTGTCATTAAAGATACACCTGTCGCAATAGCTAGCCCTGCTCCTGTCATTGCAGCTCCCGAAGAACTAATAGAAGAACCTGTTGTTGAATTGGTTCCAGTCACAGAACCTGTCGCAATACCCCAGCCTCAAGAAATTATTCCAGCGATTCCTGTGGCACAAGTTCCAAAAACCGAACCCTTGCCAACTTTAGATAATTCCGATGAATTCGTCATGGCTAAAGCCTCACAATTATCTTGGCTTCCAGAGTTTGCTAAACAGTTAGTTAAAAAGGATTTAGCACGTAATTTTGTTACCTTTGTCGATAACGCATCTCGTGGCGATTTGGCAATGAAATTTAGCCCTGTCGAAAAGCCATTACAGAAATTTTTAATCAATGAGGTTGCAGATGACATGTATATCGACCCTCATAGCTATAAGCGTTATGACGTTTATGTTGATATGCTCAATTCAATTAACTTTGATGTCGCTATTGCTCATCTAAAAGAACTTACGCCAATTTTAGACGAGGCTTATATGGAGCTAGGCTATGAGAAAGGGGCGTTCGTACCCACCTTAGAGCAAGCTATTGAAGAAATGTTACAAGCGCCTATCATTAGAAACCCAATTAAAGTAGTCGCCCCCTCAGCCATGTATAAATATGCGGATCCGCAATTAGAAAACCTGTCTGATTTACAAAAATTAATGCTGCGTATGGGCCCAGATAATATCGCTAAATTACGTCCTAAATTACAACAAGCACAATTGGCTTTATCTGAATTGAGTAACTAGTATTATTTCCTAAAACTATTAGGTTTTGGGTAAAACCACATAGCGTCCAATAAATTGGGCGCTTGCTTGCTCCTCACCACCTTGATGCATATTAACGGACAACTCCACGCGCATTTTTTCGCCTTGAGTAATAACATGAAAATCATCAAGGGCTAGCTGTGCAACGACAATTCCACGTGGAGAGTCTGTAATAGGCTTACGATATTTAATATCTCCAGAAGCCAATACAATAGAGCCATCTACTCCAGCCAATTGAGCCCTTAAATGAATCAAGCCCCAGCCAGTAAGCACCGCTTGAGAATATATAGCACCAGCAAACATGCTCTGATGCACATTAATGCTTTTACTCATGGAAGCTGACGTTTCCACGTGTTCACAAGACGCTTCACTAATGTTTAACTGAAGAAACTCGGTAACGGGTATTCCTTGATGCCATGTTTGAACTAATGCAGCAGAGGCAGCAGGCAACAATAAACCATATTGATCTTCAATAAGTCTTTCAAAACCCAATTTCTTCCAGAATAGCTGTTCGCCATGGCTAATCACCCGTTCAATGCCTTGTTGATTTGCCTGTTTGAGTAATCGTTTTACTAACGATTTTCCAATGCCCTGTTGCCTGTGCTTTGGATCGACAACGACATCAATATTTGCCAAGGTATTTTCTATAGCCAACAAGCCGGCAGCAATAATCTCACCACGGTCATCGAGTGCAACTAGGTAGTCTTGCTCCCTGAGTTCATAACTCACCATAAACTGACAAAGTTGTAGATTAGTACAAGGGAGAATATCCCATAAAAGCTTAGTCATATTAAACCTTTAATGAAAAAGTTACCGGGCCATCATTGATGAGAGACACTTGCATATCAGCCCCAAACTCACCCGTTTGTGTGGGCATTTTTAACGTTCGACTAGCGCTAACAAAATATTCATAAAGCGATTTTGCATCAGTTGGTGTTGCAGCCACAGAAAACCCCGGACGCAGCCCTTTACTCGTATCCGCTGCAAGTGTGAATTGAGATACGATAAGTAGTTCACCACCAATATCTTGCACACTTAAATTCATTTTTCCTTCATCATCACTAAACACTCGATAGTTCATGACTTTCTTCAATAATTTATCAGCGAGTACGGGCGTATCGTTTTTCTCAACACCTAGTAATACTAATAACCCTTGGCCAATTTGACCAATGGTTTCATTTTCAACGTCGACACTGGCTTTTTTAACGCGCTGTATTAATGCAATCATTTATTGTTATTTCTCTTCTTTAAACTCTTTTTCCCAGCCAATCGGCCATCGTATTTGTGCTTTGAATAAGTGCATCGATAATACCGATTTCACTGCTCGAATGACCAGCTCCCGGCACAATCTGCAACTGACAATTTGACCAATGCTGCGCAATCATTTGCGATCCTTCTAATTTGCATACCATATCATAACGACCATGAACTAATATGCATGAAAGGTGTGAAACTTTATCAATATTATCAATAATATGATTGTCTGCCATAAAACAATGATTGCTATAGTAATAGCTTTCAATACGGGCTAAAGCCATTGATTTTTTACCTAAGCCAAAACGTTCTTTGGCTACTTTAGGTGGTAATAAATGTGACAAACTGCCCTTCCAAATCGACCATTGCTGGGCTGCGGCTAATTGCTCAAATTCACTGCCCCGTTCAAAGCAATCGCAGTAAGCTTGAACAGGATCTTTAAGTTGAGTACTGTTCAAGCGCTGACAAAAATCGCTGTAATGATCTGGGAATATTTGAGCACAACCACCATTGGGAGAAAAGCGCCAATCTATGTCTTGTCGTCTTCCTAAAAATGGACTGCGTAAAATAAAACCTGTCACATCTTTGGTATATCTAAATGCATATCTTAGCCCTAATTGAGCCCCCCAAGAGCCTCCGCAAACTAACCATTGCTCAACGCCAACAAAGGCTCTAACGGCATCAATGTCATCAATAAGTGCTTGGGCATTATTATCCCGTAATTCGCCGTAAGGCGTTGATAAACCGCACCCTCGTTGATCAAATGCAATCATGTGGTAATGTTTAGGATCAAAAAGTTGAGTTAACCTAGGACTGCGAGCCCCACCAGGTCCGCCATGCAAGATGATGACAGGGATCCCGTTGGGGTTACCATATTGAGCCACACATAATGTGTGGATAGATGAAACGGATAAAAACCTTTCGTTAAATGGTTTTATCTCCGGAAATAATGTGTTCATCAGCATTCACCTCAATCAATGGCTGATCAACAGTGTCAGCCGCTTTTGGTGCAAAAAATTCTGGTAAACCTGCGGTAATCTCAGCCCCTACAAGCACGACAATCCACGACAGATAAACCCAAACAAACAAAATTGGAATAGCAGCTAACGCGCCATAAATAGCTTCGTAAGACGGAAAGTTACTGATATACAAAGCAAAGCCTTTCTTCGTTAATTCAAACAAAATAGCAGCAATAACAGCACCAACTAAGGCATCCCTAAAGCGCACTCGCACATTAGGCACCATCAAATACATCATTAAAAATGCTAATACAGAGAAAAACAATGGTAACCATCGTAAGAAGAACTCCATCATGCCACCTAAGACGCCCTTATCTAAACCGCCTAACGTTATCGCATAAGAACTAATGGCTATGCTTGCCCCAACAAAAAGCGGACCCAAGGTAATCACCATCCAATAGATTGAAAAGGATATGATGAGAGGACGTTTTTTCGGACTTTTCCAAATTAAGTTAAGCACTTTATCTATATTAGAAATTAGCATTAATGCGAAGATAACTAATGCACCAATACCAATAGCACCACCTTTAGAGGCATTATCGACAAAACCGCTAATCGTTTGCTGCACCACATCCCCAGTCGCAGGAATGAAATTACTATAAACATAATTTTCTATTTGAACACGAATCGCTCTAAAACCAGAAAATGCCGACAGCACCGAAAAAACAACAGTGACCAGTGGTACAATAGACAACAACGACACGTACGCAAGATAACCAGCAACCATTCGCAGTCTGTTTTCTTTTGCACGATAAAAAACGTGCATGAATAACGGCGGAATTGTCGCAATAATGTATTTGATTTTTTCTAACAGAATTTGAGAAGTCACGTGCTAACCTTTACGTATAAAACAACATCATTAGTTAATAATATAGTTATATTAAACTAATTAATAAGGAAATATTTATGAAAAAGTCAATCATATTGGCCATTGCCTTGCTAACTCTTGTGGGCTGCCAATCTGCGTATTATGGTGCCATGGAAAAAATAGGCATTCACAAGCGAGATATCCTCGTTGACCGCGTTGAAGATGCACGAGATGCACAAAATAATGTGCAAGAAAAATTCAGTTCAGCCCTTGAAGAGCTATCGAGTCTAATCAATTATCAGGGAGGCGAACTTGAAACTATTTATAACAACCTCAACGACCAATACATCGCAAGCAAAGAAGCAAAAGAGTTAGTAGGACTGCGCATTGAAAAAGTAGAATCTGTTTCTCAAGCGCTTTTTGATGAATGGGAAAGTGAAATAGACTTATACACTAACGCGACATTTAAACGAAAAAGCCAACAACAACTACGGTCAACCAAATTATCATACGGCCGCATGTTACGTACTATGCGCACCTCAGAGAAAAAGATGGAACCAGTCTTGGCTTCTCTCAATGATAACGTTCTTTATTTAAAGCATAATTTAAACGCTAATGCGGTGAATGCTATTGAAGTTGAGTTTAAACAGCTGCAACAAGAAATTGCTGTGTTAATTAAAGATGTTAATAGTTCAATTGCCGAATCAGACAAATTCATTAAACAATTAAGTCACTAACTTTTAAGCTCAAACTATACCCCTATAAAAGATAAGGGGTATAATAACGCCATATTTTTAGTCCAATAATGGGCGTATTTAACGTCAGGTAATAGCATGTCAATCGAAGAAACTTTGCAACAACGTAGTGATTCACAATGTGAACTGTGTACTAGCAGTGATAATTTAAGCGTTTTTGAAGTGCCACCAACAGAAGCACATTCAGACAAATGCGTATTAATTTGTCAAAAATGTCAAAGTGAAATAGAACAACCTGACGCATTAGATGTTAATCACTGGCGCTGTTTGAACGATAGCATGTGGAGCCAAGTTCCTGTGGTTCAAGTCATGGCACATCGCATGCTTAAACGTTTAATTGGCGCTGGCGAAAGTTGGGCACAAGATTTATTAGATATGCTGTATTTAGATGACGAAACACTAGCCTGGGCCAACAAAGGCAGCGCTGAAGCCGATGTAGACGAGCCTCACATTGATAGTAACGGCAGTGTTTTAGTCGCTGGTGATAATGTTGTTTTAATTAAAGATTTAGTCGTTAAAGGCGCAAACTTTACCGCTAAACGCGGCACGCCTGTACGCGGAATATCTTTAACATCAAACCCTGAGCACATTGAAGGACGCGTTAATGGCACGCGTATCGTCATCATTACGCAGTACGTTAAAAAGATGTAGTTAGTGATACATTAGTGCCTTATATTCATGAGGCACTAATTAGGAGAAATATTTGTCTATATTGATAAGAAAGATAACAGGAGATACTTCGGAAAATTATGTTCGTTTAGCCGAAGAATCTTGGAATCTACCAGAGTTATTTAAATCTTTTGAAATCTGGCTCAATGAACATGCTAATAATCTTCCTCCTAAGCATGAATGGATAGTTGATATCGGTTTCTCACCCAGAGAAAATGCCAATGGTGGAGGGCCAATATTATCAATTGAGCTAATGCAAAAGTGCATCAGCTTTAATATGACTATTTGGCTATCAGAATACAGCAATGATGAGGAATGATTAACGTCCACCAGCAAGGTCGATAAAGGTTCCCGTTGAATAAGACGCTTTGTCTGACAGCAACCAACTAATAGCTTCGGCAATTTCACTGGCTTCACCACCACGTTGCATTGGTATTTGCGGTGCTAAACGATCGACTCGCCCTGCCTCACCGCCGTCTTTATGCATATCAGTATATATAAAACCAGGTCGCACACCATTAACGCGTATCCCTTCACCCGCAACTTCTAGTGACAGACCCTTAGTCATGCTATCCATAGCGCCTTTTGAAGCAGCATAATCAATATATTCACCCGGCGCGCCAGAGCGTGATGCTGCCGACCCCACGTTAACAATCGCGCCGCCGATGCCGCCATGTTTTGTCGACATTCTTTTTACAGCCTCACGGCAACATAAAAAACAACTGGTCACGTTTGTAATGAGTATTTCATTAATTCGCTGTGCCGTTAGTTCTTCCAAACGGATTTGTGGTTTCAAAATGCCAGCGTTATTTACTAAAGCCGTAATAACACCTAATTCTTTATCAATATAATCGAACAAGGCAACTACATCTTCTTCACTTGAAACATCAGCCTGTTTAATAACAACTTTGTTAGTTATCAACGCTAGTTCTTTTTGCAATGCATGCGCCGCTTGCTCGTTTTTATGATAATTAATGCAAATGCTATAACCTTCCTGCGCTAATACTCTTGCTGTAGCAGCTCCAATACCGCGACTGGCTCCTGTAATGAGAGCAACTTTATTAGTGACTTTATTCATTGTCTTTTTCCTTAGCTTTAATAACAAGAGCAGCTCGAATCAGGGTATCAAGATGATTGGCAAAGTTCTGCCTATCGGTTTTACTCATAGGCGCTTGACCGCCACTGTGAATGCCACTCGCACGCATGGTATCCATAAAATCTCGAATATTTAAACGTGCTTTGATATTACTTTTAGTAAATAACTCGCCTCTTGGGCTTAGTGCTTTAGCGTTTTTTTCGATAACTTCATCGGCTAAAGGTATATCACTCGTGATCACTAAATCCCCAGAAACAACTCGTTTTACAATTTCATCATCGGCGACATCAAAGCCACTACTGACGGTTTGAGTTTTGATATAGGGAGATGGGGGCGTTGTTAGCGCATGATTGGCAACGAGGGTCATTGATATTTGAGCGCGGTGAGCTGCTCTATATAAAATATCTTTAATAACGACAGGGCAAGAATCCGCATCAACCCAAATATTCATTGTTTATCTCAGTAAGTCACTTAAATGTAGCGCTCACTTTAACGTTATGATTATGCAATTGAAAGTGCGGAGTTAAACTGCCTAATGAGATAGGTCGATTGAAGCGCCAATACTGTTTCTTGCCATGTGTTCAAAGGCTGCTTGGTTAATACACAGACTCGTTGATTATCATTGAGCAGTGCTTTTATTTGTTCAAGGCTATCCGTCTGATTTAGCTTATTAATATTAGCATCACGCCTAACTAACTCAATCACACCGTGGGCGATATCACCGTCAGTTAATGCCATGTCAGATTGCTGCATATGTCGTAATGCTGCCAATGACAATAATTCCTCATTATCACTAACTTGAATGAGATATAACTCACCTTGCTCTGCAAATAATTGTTCATCACTGCTGATAAGTCGTTCGAACAAGGGTGCCAATGAGGCTTCATCATCACTTTCTGATGATGAGAAAAAGCGCTCCCAAAAACGTCGTCGCACGCCGCCTTGGCTAAATTGTTGTTTAACCTGTTGTCTTTTTCGGCCTGAGAATTCAGCAATTTTACCCAAGGTATTAGGGATCACACTCTCTAAGCGTGCGCGCCAATACCTCACTAATACGGGGGCTTGCCCTTCACTGCTGATAGCAAAAACCATAGGTGAGCGATCAATAATAGAGGGAGTAATGAAATGGCAAAGCGCTGGAGAGTCCACCACATTGGCTAGAATATTCTTAGCCTTGGCTTGATGGCTTATCATTGCGTTCAGCGTAGAATTTGCAGTTGCAACAAAAACAAGCTGCTGACCTTCTAATAACGACTCTTCGTAAGGCTGGGCTAAATAGGATACTTTGTTATCGTTAACAAAACGTAATATGTCGTTCGATATATCTGGTGATACAACTGTAATATTTGCACTGCTTTTAAGCAGTAACTCCACTTTTCTTGTTGCTACTTCCCCGCCGCCAACCACTAAAACATTAAGCTGTTTGGTGTCTACAAATATAGGAAAGTATTGCATGTTAAGCCTCTAACGCTTGAAAATAACCGCTGTTATTAAGATGTTTTTCATCAAACTGGTCAACAACTTTACCAATAATAATTAATGCCGGAGGCTTAATATTATATTGCTGAACAATGTCAGGTAACGTGGTTAACGTACCGCGGATTGTACGTTGTTGTGGCCTAGTCCCTTTTTCAATAATCGCCGCCGGTGTATCAGCACTTCGACCATGTTTAATAAGCTGCTCTTTAATGGTTTCTAATGTATTGATTCCCATGTAAAAAACAACAGTCTGACTATCAACACTAAGCGCTGGCCACGGTAAGTCTAATTGTCCTTCCGTTTGCAAATGACCCGTAATGAAACTACAACCTTGGGCAACACCGCGATGTGTTAAAGGTATACCAGCATAAGCAGAACAAGCCGATGCAGCTGTCATACCCGGAGCGACATGACAACTAACACCATGTTGAAGTAGGTATAATGCCTCTTCGCCGCCGCGACCAAAGATAAAGGGATCGCCTCCTTTTAATCGTAATACACGTTTGCCTA
>Ga0105355_10003427_pt1 | contig 13913 bp, 10 predicted proteins | sample GOMGulsemesocosm_2_FD_83508 | JGI IMG/M metagenome (GOLD analysis project Ga0105355, IMG submission 83508) | Methane-oxidizing microbial communities from mesocosms in the Gulf of Mexico - GOM9C Gulf of Mexico | ecosystem: Environmental > Aquatic > Marine > Cold seeps | place: Gulf of Mexico... | reverse complement strand
GAGTCGAGCGCAGATACGTTGGTAAGTGAATTCTTTTATGGCAAGTTATCTGCTTCAGAAGCAGCAGCGTAAACAGTTTTGAAATTATGTATTTTTTAATGCCACTGAAACCCAGATTTTGGGATAAGTGGCATTTTTTAATGTAAAACTATTTGTTTGTTACTAAACGCTGCAATGCTAAATAACGCGTATCTTGTCTATCTTCTTCAATACACACCGACAGTAAATCATCAATAAAGTGCAGTAACGCGCGGCGTTCGATTAGTTTGATTTTCTCTTGCTGCTCAACCGTTAACATGTGATACATGGTTGCGGCACCAAAATCCCCAAAGATGATATTAGCTTGCGCATCGAACAAGGTATTGTGCGCGTACAAGTCGCCATGACAGACTTGATTCGCATGTAAATGCTCGAACACATCTTGCATCTGATTTACGATCTTATCGATTTGGCTGATAGAAAGTTGAAAATCACTTGGGAAGGTATCTCGAGTACAACTATCAAAACAAGGTGGTAAGCCAAGGTTGCTATAATGCGCGGGGATCAAGTTCATGATTAATGCGAGGTAATTCGGTTCAATCACTTGCGCTAATGACTGCACTAGGTTGGGGTGATTACCGACTTTTAAGCAAGCCTGCAATTCATCTTCAGGATAACCATCACTGGTGATCTCGCCTTTAAACACTTTCACGGCGATGTCCGCTGGGAATTGTGTTTGCGCTTCAATCCAGTTTGCTTGTGAAATAATACCCGAAGCACCTTGGCCTAAAACATGTTGGAGCTGATAGCTGGTCGACGCAACTTGCGGTACTTGGTTTATCATTTCGTCTTTCTGCAGTTCACAAAATGGATTACCCGCAAAAGCCAACCAAGCTAACTTAGGTAAAGATAATATTTGTGTTGGAACATGAGTTAGCTTATTGGCTGATATGCGTAATAATTCGAGATTATGCAGCTTTGCCATGCTCTGTGGTAATGCAATTAACTGGTTACCCGCTAAGGCTAATTTCTGTAGGCGAGGGCGCTCACCTAAGCTTTCTGGTAATACTTCTAAGCGGTTATCGGTGAGGATCAACCAGCGTAGTTTTTTCGGCAGGGAATGCTCAGGGACTTGGTTTATTTGGTTGGCTTTAAAGCCCACCATTTCTAAGTTTTCGCAATCACCTAATATACTTGGTAAGGTTTCAAAGCGGTTATTTGAAGCAAAGAGGATCTTAAGCTTAGTGAGCTGCACTAACTCAACAGGAAGGTCGGTTAACAGGTTATTAGATAAATCTAAGATCTCCAAACTGTTGGCTAGCGATAAAATTTCCAGTGGAAATTCAGTTAAATTTTCAGATAGTGTTAAACGCTTGATGCCAGCTAATGCACCTGATTTTAGCTCAGAAAGACAATGCAAAATAATAAATCCAATAACATAAAAGTGATAAGTTCAATGAGAATAATTAAACACAGAAACTCACAATCGAACTTTAAAGTAAAAATTAGCTGGCTAGTCTACGTGAAAAGATCAAAAAAGGGCATATTTCTATACCCTTATTAGAACGCTTATTCTGGGTTTATTTTACGAAAAGGTTAGCTATAATGTGTCACTAGCTACGACAGTTGTCAGCAAGTTCACGTATATTAAATGGTAAGTTCACTACTGATACCTGATTACCAATAGATGATATAGCATCGCCTAAAATACCTTTTTCAGTCACTATCAGCTGGTTGTTTTTGAACATGTTACCTTGCGGAATTACCACTGATGACGGGCCAATGAAGGTCAGTTTATTGGTTCGATAGTTTTTATCTTCATCCCCATTTTTATCTACATAGTAAATGCTTCCTGCAAGAAAATCTGTTACAAGAGCGCCTCCGTAGAGAGGGCTTATATCATCGGCAATGGTTAGATGATGGCTCAAGCGCTCTCTGGTGGTGATGTTTCCTTCATCACCTTTCATAAAAAGCTTCCTGATTTAGTCAGCAATATCATTCAATAACCACTTTTTAGTCATGTGTGAACCCTATAGATTATATTTTCATAATTGAATCAAAGTGTATTTTAATAACAATGATTAACTCTAAATTTAGTTTGTTAGTAGTTGGTAATATGGTTTTAATCGTTATTTTAGTTACTAATACTAAACTCCAAAAGCTTATTTACAATCATTCTCATTTAGATTACGGTGTTTGCCTTCTTTGGATTACAGTTAATTTGTTACAGGAAGTAACTTAATATGATAATGAATAGTTGTTTTTGTGTATCTAGGGTATTCATTCAATGAAGCGATTTGCCTTATTGTTGGTATTGGCTATTAGCTTCTCATGTTATGCCATATCACCATTACAAAATAAATCAAATCATGTTGGTGTTGTCGTCATTGATTGGACTCATGCTGAAACGTTACTTGCTCTTGGTATTGAACCCTTAGGGATCGCACAGAAACAAGACTACGCGGCATGGGTAAAAGAGCCAAAAATCCCTGATCATGTAGTCGATCTTGGTTTACGAACTCAACCTAACCTCGAAATTATCCGAGAATTGTCTCCTAATAAAATTTTTATTTCTCCTATGTTCAGTGCGTTATCGCCACAGTTAGCCAAGATAGCAAAGGTTAAAGAGATTGGGTTATATGCTCAAGGTGAGGTTAACTTGTTGGCGATGGAGAGTATGACGCGTGTTTTGGCGTCGGAAGTGGGTGTCGAAGCGAGCGCAGAGCAATTAATCAAGCAAACTCGAAATTATATCAATACATTGAAGCAGAAAGTGCCCGCTAATTATCCGCCCGTTGTGATTGTTCAATTTATGGATGCTAATCACTTACGCGTTTTTGGTAAGAATAGTTTATATAAGGCCGCGATTAATGCACTCGGCGTTAAAAGTGCTTGGACTGGCGTGACTAACCAATGGGGGTTTTCCCTGATTGCTATTGATGAGTTGATTACGATAGAAGGGCAAGTAATAGTGGTTGAGCCGCTACCTGTTGGCACAAAACAAGCCTTAGTAGACAACCAACTGTGGCAATATATTCGTACTAAGTCAGCTAAACCAGTTTTAACGATACCTGCAATATGGAGCTTTGGTGCACTGCCTTCGCTAGCTCGGTTTGGCGCTCTGTTTGTTGACGCGATTTCCGGACAGCAACTTATTAATCAAGGACATCGATAAATGCAATTGAGTCCTCGTTTATTAATCATTCCTTTGTTGATCTGTTTTATTTTTTTGGTTTTTTTGCAACTGAATAGTGTTGGTTTTCTGTCTGATAATTTGCGTAGTCTGTGGGATTTAGACCCTCTCTCTAGCCGTAGTATTACTTTATATTTTAGCTGGTGGCCAAGATTAGTTACAACTTTGCTTGCTGGTGCAGGGTTAGCTATCGCGGGCGTTTTGATGCAACAAGTATTACGTAATCCATTAGCTTCACCTGCCACACTCGGTGTTGCGAGTGGCGCTAATCTGGCGCTATTAATGGCGACTTTATTTACACCTAATTTAATGCTTTGGTCTGCTTCAGCCGTGGCAACATTTGGCGGTGTCACGTCAATGTTGGTGGTTTTTACCTTAGCGTGGCGCAGTGCATTATCACCCTCTGTTGTTATCGTTGCAGGCCTGGTTATTAATTTATATTGTGGATCTTTTGCAACAGTATTGCTGTTGATGAACCAAGAAGAATTAAATGGATTAATGATTTGGGGAGCTGGCTCATTAGTGCAGAGTAGTTGGGATGATGCAATTTTCTTGGCGCCACGTCTTATTATTGCAACGAGTATTATGCTGTTTTTTGTGCGGCCATTAAGTTTATTAGAATTATCAGATAATAGTGCTACTAGCTTAGGTATTTCATTAGCGCGTATACGTATTATTACTTTAGCTGTTGCGGTGTTATTAACGGCGTGGGTCGTGAGCAGCGTGGGTATTATTGGTTTTATTGGCTTGGCTGCGCCCGCATTTGTACGTTTGTTGGGTGTGAAAGGGTTATTACAGCGAATTTTATTGTCTGCGCTGTTCGGGGCTTTATTACTGAGTTTGACTGATTTACTTATTCAACAGTTACCCAAAGTATTGGCGATGTTCATTCCAACTGGCGCTGCAACTGCTATATTAGGTGCCCCGCTATTATTATGGTTATTGCCTCGATTACCTCTCAAATCTCAAGCTGAAAATCAAGTGCTCACCAGAGCTAAATCGCCTAAAAATCAAGAACTATCGAGTAAGAAAGTAGTCATGTTAGTGGTGATGATATTGGCCTTTATTGGTATTTTTAGTTTGATTGGCAAGCAGTTACATGGCTGGACTTGGTTACCTGAAAGTGAGAACTGGGGATTGCTTGAATGGCGATTACCTCGCTTAATTGGTGCTGCTGCGGGTGGTTTAATGCTTGCTGTTGCAGGTACCGTGCTCCAGCGCTTAACTGGTAATCCGATGGCGAGCCCTGAAATTATGGGGGTGAGTTCTGGCGCGGCGTTAGGGTTAATTATTGCTATTTTTTCTGGTTTAGGTGCAACGTCATTTGGGCTTTATGCGGGAGGGACTGCGGGGGCAATGGCGACTATGGGGATTTTGATATTACTTAATCGTCGCAGTGGCTTTCAACCGGAACGTTTGTTATTAACTGGTGTGGCGATCACCGCTTTGATGGATGGGGTGCAAAGCTTCATCTTAGCAGGGGGGGACCCTCGAAGTTACCAATTACTTGCGTGGTTATCGGGGTCGACTTATTACGTTAATGCCGACTCCCTTGTTGGCATTTCAATATTCGCCGTTGTGTTAACAGTGATCGCTTTAAGTTGTAGCCGATGGCTTGATATTTTACCTTTGGGCAGCAACGAAGCGATGACTTTAGGTGTTAATGTACAGCGCGTACGCTTGCTGTTATTAGGCTTAGTCGCAGTACTTACTGTGGTGGCAACATTGGTGGTTGGGCCGTTAAGTTTCGTGGGATTAATGGCACCGCATATGGCAAGAATGGCTGGCTTTAACAGTGCCCGAGCCCATATTTTGACTGCGGGTATTTTTGGTATGCTATTAATGTTGTTAGCTGATTGGCTAGGGCGTCAATTGTTGTATCCGCAAGATATTCCCGCTGGTTTAATGGCATCTCTCATTGGTGGCTTGTATCTAATGTGGGGTCTACGTCGATTATGAAATTATTAATTATGCTGACTAAAGGCCAAGCATTACCGATTGTTTTCGCATTAGTATTATGCGGATGTAGCGCGCTATTGAGTATTAGCGTTATTGGTTTTATTCAATATAAATTAGCCTCCCCCGAAGGTCTATTGACGAGTTTATTATTTGAGTTTGCTATTTTACTCTCCGCACTTTTTATTATTACCATGCTAGCCCAAGTAACCCTGTATTATTTAGGTCATAGATTTGTGTTTGAAAAACGCTATGAATTGGTTTCTCGATTATTAAATACAGATATAGAACAGCTAGAAAAACTAGGTAGCGCCACCATTTTAGCAGGTTTAAATGTCGATGTTCGTAATGTCACTATTGCATTTGTACACTTACCTGAATTAATTTATGGATTGGCATTAGCGGTTCTGACCTTGGGTTATTTGTGGTTTTTGTCTCCGGCATTATTGATGGTCAGTATCGCTATGCTGTCTATCACTGGCATAATTGGCTATTGCTTGTGGTTAAAATAAACGGTTATATTCAAGTCGTACGACAATATGATGATGCGCTGTTTAGTGACTATCAAGCGATGCTCGATGGTCGCAAAGAGCTTGCTTTGAACCCACATCGCGCGGAGAAATTTTTCCGGAATGAGTTTGTTAAGCACGCAAAAGGTTATCAACAGCAAGTGACTATAGCTGATATCTATAATGGCTTTGCTGGTAACCTAGTTAACATTGCGATCTTGGCATTGATCGGGATTAATTATTACCTTGCGGCTGGACTCGGCTGGGCAAGTACTGAGTCTGCGGGCACATTTGCTCTGGCAATTTTATTCTTACGCTCTCCGTTGATGTCTGCCGTAGCCGCTATACCTGCATTACTTAGCGCCAATGTTTCAATGCATAAATTATCGCAACTTAATCTTCATCCCATGCCTTCTGTTTCACCCCCTCATCAGCCAGAGCAAGTATTTCAAAAACTGCAACTGCAACAGGTTACATTTAGCCATTGCGCTGATGGTCATGATCCTGAGTTTGTTGTCGGGCCGTTAAATTTAACCGTCGAACGAGGCCAAATGATCTTTGTTATCGGAGGCAATGGCAGTGGAAAATCAACCTTTGCCCACTTGCTGACCGGTTTATATCAGCCGCATCAAGGGCAGATATTATTGAACGGGGAAGATGTTACTGCGGCGAACAAAAAAAATTACGGGTTATTGTTTTCAGCCGTGTTTACAGACTTCCACTTATTTCATCAGTTGCTCGATGGCCAAGGCGAGCTTATTGATCCACAGACAGTGGATTATTGGCTGAATGTGTTTGCGTTGCAAGATAAGGTGAGTCATCACGATGGGCGTTTGAGTCGAGTGAGTTATTCGCAAGGACAGCGTAAACGTTTGGCATTGCTAATGGCAATAATGGAACAGCGCGATTGTTTGTTGCTTGATGAATGGGCTGCTGATCAAGATCCTCATTTTCGGTCTGTTTTTTATCACGACATTCTGCCCTTACTTAAAAACCGCGGTAAAACTATCATCGCAATTACACATGATGATAAATATTTTGGTATTGCAGATCGTATTATTCGAATGGATGAAGGCCAGTTAACTGAGTTGGATAACCGTAATTTAAGCGTCATTAAAGCCGAGGCATAGCGCGTTATGTTTCAGTGTTTATTTAAAGAGCGCAAGATAGTAACCATTAATTTATAGTCATATATTGGAGTCTTTATAATGTTGGAAAAGCAGGGAACGGCAACACTGGTTAGGCGTGGGTTCGTTAAAAACACCTTATCTGTCGCGGTGATGATGGGGATGATGGTTAATTCTTCACTGGCAAATACAGAGAGTAATGATGAGGAACATATGGTGGTTACTGCAGAGTTTAGTAATCCCATCGGACCTGATTTGGGTTATGTTGGCGAAAATAGCATGACCGCCACAAAAACAGATTTACCATTAAGTAAAACCCCCAGAGCGGTATCTGTTGTTACACGGGAGCAAATGGATGATCGGGCATCCGTGAGTGTGGCGGATGCACTGCAATACACACCAAGTATTCAAGCTAATTTCTACGGGGACGATAACAAACAAGACTGGTTTGTTATTCGTGGATTTAAGCAAGCCAATGCAGGATTATATCAAGATGGCACTCGTTTAGATTCTGCTGGTTTTTATAGTTATCAAGCAGATCCGTTTGGTCTAGAACGGGTCGAGATTTTACGTGGTCCCGCGTCGGTATTATACGGGCAAAACCCGCCTGGAGGTGTGATTAATGTCATTAGTAAACGTCCACAGCATGGCGATAGTTTTGGATTTGCTGCAGTTGAATATGGCACGCATGATCGTAAGCAGTTTAGCCTCGATGTTGGTACTGATATCAGTGACGATGTGGCTCTGCGTTTAGTGACGCTACAGCGTACTAATGGTACCGAAGTGAGTGGCGTTGATGCCGAGAGACTATATGTAGCGCCTTCGCTGAGTATTAATTTTGGTGAAAATTCGAACTTGACTGTTTTAGCTAGTTATCAAAAAGACGATTCTGACCCATATTTACAGTTTCTCCCTGTCGAAGGCACTTTAACGGCGAATACGAATGGTCAAATCGGTGATGATGTTGCTGTCGGGAATCCTAGTTTTGAAAATTTTGAACGTACCCAAACTGCGCTGGGTTATGAGTTAACTCATCAAATTAATGACGATTTATATTTTTCTCAATCAGTACGTTATAGCGAGCTTGATATCGATTTAACCCAGATGTATAGCGCGGGTTATGCCATGGATTCTGGTTTAGATACCAAAAGAACGACCATTGTACGCGGATTAAGCCGAGACGAAGGGACGGCAAAGAGTTATTCTGCGGATAACCGAATGGTGTATAAATTTGTGACCGGCGGTATCGAGCATACCTTACTTGCAGGGCTAGATTATCGCTTGTTAGATATTAAAGGTCAAAGTTTTGCTGACAGTAGTCAGGTTATTACAGCAGACGGTAATAAGATCATAAATTCGCCATTCGGTTTTATTCCTGATCCGCGTTTTGATATTTATAACCCGAGTTATACCAATAATGTGGCGCTGATTGACTTATCGACTGGCAAGCTAGTGACGGATGCCGATCGTGAAACAAAGACACGCGAAAGACATCAACTCGGTGGTTACTTACAAGAACAGTTATTGATTGATGACAGTATCATTATTACATTAGGTGGCCGCTTTGATGACACCAAATCAACTTATGAAAATAAGACGACAGGGCTAAAGCAAGAAGTTAAAAATCAAGAATGGACGACAAGTGCAGGAACGGCATACATTTTTAAAAATGGCTTAACACCCTATGTTAATTATGCTGAATATTTTCAACCGATATTAAAACTTGATCAAAATGGTCGTTCAGCAAAACCAGAACAGGGCGCTCAATATGAAATTGGCTTGAAATATTTACCGCAGTCATTTGAAGGTTCATTTAATGTTGCCGCCTTTCGAATCAACAAGGAAAATATGGCAAGTACAGACGCCGCAGGTAAGTTGGTACAAATTGGTGAAGTTGAAAATACAGGTATTGAGTTTGAATCTGTTGCTAACCTAACATCTAAACTGAGTTTAGTTGCGAATGCGACCTTTATGAAGTCCGAAGTTAAACGTGATACCAATACCGAAAAAATTGGAAAGCGCCCTGCACAAATAGCCGATACACTTGGGTCGGTATGGGCTAACTATCGTTTTCTTGGAAATAATTTATCTGGCTTAGCTATCGGTATTGGCGGAAGATACGTTGGTGAAACTTACGCTGACGATACCGAAAAAACTAAGGTACCAGAGTATACTTTAATGGATGCAACGGTTAGTTACACTATCTCGAATATTAAAATTCAAGTTGCAGCTAAAAATATCGCAGATAAAAAGTATGTATCTACGTGTTCTGCTGGTAACTGTTTTTATGGCGACCGTCGAAATGTCATCGCTAGTTTAAGCTATGCGTGGTAATTAATCACATTTAGAAAAAGACGCTAACAAGTTCAGTTAATGAATCTGTTAGCGTCTTTTTTATTTCAGAAATTATTATCTATATAAAAGTAAAAAATAAGGGGTCACTTAACTAAAGCTTGGTAACATTTCTGCTGCGACAAGTTTGTTGTGGGCTGCTTCCAAGATGAGCTGATTGGCATTGGCAATATCGGGTGCGAAGTAGCGATCTTTATCGTAAAAATCGACTCGTTCACGCAGTTCGGCTTTTGCCTGTTCAATTAATGGCGCTGATTGCAGCGGCGCTCTAAAATCTAAGCCTTGCGCTGCCGCTAGCAACTCAACGGCTAGGATTCCACGGGTATTTTCAGCCATGTCTTTGAGGCGGCGACCAGCAAAGGTAGCCATAGATACGTGGTCTTCTTGGTTTGCCGAAGTCGGTAAACTGTCTACTGAGGCTGGGTGTGCTAGTGATTTGTTTTCACTCGCTAGCGCCGCAGAAGTTACTTGGGCGATCATGAAGCCCGAGTTTACGCCGCCATTATTAACTAAGAAGGGCGGTAATTTACTTAAGCTGTTATCGATTAATAGCGCCATACGACGTTCTGATAAGCTGCCAATTTCGGTGATCGCTAAAGCTAAGTTATCACTGGCCATGGCAATCGGCTCTGCGTGGAAATTACCTGCAGAAATAATGTCGCCATCATCAGCAAATACTAATGGATTATCAGAAACAGAGTTTGCCTCAATCTCAAATATATCAGCGGAATTGCGGATCTGTTGTAAACAGGCGCCCATCACTTGTGGCTGACAGCGCAGTGAATAAGGGTCTTGAACTTTTTCACAAGCAGTATGTGAATTACCAATTGCACTTTGCGTATCCAACATATGTCGATACATGCTGGCTGAATCGATTTGACCGCGATGACCACGTACTTCATGTACTCTTGGATCAAACGGTCGGCGACTGCCGAGCGCGGCTTCCACTGTCATTGCGCCACATAAGGTAGCGGATGCAAACAGATCTTCAGCCGCGAATAAACCTTCCAAACCGAACGCAGTTGATGCTTGCGTGCCGTTTAGTAGCGCTAAACCTTCTTTCGGTGCGAGGGTTATCTTTTCCATGCCTGCAATTTTTAATGCAGCTTCACCAGATATCACTTCACCTTGATAACGCGCTTCACCTTCACCCAGCAATACCGTGCTCATGTGTGCAAGAGGCGCTAGATCGCCGGATGCGCCGACAGAACCTTTTTTCGGTACGCACGGATAAACTTCGGCATTGACCAATTGCATTAGCGCCTCGATAACCGATAAACGAATACCGGAATAACCACGCGCTAGGCTGTTAATTTTAAGTACTATCATCATGCGCACGGTTTCGTCATTCATGAATTCACCGATACCTGCAGCATGAGATAGCACGATACTGCGTTGCAGCGTTTCTAGATCTTCAGGGGCAATGCGGGTATTTGCCAGTAAACCAAAACCAGTATTAATGCCGTACGCGACACGGTCTTCAGCGATGACGTTATTGACGATCTGGGTGCTGGCATGAATACCATCATGGCAGCTTGGATCAAGCGATACTTGTACCGGCGAACGGCTAATTTGGCGCAGTTGTGCCAGCGTAAGTAAACCCGGCTTAATAGTTAATTGGTACATGTTTTTTCTCCAAGATTAGTTATGCCAATTACTTAAGCATCGGTAGGTCTAAGTTTTGTTGTTTAGCGCAGGTTTTAGCAAGGTCATAACCCGCATCTGCATGACGCATTACACCGGTTGCTGGATCGTTATGTAATACCCGGCCGACACGTTGATGCGCATCATCTGTGCCATCACAAAGCACAACCATGCCAGAGTGCTGCGAAAATCCCATGCCAACGCCGCCGCCATGATGCAGCGATACCCAAGTTGCACCGCTGGCTGTATTTAACAAGGCGTTAAGTAGTGGCCAATCTGATACGGCATCAGAACCGTCCATCATGCCTTCGGTTTCGCGATTAGGGCTGGCGACTGAGCCAGAGTCAAGATGATCACGACCAATCACAATCGGCGCTTTTAGCTCGCCATTTTTAACCATTTCATTAAAGGCTAAACCCAGACGTTGACGGTCTTTTAAACCAACCCAGCAAATACGCGCTGGTAAACCTTGGAACTGAATACGTTCGCGCGCCATGTCTAACCAGTTATGTAATTGCGGGTTATCTGGGATTAACTCTTTTACTTTTTGGTCGGTTTTGTAGATATCTTCAGGATCACCAGATAATGCTGCCCAGCGAAACGGACCAATGCCTTCACAAAATAGCGGACGTATATAAGCAGGGACAAAACCGGGAAAATCAAACGCATTTTCAACGCCTTCTTCCAATGCCATTTGGCGAATGTTGTTACCATAATCAACCGTGGCTGAGCCGGCTTTTTGTAGGTCTAACATAGCTTGCACTTGAATTGCCATGGATTGTTTCGCGGCTTTCACTACTGCCGCTTCATCGTCTTTACGCATTGTAATTGCCTGCTCTAAGCTCCAACCTTGTGGCAGATAACCATTGAGCGGATCATGGGCAGATGTTTGGTCGGTAGTACAATCCGGCGTGATACCACGTTTAACTAATTCAGGGAAAATATCGGCTGCATTACCGAGTAAACCAATGGAAGTGGGTTGCTGGTTTTTAATCGAATCATCCAGCATAGCCAGCGCTTCATCAAGGCTGGTGGCCTTTTTATCAACATAACCAGTGCGCAGGCGATAATCGATACGCGATTCATCACATTCAACTGCGATCATAGAAAAACCAGCCATGGTCGCAGCAAGCGGTTGCGCGCCGCCCATGCCACCGAGACCACCTGTTAATACCCAGCGGCCTTGTGCTTGACCGCCAAAATGCTGTTTGGCCATGGCGACAAATGTTTCGTAAGTACCTTGTACTATGCCTTGTGAACCAATGTAGATCCAAGAGCCTGCGGTCATTTGTCCGTACATCATCAAGCCTTGTTTATCGAGCTTGTTGAAGTGTTCCCAGTTGGCCCAATGCGGCACCAGATTTGAATTGGCAATTAAGACTCGCGGTGCATTGCTGTGGGTTTTGAATACGCCAACTGGTTTACCAGATTGAACGAGTAAGGTTTCATCATCTTCTAAACGTTTTAATACTTCGACTATTTTGTCGTAAGATTCCCAATCGCGCGCAGCACGGCCGATACCACCATAAACAACCAATGAATGTGGGTGCTCGGCAACATCTGGATGCAGATTGTTCATCAACATGCGTAATGGCGCTTCGGTCTGCCATGATTTGGTGTTGAGTTGGGTACCGTGCGGGGTAATGATAGTGCGCGAGGTATCTAAACGTTTATCAGTCATCATGATTTCCTTTTCATTATTAACTCTATTTTAAATTGTTACTTTCGATTTTTTGCTATCACTTGAACATGGCGTGGGTAATATCCCACGTTAATCGTGCTGCAAGTCTGGCTGTTTGCTTATCTATATCAAAATTAGGGTTATATTCGGCTAAGTCAGCAATGATCAGCTTGGCTTGGCCTGTGGTGTTTCTGGCTTGAAAAATGGGCTGTAATAACTGTTCGATGCATTCATAAGAAATACCTCTGGCAGCCGGAGCGCTAACTCCCGGTGCAATAGCCGCTGAAAACACGTCTATATCTATGGTCAAATATAAATAATCGACCTTGGAAATAAAGTATCTAATTTCTTCGATGCGTTTAACCAGTAAATGCGCCGCTAGTTCATGGTCGTGGCGATAATGCACTTTAAGATCATCGGCTAAGGTGAATAACGCTTGAGTATTACTGGCGCGGCTGACACCAAGGCATGCGTAGTTAAAATCCCAGCCTAAACGTTGGCAATGTTTAGCCACTTGATTAAAAGGTGTGCCAGAGCTGGTTGGGTATTGTTGGTCATCTTCGGAATAAGTACGCAAGTCAAAATGCGCATCAAAATTGATAATGCCGATCTTTGGTTTCTTGACCTTCGAGTTTTGCAGGTGTTGCGCTAGCCCTTGGAATGTTCCCCAAGCGATCTCATGGCCGCCGCCCAATACAATGACTTTATTTTGCTTGTTCAATGCTATTTCGACATGGTTGGCGAGTTGTTTTTGGCTGGTGGCTAAATCGTTATCGTGGCAATAGATATTACCGCCATCAAATAACTGAGCAGGTCGTTCGGCACTGCCATGATGCCATGCGCTATTGGCTAATGCTCTGCGGATTAGATCTGGTGCTTGCACTGCGCCAATACGACCTTTATTACGCTTCACACCTTCATCACTGGCAAAGCCCAGCAGTACAACTCCAGTATCATCAGTTAGCGGGTGCTCGTTATTAATAAGGTTTACTTTTTGATGGAAACGTAACCCCGCATCACCATCTTCGCTATCAATTCGACCTTGCCAAGTCTCAGGATTAGTTGCCGCGTAATTACTTGTTGTCGGATAGATAGGTTTAGTCATTTGATAATTCCTTACACAATTCCTTACACAATACCTTACATAAGTTGCCACCGACAATGCGTGCATACAGTCTTGGAATACCGACTTCATAGGCCAATTGTGATGGGTGTTCGATATTCCAGATGGCGAGATCGGCATCATAACCAACACGTATTTGACCGCGAGAATCTTGCAACCCAAGGGCGGTTGCTGCGTTACAAGTAACACCGCGCAGAGCTTCCTCAGGCGTTAATCTAAACAAGGTACAACCCATATTCATCATCATAGTAAGTGAGGCTATAGGCGAGGTACCGGGGTTAAAATCAGTGGCAATTGCCATTGGCACCTTATATTGGCGCAGTAATTCAATTGGCGGGCACTGGGTTTC
>Ga0105355_10003421_pt1 | contig 13932 bp, 9 predicted proteins | sample GOMGulsemesocosm_2_FD_83508 | JGI IMG/M metagenome (GOLD analysis project Ga0105355, IMG submission 83508) | Methane-oxidizing microbial communities from mesocosms in the Gulf of Mexico - GOM9C Gulf of Mexico | ecosystem: Environmental > Aquatic > Marine > Cold seeps | place: Gulf of Mexico... | reverse complement strand
CGCTGAATAGCATTAAGAAGAAAATGGGCAAATAAGTCGACTGGCTTTGATGTTCTAAAAAGGCAGCCATTGGCTGCCTTTTTTTATGGCAATTTTTATTGTTTGGTCAATAATAGAATAGCTGGAGCCCTTTATCTTTGGGGCTTTTTTATTTGGAGTTAGTGCTTAATGAAGTTACAGGTTGTTATTCTGGCTGCAGGTCAGGGCACACGCATGAAATCGCAATTGCCCAAAGTTTTACACCCGTTGGCAGGCAAACCCTTCTTGGAATACGTCGTTGATAATGCCCTGGCATTACAGGCTCACAACACGCATGTTGTGGTAGGTCACGGTGCCGAGGTGGTTAAAGAGTACCTTGCACATTATTCCGTCGACTGGATTGAGCAGACAGAACAGCTGGGTACCGGTCATGCCGTTGCGCAGGCTTTGCCGGCCATTGAAGATGATAGTGTGGTGTTGGTGTTATACGGTGATGTGCCGCTGACCTCCAAAGAAACACTGGAAGAACTGTTGGCGCAAGTTAACGACAACAGCCTGGCATTGTTAACGGTGAATTTATCTAACCCAACAGGGTATGGCCGTATTGTTCGTGATGCAGAAAATCGCGTGTTGGCCATCGTTGAAGAAAAAGATGCCAACGATGAACAACGTAAGATCTCTGAAGGCAATACCGGTATTCTGGCGGTGTCTGGCGCCAAGCTAAAAAGTTGGTTACCAACACTCTCCTCCGATAACGCGCAAGGCGAATATTACCTGACTGATACCATTGCCATGGCCGTTGCCGATGGTATGGAAGTGATTGCTGTTTCAGCCAAAACTGAAGAAGAAGTTCAGGGTATTAATAGCCGCCAGCAGCAGGCTTCGCTAGAACGTTGGTATCAGTTACAGAAAGCGAATGAGCTAATGATTGCGGGTGCAACTCTGGCTGATCCAGCGCGTATCGATATTCGTGGTAACGTTAGCACCGGTCAGGACGTGTTCATTGACGTGAACGCTGTTTTTGAAGGTGAAGTCACTCTAGGTAGTAATGTACAGATTGGCCCGAACGTACAGATTATTAACTCATCAATCGGCGATGGCACTGTCATCAATGCCAATTCAGTTATCGAAAATAGCGAAATTTTAACTGGTTGTCTGGTTGGCCCTTATGCCCGACTGCGCCCCGGTACACGTTTGGCGGAAAATGCCAAGATTGGTAACTTTGTGGAAACCAAGCAAGCTGATATTGGCCCAGGCAGTAAAGTGAATCACCTCAGTTATGTGGGTGATGCCAAGCTTGGTCGTGATGTCAATGTCGGTGCTGGAACCATTACCTGTAATTATGACGGCGCCAACAAACATCTGACCGATATTGGTGACAATGTCTTTGTAGGTTCTAACTCTGCGTTAGTAGCGCCCATCAAGATCGAAGCCGGCGCAACAGTGGGTGCGGGCTCTACACTTTCCAGTGATGTGGATGCGGAAACACTCGTGGTAGCCCGAGGCAAAACACGTGTTGTACGTGGCTGGAAACGCCCGGTTAAAAAGCAAAAAGTAGATAAATAGTTAGGCTGACCACAACGACTAGAGTAAGAATTGAGCAAGCTCAAGAATAAATCAAAGGAATAGCTTTTATGTGTGGGATAGTAGGCGGAATAGCGGCTCGTAACGTCAGTGAAATTTTACTGGAAGGCTTGCGACGCCTAGAGTACCGCGGTTATGACTCGGCGGGCATGGCGATTATGTCCAGCGACAACCAGATTCAACGTGTACGCCGTCAGGGTAAAGTGCAGGAACTTGCGGATGCAATGGTGGCTACCAACCCGTTAGGCGGTCTAGGCATTGCGCATACGCGTTGGGCAACCCACGGTGTGCCTAGTGAAGCTAACGCCCATCCACACATGTCAAAAGAACATATTGCCATTGTACACAACGGCATTATTGAAAATCACGATGAACTGCGTGAAGAATTAAAAGCACTGGGATATGAGTTTACGTCACAGACTGATACCGAAGTTGTGGTTCACCTGATTGAACACTACAGCCATACTGAAGAAACCTTGCTTGAAGCAGTACGTAAAACAGTGCCTCGTCTCGATGGTGCTTTTGCATTGGCTGTCATTGACACTAATTGCCCTGATCGTTTGATTGTCGCACGTTCCGGTAGTCCTCTGGTGATTGGTGTGGGTATCGGAGAGAACTTCATCGGTTCTGACCAGCTAGCGTTACTGCAAGTGACCGATCGCTTCATGTTCCTTGAGGAAGGCGACTTTGCCGAGCTAACTTTGGATGGTGTAGATGTAACCGATTTACAGGGCAGCTCGGTTAAACGTGAAGTGACCCGTTTTGAGCATCAGCTTGATGCGGCTGACAAAGGTGAATACCGCCATTACATGCTCAAGGAAATTTTTGAACAGCCCGACGTTGTTGCTGCCACGCTTGCTGGCCGTATCAGTAAAACTCAAGTGCTGGAACAGGTGTTAGGCGCTCAAGCGAAAGATATTCTGGACCAGATTAAAGCCGTTCAAATCATTGCCTGCGGTACCAGCTTTCATGCCGGGCTGGTGACCCAATACTGGATTGAAGAGTTGGCGGGCATTCCGTGTCGCGTCGAAGTGGCCAGTGAATACCGTTACCGAAAAATCGTCGTACAACCCGGCACCCTCTTCCTCACTATTTCCCAGTCCGGTGAAACAGCCGATACTCTGGCCGCTTTGCGTATGGCCAAGGAATCCGGTTATCTGGCCTCACTGGCGATCTGTAATGTTGGCACCAGTACACTGGTGCGTGAGTCGGATCTGGTGATGTTGACTCATGCCGGTCCTGAAATCGGTGTGGCATCGACTAAGGCCTTCACCACTCAGCTGGTCGCTTTGTTGTTGGTAACTCTAATGTTGGCACGCCGTACAGGTTTATCTTCAGACGTTGAAAAGCAGATTGTCACGGCGCTACATGCTTTGCCAAAAGCACTGGAGCAGGCATTGCTGTTGGACGATGAGATTAAAATAACTGCCGAAGATTTTGCCGAGAAAAACCATGCCCTGTTCCTAGGCCGTGGTGCGTTGTATCCAGTAGCAATGGAAGGCGCGTTAAAGCTCAAGGAGATCTCATATATCCATGCAGAAGCATACCCCGCAGGTGAGCTAAAACATGGCCCGTTGGCGTTGGTAGATCGAGAGATGCCAGTCATCACGGTCGCACCGAACAATGAAATGCTTGATAAACTAAAATCCAATCTGCATGAAGTGAAAGCACGTGGCGGTATGTTGTATGTGTACGCCGATGTAGACGCTTCGGTTGCTAATGATGACAATACTCGTGTGACGACTCTATCGCCCGTTGATCGTATTCTGGAGCCGATTGTTTATACCATCCCGTTGCAGCTGCTTTCCTATCATGTCGCTGTTTTGAAAGGCACGGATGTGGATCAGCCGCGCAATTTGGCTAAATCAGTGACGGTTGAATAATAGGCTTCAGACAGATGTGTAAAGCTGAAGCCTTAGCTACAGAAGTGGTCATTTAACGCTAGCGAAAAATCTGTTGTTTTAAGCAGATTTAAGGCAGCAGAAAGCGGCTAACAACTGCATTGAACTTCACGCTTTCCTGGTATCCGGTATACATTCTTCTGAACGGAGACTGGAAAGATAGTAACGGTCCCCTGTGACGCACGACTTGCTCGATAGCTGGAATATTCTGTTACGTGAAGAGGAGCGGGATACTTATATTTGCAAGTTGGTTAACAAGGTTGGCGTGTGTCTCGTAGAAAGGTAGCTCGTAGATGAATATAGAACAGAAGCTTCAACAGCTGCTTGAGAACTTTGGTGAAACTGAAGTTATTGAGTTTAAATAAGCTAAAAAGCCTTCGATTTCAATAAGCTAGGTAAGTATTTCTCAGCGCTGAGTAATGAGGCAAACCTGAAGGGGCAAAAGCAAGTCTGGTTGTTGTTTAGTGTTAAAAACGATCAAACGGTTGTGGACTCCCAATTTCGGCCGAATATGAAAGCCTTGCAGTCGCTGAAAAAAGAGGTGGCTAATAAAACTACCCATCGCGTGACGTTTGTGGAAATCCATGAGATCCATCATGCCAATGGGCGGGTGATATTGTTTGAGATTTCTGGCGCGCCACAAGGGCTGCCTGTTGCCTGGGACGGCCATTATTATGGACGTGACTGAGAATCATTGGGGCCGCTTAATCTTGAAGAGATTGAACGTATCCGAGCTCAGAACTGCGTTTATGATTGGAGTGCGGTATGTTGCCAAGGTGCGTCCATCAATGATTTGGACGTAGAAGCTATACAGGTTGCTCGACGAGAATTTGCCACAAAACCCCCAAAATTAGCTGACGAAATGCCAGCTTGGGATGATGTTACCTTTCTCAATAAGGCTAAGTTGACCATCGGTGGGCAGATTACCCGTACAGCGATTCTGCTGCTTGGCAAGACAGAATCATCCCATTGGCTTAATCCGGCGTCGGCGACAATTACCTGGATTCTGAAAGACCGTGATGGTTTGGAGCGAGATTATGAGCACTTCAGTTGCCCGTTACTAGTCAGTGCTGAGCAGGTGTTTAACAAGATTCGAAATTTAAAGTATCGCTATTTGGCAGAGGGAACATTGTTTCCTGAAGAGGTGGATTAATACGACCCATATACCATCCGAGAAGCACTGAACAATGTGGTTGCCCATCAAGATTATGAAGCTGGCGGTAAGGTTTCTGTTGTGGAGTTCGAGGATGGGCACTTGTGCTTTAGTAATCTTGGTAACTTTATTCCCGGTTCGGTTGAGCATGTGATTCATTCTGATACACCGGAATCTCGTTATCGGAATCGGTTTTTATCAGATGCTATGGTTAGTTTGAACATGATTGATACCATCGGTAGTGGTATTAAAAAGATGTTTATCATACAGAAAAAGCGTTTCTTCCCCCTGCCCGAGTACGACCTTTCAGATGATCGCGTTCAAGTCACCATCACGGGACGAATGGTTGATATGAATTACGCTCGAAAGTTGGCGGAGATGCCAGATTTAACTCTGGACGATATTGTTCTGTTGGACAGGGTACAAAAGTGTAAACCTCTGACGGCTGGTCAGGCTAAACACCTTAAGCAACAAGGACTGATTGAAGGCCGTAAGCCGAATTCAGTACGAGTTGCTGACCATAGTGGTGATAAAGCCCAGTACATTCGTAATCGAGGCTTTGATGACCACCACTACAAGCAGTTGATTTGTGAATATATTGAGCGTTTTGGAAAAGCTAAACGTATTGATAATCTTCTTTTAGATAAATTGCCCGATGTTTTAGATGAAAGTCAAAAGAAGCATAAAGTTAAGAATTTGCTGCAGGCTTTGAAACATGAGGGTTTGATTGAGTCTGAAGGTAAGTCTTGGCGAATGTCTAAATCTGGATCCTAGATATTTTTAGACATTTGGGCATGTAGAGGTTAACCAGGGGCTTACGGTAACGGCAATGATCTCTGGTGATTTCTTATTAAGTCCCCTTTGGAAAGACATCTTAATAAGTGCTCCTTATTTTCATAACTCTTTGTTCTTCAAAAAACTTTCTGCAAAGAACCCACCTGAAAAGTTGATCTTCACGTAGAAATCGCTAGTATGTGTGCCCTTAATTTATGTCATGAAATTGTGGGCACCTGCGCCTGTAGAGAGGATCGAAAATGAGTGAGCCAAAGAGCAAAAATATCGTCTGGAGTGAAAGCCAGGTTACCCCTGCACAGCGCGAAGCTATTGTGGGTCATAAACCAGCTACGCTGTGGTTCACAGGCCTTTCAGGCGCAGGTAAATCAACGGTTGCTCTAGCTACTGAAGCTGCTTTGGTTGAGCGTGGCCAGAATGTTTTCATTCTGGATGGCGATAACGTTCGTCACGGCCTGAACAATAACCTGGGCTTCTCTCCTGCCGATCGTACTGAAAACATCCGTCGTATCGGCGAAGTGTGCAAACTGTTTTGTGACGCGGGCAACATTGTTTTCTCTGCTTTTATCTCCCCATACCGTGAAGATCGCGACTTGGTTCGTGAAAAGCACCCCGCTGGTAGCTTTATTGAAGTTTACGTAGAAGCACCGCTGGAAGTATGTGAAAGCCGTGATGTGAAAGGTCTGTACAAAAAAGCTCGCGCTGGTGAAATCCCTGAGTTCACTGGTATTTCTGCACCTTACGAAGCACCTGAAAATGCGGAGTTAATTGTGAATACAGCTGAAAATGATTTGGATGCCTGTGTTGCGATCGTGATCAAGTATTTGGAAGACAATAATTTCATTCCAGCTAAGTAAGTTTCGAGAAGAGCAAAGTCGATGAGCTATCAACTGGAATTAGCAACAGGCATCAAAGCCGTACGTGCGGCCGCCAATGTGTGCCGTGCCGTACAAGCGAACCTGATCACCGCTGATACGCTGGAAAAGAAAGACAAAAGCCCGGTGACCGTAGCTGATTTCGCGGCTCAAGCTATCGTGTGTGCTCACCTGTTGGAATCATTGCCAAATGATTTGATGGTTGGCGAAGAAGATTCCGCGGAATTGCGCACGGGTGAAGAAGCCGGTTTACGTGCCTCAGTTGTTCAGCATGTTGCCGATGAGCTAGGTGGTGCCGATGAAATACAGGTGCTGGGCTGGATTGACCATGGCAGCCATGATGGCAGTGAAGCGCGTTATTGGACTCTTGACCCGATTGATGGCACCAAAGGTTTTCTGCGCGGTGAGCAATACGCCATTGCGCTGGGCCTGATTGAAAACGGCGAAGTAGTCGCAGGTGTGTTGGGTTGTCCGAATTTAAAGGTCGGTGATCATCAGGGTGCATTGTTTACTGCCACTAAAGACGGCGGTGCCACTATGTATCGCCTATTTGATGAAACGGATAAAGGTCAGGCTATTCAAGTGGCTCAGGTCACTTCTGCAAGCCAAGCGCGTTTTTGTGAGTCGGTAGAATCCGGCCATTCCAATCAAGGCGAAGCAGCCAAAATTGCTGCGATACTCGGCATCACTGATGAGCCCTTCCGTATCGACAGCCAATGCAAGTATGCCGCAGTGGCACGCAATGATGCCTCTATTTACCTGCGTTTACCGACTAGCGAAACCTACCGTGAAAAGATCTGGGATCACGCGGCAGGAAAACTGGTGGTTGAAGCCGCAGGCGGTACCGTGACAGATATGCACGGTAAAGCATTGGATTTTACGCAAGGCCGTCATCTAGATAATAACAAAGGCATCGTAGCAACCTGCGGAGCCATTCACGACGAAGTGATTAATGCCATTCGGCAGGTGCGTGGTTAAGCACCTGTTAGCAAAAGTTTTTAAAATTTTGAGCTACTACGCGTAGATCAACAGGAGTAATAAAATGATTAAACCTTTTGGTTCAGACGAACTTAATCCGTTATTTGTATACGATTCAGAAGAACACCATAAGCTGGCTAAAGAAGCTGAAGGTCTGCCTTCACTGCTGGTTAACTCTGCCGCTGCGGCTAACGCCGTTATGTTGGGCGCGGGTTACTTCAACCCTTTGACCGGTTACATGAACTTGGCAGACTCGTTGAGTGTTGCAGAAACTCTGCACACCACTGACGGTTTGTTCTGGCCTGTACCTATCGTTAACCGTACCAACGATATTGAAGCGATTAAAGGTGCTACTCGTATCGCGTTGCGTGACCCAAATGTTGAAGGTCACCCGGTTCTGGCGATTCAGGACATCGAAGCGATTGAAGAAGTCAGCGACGAGCAAATCGAGACTATGTGTGGTCAGATTTTCGCGACCGAAGACAAGGATCATCCAGGTGTTGCGACGTTCTCAGGTCTGGGTCGTTATGTGATTTCTGGTCCTATTCAAGTGCTGAACTTCAGCTACTTCCAACAGGACTTCCCGGATACTTTCCGTACAGCGGTTGAGATTCGTAACGAAATTACTGAGCGCGGCTGGAAGAAGGTTGTTGCATTCCAAACGCGTAACCCGATGCACCGTGCGCACGAAGAGCTGTGCAAAATGGCACTGGAAGCAGTTAATGCAGATGGCGTTCTGATTCACATGCTGCTGGGTCAGCTGAAGCCGGGTGATATCCCTGCACCAGTGCGTGATGCGGCGATCCGTAAAATGGTTGAGCTGTACTTCCCTGCTAACACGGTGATGATCACAGGTTACGGCTTCGACATGCTGTACGCCGGTCCTCGTGAAGCGGTTCTGCACTCATTGTTCCGTCAAAACAGCGGTTGCACACACTTTATCGTGGGTCGTGACCACGCAGGTGTTGGTGATTACTACGGCGCCTTTGATGCGCAAACTATCTTTGATGAGCGTGTTCCAGAGGGTGCGCTGGATATCGAAATCTTTAAAGCTGACCACACAGCTTACTCCAAGAAGCTGAACAAAGTTGTGATGATGCGTGACGCAGAAGATCACACCATGGATGACTTTGTGATCCTGTCTGGTACTAAAGTGCGTGCAAAACTGGCGGCTGGTGAAGACCTGCCAAAAGAATTTGCCCGTCCTGAAGTTGCTAAAATTCTGATGGAACACTATCAGACAGAAGGTTAATAGCCGGCTTCTGCTATCCCGAACGGGATTTGTCATCTCGACCAAAGGGAGAGATCTTAACTAGCGAAATATAAGATCCCTCATCTTCGTTCGGGATGACAAAAAGCTAATATAAGGGTGCCTAATGGCGCCCTTATTTGTTTGTGCTATTTCTTTGATTTTCCCTGCTATAATCCCTGCTTTTCCTAGGCCTCATCTCTTCAAGAGCTGGGCGCATAAACCGTAAAAAGACCTGTAAAAGCTATGGATGTAACTGCAATAATCGATTCTTTAAATGACGCGCAACGCGAAGCGGTTACGCTGAGCTGTGACGATACCTCCCTGGTTTTGGCCGGTGCCGGTAGTGGTAAAACCCGCGTGTTGGTGCATCGTATCGCCTGGCTGGTACAGACCGAGCATATTTCTCCGCACGCGATTCTGGCGGTGACCTTTACCAACAAAGCCGCCAAAGAAATGCGCCATCGTATTGAAGATCTGTTGCAGATCCCGGCAGCTGGTATGTGGGTGGGTACCTTCCACGGTTTGGCGCATCGACTGCTGCGTTCGCACTGGAAAGAAGCCAACCTGCCTCAACATTTCCAAATTCTTGATTCCGATGATCAGCTGCGTGTTGTGAAACGGGTGATGAAGAATCTCAATATCGATGACAGCCGTTGGCAGCCCAAACAGGTACAATGGTACATCAATGCTCAGAAAGACGAAGGCCTGCGTGCTGCTCATGTGCCTGAGCAGATGGACCCCTACAGCAAAACCATGCGTATGATTTATGCCGGTTATGAGCAAACCTGTAATAACGCAGGTATGGTCGATTTTGGTGAGTTGCTGCTACGTGCCCATGAATTATGGCTCAATAAACCCGCCGTGCTGGAGCATTATCAGCAGCGTTTCCGCCATATTTTGGTGGATGAGTTCCAGGATACCAACACCATTCAATACGCTTGGTTGCAGGTGCTGGCGGGTCCCGAAGGTCGTATGACCGTGGTGGGTGACGACGATCAGTCCATTTATGGCTGGCGTGGCGCCAAGATCGAGAACATTCAAAAATTCACCACCGATTTCGACGACGTTAAAACCGTGAAACTGGAACAGAACTACCGTTCCACCAGTAACATTTTGAAGGCCGCTAACCAGGTGATTTCAAAAAATACAGGTCGCCTTGGTAAGGAGCTGTGGACCGATGGTAACGACGGCGATCAAATCGCCCTGTATGCCGGTTTTAACGAAGTCGATGAAGCGCGTTTTGTGGTCAGCACCATTGAAGAAGCCTTTAAGCAGGGCAAAGCTTATTCCGATTGCGCCATTCTGTATCGCTCCAACGCCCAGTCACGAGTGCTTGAGGAAAATCTGATCCGCTCGGGTGTGCCTTACCGTGTTTATGGCGGCCAACGGTTTTATGATCGAATGGAAATCCGTAACGCCCTCGCCTATTTACGTCTGGTGATGAACCGTAATGACGATGCGGCCATGGAGCGTGTTATTAACGTGCCAACCCGTGGTATTGGTGCCAAGGCCGTTGAGATGATTCGTGTCACCGCCCGTGATCAGGGCTGTTCATTGTGGGACGCCGTAATCAAGTTAATTGGTGGCGGTGTCTCGGCGCGTGGTGCTAGCGCCTTGCAGGGCTTTGTTGATCTGGTCAATCAGCTCGATGAACACAGTAAGGGCTTGCCGTTGCACGAACAAACCGATCACGTCATTCAAGCCAGTGGTTTGTTGAAATTCCATAAGGAAGAGAAAGGCGAAAAGGGTCAGACTCGCGTAGAAAACCTTGAGGAACTGGTCAGCGCCACTCGCGCCTTTGATCCCGATGAAGATGATGAACTGTCGCCCTTGCAGTCATTTCTGTCCGGTGCCGCACTGGATGCCGGTGAGCAACAGGCCGATGAACACGAAGACAGTGTGCAGATGATGACGCTACACTCAGCCAAGGGTCTGGAATTTCCCGTAGTATTTTTAGTGGGTGTTGAGGAAGGCCTGTTCCCGCATAAAATGTCGATTGAAGATCCTTCCGGTTTAGAGGAAGAGCGTCGTCTGTGTTATGTGGGCATTACTCGTGCCATGCAGAGACTCTATATTACCTATGCCGAAAGCCGTCGTTTGTATGGCAATGAAACATTGAACCGTCCTTCCCGTTTTATTCGCGAGATTCCAGCGGATTTGCTCAAGGAAATCCGCCTGAAAACGCAGATTACCCGACCGGTAAATTTTCAGCGCACCACCAAGGCTAGTGGCTTTAAAGGCGTTGAGATTCCCGATACCGAATTTCACTTGGGCCAGCAGGTGGGCCACAAGTTGTTTGGTGAGGGTGTGGTGTTGAACTATGAAGGGCAAGGCCCGCAGGCGCGGATACAAATTAATTTTAAACAAGTAGGCACCAAGTGGTTGGTGGTGTCGTATGCGAAGTTGGAAGCTTTGTGAGGCTTCCGCACAATTGCTCTTTTGCTTTCTGACGGTGTTAAAAACGTACTCAATCGGTCATTTATAAATTATAAACTCCCTCTTTCCGTGCGCTTTTGCCTAGCCAGAAAACAAAATTCCGGCTCGTGCAAAAACCTCAAAAAACTAAAAGGAAGACAGCATGAAACTGAAATCCATAAAACTATTGGCGATCTCTATGTTCGCAATGCTACTGGCAGCTTGTGAGGAGCCCGCAGATACAAATAGCCAAAGCGCAGCTGTGGTAGTGCAACCGCAGGAAACTATTAAGTGGAAGATGGTGACAACTTGGCCGAAGAACTTTCCTGGATTAGGTGCGGGCGCCAACCGTTACGCTGAATTGGTAACGGAAATGAGCGGTGGTCGTATCGAAGTTAAGGTATACGGTGCTAAGGAATTGGTTGGTGCGCTGGAAGTGTTTGATGCGGTCTCGCGTGGTACCGCTGAATTGGGCCATGGTGGTGCTTACTATTGGAAAGGTAAAGCCGCTGCGGCGCAGTTCTTCTCGGCGGTGCCTTTTGGTATGACAGCGCAGGAAATGAACGGTTGGTTGTATCAGGGCGGTGGTCTGGAATTGTGGCAGGAAGTGTATGAGCCCTTTGGACTGGTGCCGTTAGCCGTGGGTAACTCCGGTACGCAGATGGGCGGCTGGTTTAATAAAGAGATCAATACCATTGCGGATCTGAAGGGTTTGAAAATGCGCTTGCCAGGTCTGGGCGGCGAAGTATTGCGCCGTGCCGGAGGCGTACCGGTATTGTTACCGGGTGGTGAAATTTTCCCATCGCTGCAAACCGGTGCCATTGATGCCACCGAGTGGGTTGGGCCGTATAACGATTTAGCTTTTGGTCTGCATAAAGCGGCTAAGTATTACTATTACCCTGGTTGGCATGAGCCCGGCACCACGATGGAGCTGATTGTTAATAAAGAGGCTCTACAAGGTTTGCCTGCTGATCTGCAATCCATCGTCATCAACGCTGCCAAGGTAGCTAACATGGATATGCTGGCTGATTTCACGGCGCGTAATAATCAGGCATTAAAAACACTGGTGGATGAACATGGCGTTGAGCTGCGTAAATTCCCGGATGAGGTGCTTCGCAAATTACGTGAGCTGTCAGCAGAAGTGGTGGCTGAAGAAGCGGCTAATGATCCGATGAGCACAAAAGTGTATGCATCCTTTAAAGCATTTAACGAACAGGTGCTGGAATGGAGTCGTATTTCCGAGCAGGCATTTCTCGAAGCTAGAACTATGGAATAGATTGTTTCATACAAGAAACAATAATTAAGGTTGACACACTAGTAAAATGGATTTACTGCAAGTAGAATAAGCGCCCTTAATACGGCCCATTTGTTTTTTTTATTAGTTAAACATGGCTTAAACCATGTTTCTTATTGGGGCGTATGAACAGATTTTAGGCGAGTTTTTAACTCAAGAATTTATAACTAAAGGTAAGTAACATGAGCGATATTGAGATTGCACGTCAGGCCAAGATGCTAAACATCATGGAAATCGGCGCCAAGCTGGACATTCCTGCTGAAGCACTACGTCCATACGGCCACGATAAAGCTAAAGTTGATCTAGCTTACATCGATACTTTGAAAGACAAAGAAGACGGCAAGCTGATTCTGGTAACTGCAATCAGCCCGACTCCAGCTGGTGAAGGTAAAACCACTACTACTGTAGGTCTGGGCGATGGCCTGAACCGCATTGGTAAAAAAGCCATTATGGCTTTGCGTGAGCCTTCTTTGGGCCCATGTTTCGGCATGAAAGGTGGTGCTGCTGGTGGTGGTTACGCTCAAGTAGTTCCAATGGAAGACATCAACTTGCACTTCACAGGTGATTTCCACGCAATCGGTGCTGCTCACAACCTGCTGGCTGCTCTGATCGATAACCACATCTACTGGGGCAACTCACTGGAAATCGATAACCGTCGTATCGCTTACAAGCGTGTTATTGATATGAATGACCGTTCTTTGCGTGAAGTTGCAATCGCTCTTGGTGGTCCAGGTAACGGTTATTCTCGCACTGACGGTTTCGACATCACAGTTGCTTCTGAAATCATGGCGATCTTCTGTCTGGCTAGCAGCTTGAAAGATCTGCAAGAGCGTATCGGTAACATCATCATTGGTGAAACTAGTGCGCGTCAGCCTATCCGTGCTAAGCAATTAGACGCTGATGGCGCTATGGCTACTTTGTTGAAAGATGCTTTGAACCCTAACCTGGTTCAAACTCTGGAAAACAACCCAGCGTTCATCCACGGTGGTCCTTTCGCGAACATCGCACACGGTTGTAACTCTGTTATTGCGACTAAAACTGCTCTGAAACTGGCTGACTACGTTGTAACTGAAGCTGGCTTCGGTGCTGATTTGGGCGCTGAAAAATTCTTCGACATTAAATGTCGTAAAGCAGGCCTGACTCCTTCTGCTGCTGTTATCGTTGCAACTGTACGTGCTCTTAAGATGCACGGCGGTGTTGCTAAAGATAACCTGACTGGCGAAAACGTTGACGCGGTTAAAGCCGGTTGCGCTAACCTGTCTCGTCACATCCAGAACGTTAAATCTTTCGGTGTTCCAGTGACTGTTGCGATCAACCAGTTCATCCACGATACAGATGAAGAAGTTGCAGCAATTATTGCTTCTGCTGCTGAGCACGGCGTTAAAGCTATCCTGTCTAGCCACTGGGCTAACGGTGGTGCGGGTACTGAAGAACTTGCTAACCACGTTGTTGAGTTGGTTGAAAGCGGTGCTGCTCAGTTCTCTCCTCTGTACGATCTGGAACTGCCTTTGTTTGATAAAATCCAAACAATTGCGACTAAGATCTACGGTGCTGGTGAAGTGACTGCTGATAAAGCAGTACGTGATCGTCTGAAGCAAATCGAAGACATGGGCTACGGTGATCTGCCAGTATGTATGGCTAAAACACAGTACAGCTTCTCTACAGACATGAACCTGCGCGGTGCACCAATCGGTCACACTGTAGCAATT
>Ga0105355_10003416_pt1 | contig 13943 bp, 6 predicted proteins | sample GOMGulsemesocosm_2_FD_83508 | JGI IMG/M metagenome (GOLD analysis project Ga0105355, IMG submission 83508) | Methane-oxidizing microbial communities from mesocosms in the Gulf of Mexico - GOM9C Gulf of Mexico | ecosystem: Environmental > Aquatic > Marine > Cold seeps | place: Gulf of Mexico... | reverse complement strand
GTTGATAGAAAACACCGCAACCCACCTCGCAAAAAATCATCAGCGAGGCGATTGCTGAACTTTCATAAACGGCAGAAAAAGCATTGTTTTTAAAAAGAAAAATACTTAACTTAATGGCAGTGACCCTCAAAATACCTACAAAAAAAAATAAAATGCCCAATCACTTTATTAGCAACAACCCAATCACCCCTCCTTTTCCAGACAATCTTCAACAGGCTTTATTTGGCTTAGGATGCTACTGGGGCGCCGAAAGAAAATTCTGGCAACAATCTGGAGTATTTTCTACTGCTGTAGGGTTTGCGGGAGGAAACTTAGATAACCCAACATATAAGGATGTTTGTACAGGTGAGACAGGACATAATGAAGTGGTTCTAGTAATTTTTGATCCCAACATTATTTCTTATCAACAATTACTCATTATTTTTTGGGAATCTCATAACCCAACTCAAGGTATGAGACAAGGAAATGATACCGGTACACAGTATCGTTCAGGTATTTACACTTTTGATGACATTCAACAACAGCAAGCTTTAGAGTCAAAAGACCATTATCAAACTCAATTAACCAATTCAGGTTTTGAGCCAATAACAACTGAAATACTCAAGGCACCTACTTTTTATTATGCTGCAGATGATCACCAGCAATACTTAGCAAAGAACCCTCAGGGATATTGTGGATTAGGTGGTGTGGGTATTAAGTTTTAAAAAGTGACAGGCAAAAAAAAAGCAGTTAATGCTTAACTGCTTTGAGGGTATTTTTTAGGAATAACATAACGCAACTTTCGCTGTTAGCTACCAGAGCTTTAAAAGTTGAGTCTATATTAACAAGACTATTGTCAAGTTAAAATGTGACAAATTGTCGCAGTACCAAATAACCCCATTTTTTGCAAGACAACTTTTCCTTGTACGAATCCTTTATTTAAATCAAACAAACAAAAAATTAATTCCTCCCTCTATTAAAACCAGATATATTAAAGCGCAATAAGCCAAATCATCACTGAATATAAATATGCTTGGAACCGTTTTACCAAAATCAAATATAACAACTAAAGATAACCTAAAGTGGCTGTATATTCTTAGGAACCTAATGTTAATAGGTGGCTCAGTTCTGATTACTGCATCTTATTTTATTATTGACATAAACCTTCCACATGAAGAACTATGGATGGTTGTATTCTCCATTTGTATGGTCAACCTCTACACCTGGATGCGCTTAAAAACGGATGAACCAGTATCTGAGCTTGAAATATTTTCACAACTTTCCATTGATGTATTTGCATTTGGTTCTTTACTTTATTTAACGGGAGGAGCATCAAATCCGATTATTTGGGTTTTTCTTCTCCCTATTATCGTTACCGCTATTATGCTACCCCAGGCCTACGCTTGGAATATGGTAATACTCACTTGCTGTACCTATACAGTATTAGTAGGCTATAACATTCCTTTGCCAGCCATTGAACCCCATATCCCAGACCCCAACTTAGTAAGCCCCAGAATGCAACATTACTTGCATGATATGCAAGAAAATCAGTACTTTAACCTTCATATTTTTGGTATGTGGTTTGGTTTTGTTTTTAGTGCAGGCTTAGTTGCCTTCTTTGTTATACAACTATCAAAAACACTAAAAGACCGAGAAAGAAGCCTTGCCGATGCAAGAGAAGATGCTTTAAGAAATGAACGCGTTGTTTCTTTAGGTACTTTGGCTGCCAGTGCAGCTCATGATATGGGCACCCCTTTAGGAACATTGGCTATTTTGACCCATGAAATAGAACAAGACTACCCCCAGAAACGGTTTCCTCAACTACACATCCAACTGAAGATAATGGATCAACAAATAGCACGCTGTAAAGAAGCGCTATCTGTATTATCAGCTTCTTCAGGTGAAATGCGTGCAGAATCAGGCAAACCTATGGTGCTATTAGAATATTTGGATGAAATTCTAAACCAATGGCGAGCACATAATACATCGAGTAAAATTAATTTAAATATATCACCTAACATCGAAGTTAATGCTAAAATTATCGCTGCTCGCACTCTCACTCACTCTATTATTAATATTTTAAATAATGCAGCTGAAGTAACAGACCCGCGCAAGGGCATTGATTTTACAGTCAATTGGGACAATGAATTATTACAATTAAAAATTCATGATTTTGGGCCAGGCTTCCCTAAAGAAATCATTAAATATGCAGGAAAAGAACCTGTCATCAGCAGCAAACAAGGATTGGGCGTTGGATTATTTTTAACACACTCCACAATTATCGGTTTAGGCGGTAAAATAGAGTTTTTCAATGTAGATTCAGGGGGAGCCTGCGTTGAACTTACCCTACCACTATTAACAACAGAGACAGACTATGAAAACGGAAATGGACAAACCGAACTTACTACTGGTTGATGATGATGAAACTTTTTGTTCTGTACTAAAACCAGCATTGGAGAAACGAAATTTTCAAGTCTCCGTCGCAAATGATGTTAAATCAGGTATTTCTTTAGCCGAACAAACAGAACCTGAATATGCAGTGATTGATTTACGCATAGGCCATGACTCAGGCTTAGAAATGGTAAAAAAGCTTATTTCACTAGATGGTAACACCCAAATTATAATGCTTACCGGCTTTGCCAGTATTGCAACGGCTGTTGAAGCAATTAAATTAGGCGCAATTCACTATTTAACTAAACCCGCAAATGCCGATGAAATAGTCAACGCCTTATACAAAAACAAAGGTGACTCCTCTATTGAAATCAATCAAAATCCCTTATCCGTTAAACGCTTAGAGTGGGAACATTTACAAAAAGTGTTAATGCAACATGATGGTAATATTTCTGCTGCCGCTCGCGCGTTAAATATGCATCGTAGAACATTACAACGGAAACTGGATAAAAGGCCAGTAAAAGAATAACTTTATTAATTCAATTCACTATAGAAATCACTGCAATTACACAAAAGTATTTCAAACACTATAAATACCTATAATACTCTCGGCGAAAATCCTTATCTTTTGGCTTTAACTGGTAAGCTTTTATAAATAAAGCTCTCGCTTTTTTCACCTGACTTAACATAATGTATGTTTTACCAAGCGAATACATGGCGTTAGCACTATTTGGGTGTTTTTCTATCCGCTCCAACCCTATTGCAAGTGCTTTTGATAAATACCTATCAGCATTAATTGTTTCTCCCTTTAAACGATATGATCTAACTAACGAGCGCGTTGTTGATGCCTTTCCTGGGGTTCTTTTTAATATTGCCAAATCTTTTTTGATGGCTTTATCTATATAATTATTTGCATCAGCTAAATTATCTAGTTGTTGGTATGCATACCCTAAATTTCGTAATACCCAAGTATTAGTTGGTGATTCTTTCAGCATTTTCTTATTGAGAAAAATAACCATATCCCAGTTCTCATAGTCTTTATATCTACCTGAGAATTTTTCAAAGCCATTACTAATCCGCCTATCAGAACGAGCCCTTCCTTCATCTGTTGCGTATATCGAAAAAGTAGTTGCCGTAGATAGCAACATAGCTATAAACACCACATTCAACATTCTATAACTAAGCGCTAATGATTGCTCTGTTGTAAAAAAAGCTTCTTTTTGTTCTTTTTGCGCAATAAATAGATAATGCAATGACATTAAGCTAAGAGCTAGCCCGACAAAAACTTCTGCAATTTCAGCCTCATTAAATGATAGCGGCCCTAATTCTAAAAAAGCGGCTGAAACAAATAAAGGCGCTAAATACAAGGGAGGAACAGGAATGCTTAATCGCTCAACCCAGTAAGAAAATTTCCAACCATATTTATATGTTAAAGGATAAACTAGACCAAAACTACTAAGCCCAACTGCCAGTATATACTCTAACGATTGCTTCAATACCGTACTGTACGGCCCTGTCAGCATATTATGTAAATTTGTTTCGCCTTGTAAGTTATTCTTCTTAAAGAAATCTGATGCTCCCCAACCAAAAATACGCTGTCCCCAGGATATTTCTTCCATGATGACATAGAAACAAGCAACCGCTAGGGTAATAAAAAACCAACGATATTTATTGGTAATGAATGCATTTCTTATCGAAAAAACAAGCGCTAAAAAAAACAAATAAAATTGGGCCCATTCTCCTAACAAATCTTCATAAGTTGCCCATATATAGGCAATGGGATTACTAACAGCTAATTGATAATATAAGACACTAATAGCAACAAAAACGACAACCGCCAAAATTGCATGAATTTGATTTTTCATAATATTAATAAAGCAAAAAAGGTCCTGTTAAGGACCTTTTGTTATAAATCAAAATAAAAACCTAAACCATGATAGACACTTTCATACCTATCACAGGTTAGGACTATTATTTCCCTTAGTCAGAATGTTTCTTAGACTTAGAATGCTTCTTAGACTTAGAATGCTTCTTAGACTTAGAGTGTTTCTTAGACTTAGAATATTTTCCTGAATCCGAATGCATCATAGACTTAGAATATTTCCCTGAATCTGAATCATACCCAGAGTCTGAATCTTTTCCAGAATCCGAATCATACCCAGAGTCTGAATCTTTTCCTGAATCAGAGTCATGACCAGAGTCTGAATCATTATCAGAACAATCTACTGATCCTGAGTCATACCCAGAATCAGAATCTTTTCCTGAATCAGAATCTTTTCCAGAGTCTGAATCCTTTCCAGAATCAGAGTCTTTCCCAGAATCAGAGTCTTTTGCTGAACAACTCCCTGAGTCATTGTTATGACCTGAATCTGAATCATGTCCAGAATCATTACCTGAGTCAGAATCATGACCAGAATCAGAATCAGAAGGTTGATCTGGATTAACAGGACACATTAGACCGCCGTTACGACTATATGCTTCGGTAACTTCAAAGTCACCTGCAATAAGCCCTGGACCAACTGGTTTAGAACAACTAGTATGAATTCTAGCATTCTCCACACCATCAACATAGATGATGATTTCAGTTCCTAAAGTAGCATCTTCATTAGAATAGTTACCTGAATCAGAATCATGCGCTGAATCCGAGTCATTATCTAAACAATTACCTGAATCAGAGTCATGTCCAGAATCCGAGTCTTTTCCTGAGTCAGAATCTTTTCCTGAATCAGAGTCTTTTCCAGAGTCAGAATCTTTTCCTGAATCAGAGTCTTTTCCAGAGTCAGAATCGTAGTCTTTTGAACAACTTCCCGCACCTGAATCAGAATCTTTTCCTGAATCAGAATCTTTTCCTGAATCAGAATCTTTTCCTGAATCAGAGTCTTTTCCTGAATCAGAGTCTTTTCCTGAGTCAGAGTCGCTACTCGAACCAGAGTTCATAACTCCAACGGTGAAAAGCTCACCAGGATTAACCATTCCGTCAAATAATACACCACCTTTTTTCTTCTCTACAACAATATGAGAAGGTTTTGTACCATTAAACTGTAAAGTTAGCTCTGTTACTTTCCCATCACAAACTGAACATTCGCCAGGTACATTACCTGCAACCGTAACAACTGTCATATCAGAAGCAAGACATGCGACTGCTGGAACCGTTGTTGCAATTGCCTCTACTACCACTGAACTTGTAATAGTATGATTCACAAATGAAGTTTTAGATATGCTTGTTTCACCACCTGCAACTAAGAAAATTGAAGAAGGTTTAACTAACTCACCTTGCTGATCATCAAAGATACTAAAGACATTAACGTCCGTTGAACCTAAGTTAGTGACAGCATATTGATAAGTAACATTTGCGCCACCTACTGGCACTGTACAAGCATCGGCCCCCGTTACAGGAGTCGTTGTAGACTCTTCAACAAACGCACCTTCTTTATCTCTAAAGTTTACAACATACCAGTTAGGTGAAGCTTCACCTTTCTCTCCAGTTGTTGAATTAGGTGAATTACCATCTAATGGCGCAGGTGCAGCAGCTCTGTATACAGCTGAACAGCTAGTGTGAATGATCTCTACCAATACACCATTAACAAATACTTCTGTTTTAGAGCCAAGGTCTGATCCTGTTCCTGCATCAATGGTATAACCATTTTGAGCAGAAAGAATCGTTTCACCAGATACTAAAGTAACATTTGCATATTCTGCAACTCCACCATTTTTACCGACAAACTTAACAGTTGCCGTCATTGATGGACCAATATAACGTAATGTTGTTGCTGCAATCTTAGCCTGACATAACAAATCATCATTCGAAGGCTGCTGCTCTACACTACAAGTTTGGTCTATTGCGATATTACAAAGAACATGTGGAATGTTATAGCCAAAATCTATAGTTTGATCACTTCCATCATCTGTAGATAACACAACATCTGCAGGACTTCCATTACTATCTAAAGTAACATCTTGTCCAGCCATACTAGTTGTTGCAGTATATCCAACAGGTAAAGTACTAGGGTCTATTTCAACTCTATAATCACCCGCACAGAATCCTTCAAACTCATAGAATCCATTAACATCTGTCATCGTAGTAGCAATTTCAGTGTTTTGGCTGTCTTTTAAGATAGCCTTAACCTTTGCTATACCATTTTCAGAGGCGTCTTGAATACCATCATAGTTTGCATCTAACCATACATAATTACCTATAGTACCTGTACATGGCGAGTTATAACCAAAATCAATGGTTGTATCTTCAGATGTATCTGTTGTTAAAACAACGATACTGCCATTTGGATTACTATCAATTGCTGGGTTATTACCTTCTTCTGTTGGGCTTGCTACATATTCAGGTGGAATAGTTGATGTATCAACTTCTACCTTATATTCAGCCGCACACCGTCCTGTAAATTCATAAACACCATTTGCATCAGTGATTGCTGTTGCAACAATTGTGTTAGTTGAATCTTTCAGGTTGACAGTAACGCCCATGATACCAAGTTCACTGTTATCCTGAAGTCCATTACGGTTTGCATCAAACCATGCAACATCGCCAATTTTACCTGTACAAGGTGAATTGTATGCAAAGTCAATGCTGTCATCTTCTGATGTATCTGTTGTTAAGACAACGGTTCCGCCATTTACATTGCTATCAACCGCTGGGTTAGTTCCCTGCTCAGTCAAACTTGCAACATATTCTGCTGGTACTGTTGTTGTATCAACTTCTACTATATAGCTTCCTGCACATAACCCAGGGAACTCATAATAACCATCTGCATCTGTTGTTGCTGTTGCAATCACAGTCTTTTGGTCATCTTTTAAGTTGACTTCAACACCAGTAATACCAACTTCGCCTGTATCTTGAATACCATTTCGGTTTTCATCAAACCAGATGTAGTTTCCAATTTTACCGGTACAAGGTGAGTTGTATGCAAAATCAATCGTTAGGTCTTCTGTTATATCTGAGCCTAAAGTAACAATACTGCCATTAACATTACTATCAATAGCTGTATCTGTTCCTTCTAAAGTAGGACTCACAACATAATCAGCTGGAACCGTTGATGTATCAACTTCTACTTTATAGTCATCAGCACATAAACCAGCAAACTCATAATAACCATCTGCATCTGTTGTTGCTGTTGCTAGTATTGCATTTTGATCATCTTTTAAGTTGACTACAACACCGGCAATACCAACTTCACCCGCATCTTGAATACCATTACGGTTTGCATCAAACCAGATGTAGTTTCCAATTTTACCGGTACAAGGTGAATTGTAGGCAAAATCGATAGTTTGGTCGCTTGTGTTATCTGTCGTTAAAGTAACAGTACTATCATTAACATTACTATCAATTGTATTATCGCCACCCACTTCAGTTGGGCTGGCAACATAATCCATTGGTAATGTTAAAGTATCAACTTCTACTCGATAGTCATCAGCACATAAGCCATCAAAACTATAAAAACCTGATGCATCAGTCGTTGCTGTTGCAATTACCATGTTTTGTAGCGTTTTAAGTTTTACAACAACACCTTCAATACCTGATTCATTAGCATCTTGAATACCATTTCGGTTTGTATCAGACCAGATATAGTTTCCTATACTACCTGTACAAGGCGAGTTATAAGCAAAGTCAATTGTTGCATCTTGTGTTGTATCAGTATCTAAAGTAACTGTACTACCATTTTGGTTGCTATCAAGAGTTGTATCATTTCCAGCACCTATTGGGCTTTCAACATACTCTGGTGGAAGCGTTGATATGTTTACTTGAACAACATAATCGCCTGCACATAACCCTAGAAATTCATAAAAACCATTGATATCAGTCACTGCAGTAGCTAACACATTACCTACAGCGTCTTTTAATTCAACAATAACACCTTCGATACCTGACTCATCTGCATCTTGAATACCATCACGGTTTAAATCAAGCCAAATATAGTCACCAATACTACCTGTACAAGGCGAGTTATATCCAAAATCGATAGTGACGTCAGAATCATTATCACTACGAAGACTTGCAATAGCTGGATTACCATTACTATCTACAGTGATATCATCGCCTTGATTAGCCGCACTAGCTACAAAATCTAGTGGTAAAGTGATTTCATCAACTTCAACAGTGTAGTCGTCTGCACATAAGTTTTTAAATTCATAAAAACCTGATGCATTCGTTGTTGTCGTTGCAACCACAACACCTGCACTATTTTTCAAACTAACCTTAACAGCATTTATCCCAGGCTCTCCTGAGTCTTGTATGCCATTACGATTTAGGTCATGCCATACTAGATCACCAATGCTACCTGTACATTCACTAATAAAAGTACGCCCGACTGGACCAAGCTTCAAATCTACTGCAAATGTTTTTAACTCAGGGTTAATAACAATTTGCATAGCACCTGTATCCGTTAAATCTGCCGGACCATTATTACCACAAGCAATAGAGACAATATTTTCTGCTGGAATAGCTCCCGCTCCACAAAGAGCGCCATTCATAAAGTAACTAAACTTATGTACATTTGTCACGTCAATTGCTGTACTCCCTGCAGCATAAGTAATTTCTGTCCATCGGTTTGAATCGGTATAAACGCCGATATAAAACTCAAACGACTGGTCTGAAAAGCGCGTAATAACTGTAAAAGCATCGAAGGCACCATTCCCAGTTAGGTCAACACCTTGCAAGCCTCTATAGGCTAAATCAATACTCTCGTCAACACCATCCCATTGCACAATACCATAAGCATTTGCTGCTGGATCAACATTTAAAGTAAGTGTCTCCGTTGTACCACTCACCCTTATAGATGCATTATCTTCAATATCAGTTCTAACAACAATATTAGTAGAAAGGTCCCTAGCACCCCCTAAAATTGTTAGATCACTTCCATCTCCGACAAAGTTTGATACGCCATCCCCCCCCGTAGTCACATCTTCAATTTTTGCCTGCCCCGTTGAAAAGGCATCAATAATTGCGCCTTGGGCCCCTAAACTAACCCCAAAAAGGCTAATTGTTACAACCAGCGAAAGAAACACATTATGCGTTCCATTTCTGGTTGAATATCTAGTATTCATAAACACCACTCCAAATTATTAAAAGAAAGAAAAAATTTTTATTACAAATCAAAAATAAAAGTCATTACGAAACATTCCGTAGTTAAACGCAACTCAGCTATCTCTGAAATCATAGAGACCTATAGTTTTCCGAGCTTACCTCTCGGTAAGTGTGGCTAAGTTGTTCTATTTAATGAACTACAATTAAACGAACATTCTTTCCAAGACTGGAAGTAATGTACTGATGAAATCTAAAATAATTTAACGCAAATATTAGGCCATGATAAAAAATCACATTAGCATACAGTTAATTACCCTTCCCTTTTTTCCTTTCACATTCCCTTTGTAAAATTTATTGACACTAACATTTCAGAAAATTTAACTGCATTTAAAACATTTAGACTCCAGTCTGCACGCACCAATAAATAAACAAATAAATCATACAGAGAAATGATTTTTAAAACATGAGTATAAACACCTAACTTTTAGTTTACTTTAACTTAACCCGTTAAAATAGAAAGGGATACCAGTCTTTTAGCAAGCTAGAATTACCCTTTATTATCGCTACCCCCTCCTCTTTGACAATTTCTTCAACCCTCTCACAATATAATCTGTAGCATTAATAATAATGTCAAATACATACCTAACTATCATCATGTCCCATTTTTTCTGTGACTAACACAATCATTTCATGACCCAATGGCTGTAAAAATTACTGACACTCTCTTTTATGAAATCTAAATATAACAGCTTAATTTAACACCACCAGGCACATTCATTACTTCAAAATACCCAAATACTAATAATTAAGTTGTCATAAATTGAACTTTTGTATATTATTAACAGCTAATATTCTAATGATAGATAACAGAGGCGGTATCATGGATAACACAATAAATAATCAACGACGTAAATTTCTACAATATTCTGGCATCACAGCCGCTGCGGTAGCTAGCTACCCCTCTCTGTTGCAAGCCAAAAGCATGGGGACCTCTAGTAAGCCTTCTCCTGATTTTCATGCTGATGTTGAGATTGAACTCACCGAAGAAGCCATTAAAATTCCAATTTTTGATGGTCCTAAAACAAATGTATGGAAAGTTTCTGGAAAAGTACTTAAAGGCCCATCTTCTACCATAACCTCTTTACCTGGCTCGTATTTAGCGCCTACGCTAAATTTACAGAAAGGTCAGAAAGTTAGAATTTATCTAAAAAACAAACTGCCTGCTGAATCAATTTTACATTGGCATGGTTTACATGTGCCATCAAAAATGGATGGCAACCCCATGCATGCCATTAATCACGGGGAGACTTTTGTTTATGAATTTGAGATTCTTAATCGAGCTGGGACATATTGGTACCATGCCCACACACATAGTGTAACGGCCAAACAAGTCTATTCAGGTCTAGCTGGTTTAATTATTGTGAGTGATAAAGAAGAACAAGCTTTAGGCCTACCTAAAGGGAAATATGATTTACCTATTGTTATTCAAGACCGTAAGTTTGATAGCAACAACCAGCTTGTTTATGTCTCACATATGATGCAACGTATGATGGGTTTTCTTGGTGATAAGATCATGATTAATGGAAAACCTGATTTTGTGCTGCCTGTAGAAAAAAGATCTTATCGTTTACGTTTATTAAATGGCTCTAATTCCCGAATTTATAAATTAGCTTGGGATGATGGCTCGCCTGTTACTGTTATAGGCACTGATGGTGGTCTTATTGAAAAACCAGAAACAATGCCTTATGTAATGTTAGCACCGGCTGAAAGGCGTGAACTATGGATCGATTTTAGTAACAAAGCAATTGGCACCGAACTTACCCTACGCTCTATCCCTTTTGAAGGCGCTTCTTCCCATGGCGGTATGATGGGTGGAATGGGCGGAGGTATGGGTGGCGGCATGATGGGCCGAGGAATGATGGGCGGTCGTCGAGGCGGAATGGGTGGAGGCATGAGTTCTGGTGGGGACTCATTACCTTTAGGTGGGGATTACGCTGTGCTAAAAGTTAAAGTTGTTAAAAAAGCTAAAAGCAATGATTCGCTTCCTGCTCGCTTAACACCAATCAAACCACTTCGTTTAGCCGATGCAGCTAATTCTAATAATCCTAGAACTATTACTTTATCAATGCGCCATATGTCTGCATTATTAAATGGCAGGTCTTATAAAATGAATGATATTAGACCTGACGAAGTTATTCCTGTAAATACATTACAGTTAATGGCTTTTGATAATGGCTTTCATCGTAGCATGGGAATGATGGCAATGCCTCACCCAATGCATTTACATGGCGAACAATTTCAAATAATCAAACGTGAAATTAACCCTCGCCACCAAGCTGCACATGCGACAGTTTCGGAAGGCCTTGTTGATAGTGGATGGAAAGATACTACCTTGGTAATGCCAGGGGAAAAAGTGACTTTCTTAAAGCCTTTTAATGATTTCAAAGGCTTGTTTATGTATCACTGCCATAACCTTGAACATGAAGATATGGGAATGATGCGTGATTTCTTGATTAAATAATTTAAAGAAAACAGAAGGGGATTAAACTAATATATTGTGTTTTATAATCCCCCTCTACCCTCATGTTTCAATGAGTGTGGCACTAATCTTTTATACTTTAAACCGACTAATTGCAGATTGTATATCAGCGGCTAATTTTGCTAGATCTTCACTACTTTGACTAATTTGCTGAGAACTTTGAGCTGATTGTTCAGTAACAGCACTAATATTACTTATATTTCGACTCATCTCCTCTGCCACTGCTGCTTGCTCCTCAGAAGCACTAGCAATATGTGTCGCCATATCATCGATATGAATAACTGAATCAGCAATTCCTTTAAGTTGCTCATTTCCTTTTTCTGTTTCTATCACAGTACTTTCAGAGCGCTTCTTCCCTTCAACCATCACTTTTACTGCTTTTTCAGTTCCTGACTGTAAGCGCTCAATCATTTTATGAATCTCTTCGGTAGATTCTTGAGTTCTACTTGCTAGGGTTCTTACTTCATCCGCAACTACCGCAAATCCTCTACCATTTTCACCAGCTCTTGCCGCTTCAATTGCAGCATTAAGTGCAAGTAAATTAGTTTGCTCGGCAATACTTTGAATAACACTAAGAACACCGCCAATTTTATCGCCATCATCGGCTAATTCCTGCACTACATTTGTTGCAATTTCAATTTCATCAGATAAAGAATTAATTACCTGCTTTGTATTATTAGCTAGATCTTGGCCCTCTGTTACCGCGCCATGGGCTGCTTGAGTTGCAGATGCTGTTTCACTTGCATGTTTAGCAACTTCTTGTACTGTTGCAGCCATTTCCGTCATCGCTGTTGCAACTTGTTCAATTTGTTCTTGCTGCTGCTGAACACCTCTATTGGTTTCATGACTGGTCATAGACATTTCTTCTGTCGATGATGCTAAAACATCAATTGAAACTTCTAATTGTCTAATAACGTCAGAAAACTGATCAGCCATAGAGTTAAACGCTACCGCTAAATCAGCAAATTCATCTTCATTATCTAATTGAGCCCTTGGAACCAAGTTTCCAGAAGCTAATATTTTTGCTGTTTCCTGTAATTTAGCAATAGCCGTTTCAAATGATTGATAGAAACCCGCAAATAGATAAATTGCCAACATAATAATAATAGCAACCGTCGATAACACTATTGTCATTTTGCTATAAAGCCCATCTATTCTTTGTTCCAGCAAGCCATCTAATTCTGGGACTAATGTATCCAGAATGTTGAAATTAGCTTTAATCGTTGTAGTACCTTTAGAAAAAACAGTACTAGACTGAACATTAATTTGTTTAGCATTCAGAATTTCAGTTGTTAGAAAATTCAAATACCCCTCAGAACCAACAATCGTTTGCTGAACTTGTGATCCTATTTTATTTGATAAATTTGAATTTGCTTGACCTAGTACTTGCATACCACGCTTAAGATCATTAATATTTTTCTGAACGGTAGAAATTAATGATGTTAACTTAATACTTTCTTGATTAGAGACCTCTTGTCTTGCAGCTAAACCTGAGGACACTCCTCTTGCTTGACCTAAATTTTCTACCACTTGAGGTAATAAATTAACAATAGCTTCTTTAATATAAAAACTATCTAACTCTGGGTCTAATGTAAGGTTTGAGCTATCACTGATATTTTTAACTAAATCTAACACTTCTGCAATTAATGCCGTATGCCTAGCAAAAACGTCTTTTGCAGGGCCATTAAATGCTTCGGATTCTAACCGACTCCAGGTACTTTTTATCCGACTCCACTGAGAGGATGTACCAAATTTAGCACCCAATTTTTGATCAACCTCATCAATTAAGCGAATATCTTCGGCCAATTGTTTTCTTTTAGCCAAGATTTTTGCTTTAAAACTTTCATTTCCTGCTAAATAAGCATTTGTCATACCCCGATGCTCAGGAAAATGTTGAATAAGTCGTCGTACAGGAACAATATACTCAACGCCTGTTATTTCATTTTCAGCAAATTTAACAGCAACCATTTGTTCACTGACTAAAAGATACAATGTAAT
>Ga0105355_10003415_pt1 | contig 13950 bp, 10 predicted proteins | sample GOMGulsemesocosm_2_FD_83508 | JGI IMG/M metagenome (GOLD analysis project Ga0105355, IMG submission 83508) | Methane-oxidizing microbial communities from mesocosms in the Gulf of Mexico - GOM9C Gulf of Mexico | ecosystem: Environmental > Aquatic > Marine > Cold seeps | place: Gulf of Mexico... | reverse complement strand
GATGAAGATGAAGATGCAGATGAAGAAATTGAAATTACTTTTTCTAGCATTGAATATGGCAGTGCGTTGAGTAATTACGAAATTTTAACCAATGACTATACTATTGAACTTGCGTGGCAAGATGAAGACAGTAGTGAGCGCAGTGAGTTAGAAATGATTTACCAAAGTCAGCTGACTATCGCAGAATATGTACTACATTTTGTTGTATTAACTAATGACGTTACAACACCTGAAGTAACCGTTTACGACATTCCAGTTATTGATGATGAAGATGACGACAGCTATGAGCGCTTTAACTTACGGTTGTTAAATTTACATAGCGTTGACTCAACAGTTGATGTCTATATGTCTAAATCTGATGAAACCTTCAATGAAGCTATTTTAGCTGGCAGCTACAGTTACCAATCACTGTCAGATAACCAAAAATATGATCAAGGAAGTTACGTCTTTTATCTTACTAATACGGGTGAGCAGGAGGTTCTCTTTCAATCAAGCGCTATTGATTATTACTATGCATCACAATACGTTATGGTAATTCGTGAAAACTCGGGCGCTGGCTCTTCACCTTACGTAATAGACAAGCTGACAAATTCATCAACTACCAAATACATAGATCTTAATGCTGAAGCTAAATTCAGTTTATATAATGGCATCGCGTTAAATGAGTTGTTGCCTAATTATCAAAGTAATCTATCGCTTTTTATCAATACGATTGACGAAACTCCTGAAGTTGATTCATTGGCTTATGGAGAATTAAGTACTGCAGTGACTGTTGCCAATGGTGATTACAGCCTTAACTTACTAAGTAGTGAATTAAATGAATCGTTATTAAGTAATCACCTTTTATCTTTACCTGAAAATGCCAATAAAACCGTATTTGTTTACGCTGATGAAGTCGCTGTTGATGACGATAACGACGGTGATGTTGATGAAGATGGTGATGGCATTGTTGATGAAGTAGAAATAAATATTCACTCACTAGTAATTGATAATAGCCTAAGAGAAAGTATTTATGACCATGAGATTAAAATGATTAACTTGGTTGATAGTGATGATTTTAATTCGGTGAGTTTTTACTTTGTCCGAGCTGATGAAACTATAGATACAGCAGATTATAAACGATCGATGGGCTTCGCTGATCACCAAGATATTTACCTAAAAAACAATACATATCAGGTATACGTAATTGCGAAAGAAAACAGTAGTGATATTATTTTATCTTCTTTTGAATTGATTTTAGATGAACAATCTCATGAGCAGTTTCTCGTTATAGAAAAGTCAGCGACTTCGCCGACCGGCTATAAAACCAGCAAGTTAAATCAAGGCACAGAGTAAACTATGGCTATATTCGTTGAGACCATTCAAGAAGAAGCCTTAAAAAGAGGGATACTTAAACTTTGTTGTTATTCTCGGCAAGTTTATTTAAATCAACAGGTTATTCAAGTGACTGGTCTAGAGTTTAACTTACTTTATTTATTAATGGATAAAGCTCCAAATATTGTCAGTAAGCGACAAATTGCCAATTATATATTTGACGGCATGTTAGTGGGAAATGAAGCGAGTCTTTTTACTCATATTTCTAATTTACGTCGAAAATTGAAATGTAAGAATGAGCAGGTTGTTATTCAGTCAATAAGAGGAAGAGGATATTGTTTACTTTCTTGATATAACCTTAGAAAATACAAAGGCATTCATTTGAATGCCTTTAATGGCGGACATTTAAGCAGGAGTATTTGTCATTATGCTGCCTGCAGGCGCTTTTGCCATTTCAGCTAAATCTTTATCAACAAAAAACAATGCGTGACCATCGTGGCCAACCAAATTGATTTTATCTAATACACTTTTAAACAAGGTTTCTTCTTCATGTTGCTCTGCAACGTACCATTGCAAGAAGTTAAAAGTTGAATAATCTTGATTAGTAAACGCTTGGTGGGCCAATGTATTGATACATTCAGTAATTTCACACTCGTGCTGGTATGTTTTTTCAAATACATCAGCTAAAGATTCAAACTCATGTGGCGGCGCTTCAATTGCACCCAAAATAGGTAAAGCACCGGTTTCGCTTACGTAAGTGAATAAACGAGTCATATGATCCATTTCTTCCAACGCATGTTTACGCATAAATACTGCCGCGCCTTCAAAGCCTTGCTCTTCACACCATGCACTCATTTGTAAATATAAGTTTGACGAATAAAACTCTAAGTTAATTTGTTTATTTAGTTGTTTTACCATTTCAGCTTTTAACATGGGTGATCCTTTATTTTTAAATTGAGAGGATTGTGCACTTATAACGTCTTAAACTCAAGAGGGAATAACAAAAAACACAATAAAAACAATGGCATAAAAATGTTAATTGTTCTCGTTTCGGTTCGTTATAAGGTCTGCAATACTACCTCTGCTTTACTCGCTTCAAATTCTTTCGGTTTTTCAACATGTAAGCTAACAACTTTGCCATTGTCGATAACCATGGCATAACGTTGCGATCTAAGACCGCCAAATACCGCAGTGTCCATAGTTAAACCAAGTGATTGCGTATAACTGCCATCGCCGTCGGCTAGCATCATGATATTTTCAGCATTTTGTGATACGCCCCAAGCGTTCATGACAAAAGCATCGTTTACCGACAAGCAAATAATAGTATCTATACCTTTATTTTTAAATTCGTCTGCATTTACAACATAGCCAGGTAAATGTGAGGCAGAACATGTTGGCGTAAAAGCTCCGGGCACAGCAAAAAGCACGACCTTTTTATGAGCGAATAATTCTTCAGTGGCGTGTGTTAGTGCTTTACCTTCGACTAACTGTTGCAATTGGCCGTTGGGCATAGTGTCGTTAACAGAAATCATATTTAACCTTTTTAATTAAGTTATGGATGAGAAATAGGTAATTTAATCGGCTTACAGAGAAAGTTTTTATCATGAGCCGAGCGTGCACAATCTTTACAGATATACCTTGGCTTATCAACAATGTGAGCAAGCTCATGGAGACTTTTTTCTATCTCCTTTTTTTTGAATTTGCACAGTGATTTAGCCATGTGTCAACTAAAATAGAAAGTCGTAGTTTTTATTTTAGGTCAGAACATTAACATTGCACAAAATTTATAAAGACAATTTGACCAAAATAACTTAACTTGCTTTTTTTAAGGTAGAGCCGATATCAACGACATGATTACTGACTTCTTCAGCTATTTCGTCTGCTAATTGTTGTGATTCATTCACTTCTTTATCTACACTGCTCATGGCTTTTTCAAACGCAACAAAATGCGCACGTTGTTGTGTAATATGACTTAGTGACTCTTGAGCTATATTTGCAGATACCTTTGCTTGTCCCGTTACTTCTATGGTTGTTTTATGTAACTCATTGGCAATTTTCTGTTGATTGGCTGATGCACCTTCAATGTCTATTATGGTTGCTTCTATTGAGTTACTTGCATGTTGCAGCTGCTCTAAGCGTGATGATATTTGCTTGAGGGATTCTTGGGTTTTACTAGCCAACTGTCTTACTTCGTCAGCTACTACAGAAAACCCTCTGCCATGAACCCCAGCTCTTGCTGCTTCAATTGCGGCATTTAGCGCCAACAAATTCGTTTGATCAGCAATCGCACCAATGACATCAACGATTGAGGTAACACTGTCGACCGATTGACACAATGAGGTGATTGCTAGCTTACTCTGCTGAGTAGCTAAATTAGTACTGCGGTTAGCACTAATGACCTTATTAACACGTTCTTGACTATCTTCCATTGCTTTTTGTGTTGCTTGTGCATTGTTTACCACTTGATCTGATAAGTCGTTTACGGTTTCTGTGGCTTGTCCTAAAGCAAGCATAATGGTTCTCGCACCTTGCACATGTTCGCTGGTACTGGCAGACGAATGGTAGATATCTTTCACTTGCTGCTCCATCGAAGTAAGTGCCTTGGCAACCAAGTCTAATTGCTTAGCTTTTTCTTGGTCATCTTTAGCTAACTTATTAACCATGTTATTGAAGCTTGTAGAGATTTCTCCTAATTCAGTTTTCTCAGGTATGCCGGTTATGTTATTTACTTTTCCCTGCTCAACTAACATGACAAAACTATTTCGTAATTTACGCAGTGGCTTTAAAATTACAGAGCGTTGTAATACATAGTTGGCGATAAGAAATATCACTAAAAAGACTAACAATCCGATTACTGTCAAAAACAGATGCTGATCTACTTTTGCTTGGTTAAGCTTTATTTCTTCTTCACCTGATAAAATAGTTTGTTGAAATTTGTCGACTTGCTTGGTTAGCAAAGCTAAACCCGATTGAATTTGTTTCTCAATTGCCAAAGTGTTAACTAATTCTTGCTGGTAACGATTAACTTGAGAATTGAGTTCTTCGATTGCATCAGAGGCAATATCTGAATTTTCTTCTTCTTCAAAATAATCATCGTCTTCTGTTTCATTGAATATTGCCAGAGCAGGATAATAGGCAAATTGTGCGATGAGCTTTTTTAATTCAATTAATGAACGTTGTACATCCGGTTTACTTGATGACTTCTCAGAAAAAACCTTATTACGTTGGCTTACCAGATCGTGCAGTGCTCTAGCGACACGCTCCGTTAACAAGGTAAAGTTAAGCTTTTGCGCTAAATGCAATGCATTTGAGCGCTGTGCATATTTTGCTAACTGATGATTTATTGCAGATATTTCGTCTTCACTATTTTTCAGCAATGCCAACGGATCTCCACTCAGCTTCCCCATGGCTCGAAACTTTGTATTGATGGCTGTCTCTAAAAGAGTTGCTTGTTCAAAAATAGCCTTACTTAAGTCTTTTGAGCCTAAGCGGCTACTTTGTTGAGTGATTTTGTTTAGCAGGCTTTGTGCTTCTTTGAGTAAGCTGACATCACCGCTTTGTAAGTATTGACTAATCGAACGATTAAACTGCAAAGTGGTTAATGATTTCAACTGTCGGTATTGACTGTATTGCAATCTACTTTGCGTTAAGGAATTGACCACTTGATACATAGTGGCTAAAAATATTATCGCAAACGCGGTGATAGCAATAACGGAAATTCGAGAAAAACTTGAAACGCGCACAGCGGATCGCCCTTAATGTTTAATGATAAATTCGCGCTGATGCTAACTGCTTATTGTGACGAAATAATTAAACAATTGTGACGAATAAATTACGGAGAAATGACAGGTATAGCTGTGCCTATATCTCTCATTGCGGTCAGGTAATTTGATGCTACTTACTGAGCTGAAATTAGCAGTTCATTATGGTCGATAAGCATATTTTTTTTCAAAAAACGGATCAGTGTTTTGTCTTTTTTGATATCTAATGGTTGTATATTGCCACCAAGATGATCGGCCAATGTTTTTTCTAATAAATATGCGTAAGCCTCCAGTCCTACTTTTGAAACTGGCGAATGCTTTGCGCTAGGATCAACAAATAAACTGATTTTTTTATCCATTGCATCTGCCTTTAAAGCGTAGTATTTTACATCAACAACGAATACACGACCGTCATGCTCTCCTGCCCAAATCGTTAAAGGTTGGGTTATTTTAGCAACATGGTTGTCGGGCGAATTTTGATAACTTTTGTCGAATGCTACTTTATCGTCCCAATCAACGACCAACTTTTTCATAAAGTATTCGTTATATTCTCGAAAGTTTTTTTTCTGAAAACGATGATAAAATTTTGCAGAACGCCCCATGTGAGAAGGTGGCGCTCCTGCGAAACCAACTTTAAATAAATTAGGGGTAAAGGTTAAGCCAACTAAGGTACTGAAACCACCAAAGGAATGGCCGTAAATAGCCAGACGGTTCTTATCGCCGATTTGATTGGCTAACAAATAATGTAATCCATCGAGAATATCATTTTGAGTTGTGCCATCGCCAAAATCATTGTTTGTGCCTTTTTCATACGCCTTACCAAAACCTGTTGATGCACGAAAATTTGGCTGAAAGACAATATAACCTCGATTGGCGAGCAGTTGACTCATCTTACTATATTTGTCAGTTGACCGACTCCATGGACCCCCATGAGGATTTACTACTAAAGGTGCCGATTTTATTGCAGTGCCTCGCGGCAATATCAAATAGCCTTGTAATTTAAAACCATCTCGTGCTTGATAGTGAATAGCGTGCTTCTGTGATATTTCAGCTGATGACGCAAGGGGTTGCTTTAGGTTTGATTGCGCTATAGTTGCTTTTAACGGTTGCGTTAGCTGTTTCGTTTGAGGGTGGTATAAAAAATACCGTGAACGCGCGAATGTGCTGACTATTTGAGTAACTAGCCAAGGACTATTTTGCTGCTTAGATCTGTCAGGAAATTGCAATGTAAATGATTGCTTAGGAAAATGTTGTTCGAGTTGGTTAATGTGTTGCTGTAGAGCAGTGTTAAATGCATAATGTTTTAAATAATCGCCATGATAGCGCAGTAACATTTGTTCAAAATCTGGCTGCGAACTATGATGATTAAATTGAATGCCATGCAAATCCGCAAATTTTTGTGGATCGCTGTGTAGGGGGGTAATGTCTTTCGAAGTTAAATTAAGCCAAGCCAACACCGAAAAGTTTCGTCTATAATTGCTTTTCATTAATAAACGTTGTTTCTCTTTATCGTAATAATAAATGTCACAAGGGTCATCCCAAGGGCATTGCCATATTAATTGTTTTTGCTGGTTGCTGATATCAAAAAGGTTTTCTTCACCTTTATTATCGATAGCCATATTAGTTTCTGTTAGAAATAGCGGTTTACCTTGTGAATCTACGCCAAAATCTCTAAATTTCCGTTTAGTTCGATAAATTTCCTGCCTTTTTCCTTTATCATTAATACGATTAACCACATATTCTTCGCTAAATTCATCCCATAAGCGTACTAAAAAGCTATCGGCATGGCTGGGATCTAATCCTAAAAACCTTTCGTTATTTTGTTGATTGATTTTGACCGTAAGCATTGGCGATTTATTAAGCCAAGGTCTGCTGATGGCAATACTGCTACTTAGGTTGATAAACAGCGACTTGCCATTTTTTGCCCACATGTGATCAGTAATACCATTTGTGGTGAATAGTTTTTCGTGCTGTTGTTTTTTTATGTTAAATAACCAAATAGTTGAACGCTTTTTATCATCAGTACCGTGATTTTCTTGATAACTAAGGTAATGACCAAAAGGCGAAAGTTGTACATCATGGAGCTTACTTTTTTGAAAAAGAATTTTTCGTGATAATAATGGCGCAGGTGTTAATGCTTCGCTTTTTTTGACGATATTTTTTAGTGCTAAACTGAGGTTCGTTGCATGCGATAGATTGCTAAAATTGAGTAAAAAAAGCGTGCAAAGTAGCGCAACACCAAAAGGTGCAATTTTTCTAAACATGGTGTGATCCTTATATTATCGCCAACTCAATATTGAATGTTATTGAGTTGGCGACGCAGCACGGTTTATTTTATTGCGCTGGCGATGATAGAGCGGTCTTGCTCTGTTTGCTTAGTTATGGATTGGTGCTTTTTGTTTTGGTTTTTACTAAATAGTACGGTTCGCCATTTATTTAGCAATAAAAACGATACTAGTCCAGGCAGTGAAAATACGGCCACTAATGATAACCAAAACAGTTGCCTTGAACGCGGTAGCTTTATTTTTATAGCTAACATCCAGGTTAATAGCATTGAAAGCAGCCAACAACCAAAGGCGTAGTAATAAACATCACGCGGATAAGGTAATTGTATTATTTCTTTTAGGCTTAAGTGATCAGGGTCATTGTTACCCTTTGCTTGGCTGGTCAAGTAATTAAAGGCAATTCCGGCAACTAAAGGCGACATTAGTTCGTATTGATGATTAATAAAGTTAGGTAATGGACGATATTTCTTAAATGATTTTTCGCCTAATAGAGTCCGGCTGCCGTCAAATTTAGCATAAACTAAACCGGTGCCTGATTGTTCAAAACCAAAGAAAGACGAGCTGGCATAACTGACAATATAACCATCAATAACACTGGTTAAATTTATGTGTTGCGGATTAACTATTTCTCGATAATGTTTAATCACCATATCAGGCTCAGTCATGCTATTTTCCTGTTCAAAACTTTGTTTGTTAAACAGGTAGAGTGCTTTATTGCTTAGTAAGGCGATGCTTGGTAATTTTCGTAATGAATTGATCGCTTGAGTGTAATATTCATCGTCAGCCAACTGGTGTTTTACTTCAATATATTGCTCATCAAAATCAACGACATAAATGGTATTTTTAGTGCGAAGAAATTTGTTGTCACTTAGGTTAGGTACCGACTTAAAACGTGATTTTTGACTGATTTTTTTTAGCTTAGTACCAGCCGGATAAAAATTATGCCGATCGAAGTAGCCCACACGTTTTTTATTTACCAAGTGATCGCCAATGAATAACTGTTCCTGATGAGAAAAAGTCCAGCGCACTTTATTTTTTTTGTCTTCAAAGGCATAACTTTTATCATGGTGAAAAACTTGCCCTAAAAACGGTTGCGCTTGAAAGCCTGCTTTGATGTATTGTTCAGTAGCAAGTTCAAGCTGTTTAATTAAAGTTGCTTTATTTGGATAAATATTTTCATCAACTACTAATTCCGCTAATTCATTTGGTTCTAGTTGCCATAATGAGGCGTAATAATCCTTTAGTTGCTCTTGAGAATAATTGTCGGGGTGATCATCCATTAGTGCTAACGGCAAATGATAAAAGATGGCTTGTGACATAAATAACAAACCAACGATGGCAAAGTGCATCGCCGTTGTTGCCAGTGTAATATCTCGTTTTTTGGTAAAATGTTGCGATAAGTTGGCTTTAAAAGATTGTTTTGACAAATAAAAGACAACCAATAAAGAAACAATATCAGTGGTCAAAGTCTGTACGGCAGAACTTGGCTCACGAGACGAAATAATATAATAAAGTAAGGCAATAGATAATATTGCACCTTTATTAGCATTTAATACTGTGTATACCCCGATAAAATAAACAAAATAGGCGGTCATTGCTAAATGTAGTATAAACAAATAATGGCGCTGTTCTACTAAAGCTATATTTAACAAATCTAAGCCTGTTAGAATTATCAATATGGGTAAAATCACCGCTACTGTTAATAATAAACAACCTGCTGATGTTAGCGCGTGATGTAGTTTTTTCGCTGCAATGGGCCGATGAATCAAGTAGGCCCAGTGATTTTTTCGTTTGTGTAAAAGCATTTGCGTGGCGGAAAAACCTAAGCTAACCAAGATGGTTAAAACTATATATACATCGACTTCAGGGCCTTTAGCCACAAAGGGACTAATACTTGAATAATAGGTTAGTATCGTCAGCGCCAATATTGAAAAAATAATCGCATAGTACTGATAACGCTTAAATTCACAGTAAAATAAATTAAACATTAGCGTGCTCCTTGACTGATGCGAGCTCAGCAGTCGACTCGGCTTGTTGATTTCGTTTAGTTTGACGATACTTTTTCAGGTGAAAGTGATGCCAGTTGGTTAGCAACAAAAAAGCGACCAATCCCGGCAGTGCAAATATTAAATTGGCGAGTGTCCATAATGTTTTATTACTGTTAGACAGGGGCATTTTTCGAACCAATAGATAGGTGGCTATAGATGAAAATAGTGCTGCGAGTAGGCAAAATAGCCAGATATGAAAAGGTCGCTGTTGCTGCCAAAAATAGTGATATTGCTTAGGTGTTTGTGTAGAGTATTTAATCGCCGAAGGAACAATGCCATCGACAATATTCATCACTATCGGTGATAAAATAAAGGGCTGATTACGTAATAAACTAGGAACGCGATTTTCAGTAAAGGCGTAGCTTGATATCTGCTTAATATCGCCGTCATGTTTAGCGTAAACTAAGGCACTGCCAGCTTGATCTACGCCATAAAAGTGATAGTCGTTGTAGCGTACTAAAAATCCGTTTAATACCTCGGTTATCGCAACATTATCATAATAAATAATTTCAGTAGGGTGTGGAATAATGTGTTCGGCAGTTACTTGTTTAGTTTTATTATCAAAGTCTATTTGATCAATAAAATAAGTGGCCTTATTACTTTGAAATACTGCACGTTCAAACATGAAAGTAACCGTTTTTGTATAATATTCATCGGCAGGTAATTGATGCTTTAACGCTATTTTTTTATTCTTAAAATCAACAGTATAAATGCGGTCATTTGTTTGTACGAAACGAAAATCGACAATCGCAGGTATTGTCTGGAAGCGGTCAGCGGCGTCGATTGTTGCTAACTGCTGAGCAAAACCAGCCAGGCTCAAATAACCGACTACTTTATCTGTATTGGGGTTTCTACCTATAAATACGCCTTGTTGGTGGGAGAATATCCAGAGGTTACTGCTATTTTCGTCGATTAAGGCAAAGCGTCTTCTGTGTTCTTTTAAAAATAGTTGGTTTTTAAACGGCGCTCGAAAGTTTTTTCTACGAACATGATGATATTTAGACAAGCTAATTTGACGAATTAAACTTTTATTAGTGGTATCTGAATTAATTTCCAGTAATTGTTGAAATTGCAATGGCAACTCTTTACGGGTGAAATTGAAATAATTATTATTTTCAGTATTAGAATTTGGATGCATACCCAAAATTGTCACTGGACCATGATAGTAGATACCTTGGAACATCATCAAAAGTATTAATAATACCGGTTGTAGCGCAACTATTGAGCATAATATAGCGACGCTATTCCTACTATTTTCCTGCAAATTTACTTTAAATGCCTTACTTGCTAAGTAAAAACCAAACACAATAAAGCTGAAATCTGCGACCAATTCAAACCATAGCGGTGCTGTAGCAGTGTTCATTAAATAGGTTACTAGCCACAATGAAAGCATTGTGCCTTTCATTGGTGATAACGCAGCAAAGCTACCGATGAAATACGCAGAAACTGTTACGGCAAGTAAGTGAAAACAATACCAATAATGCCTTGCCTCAATGACATTGCTGGTAAATAAGTCTAAAAATACCAACACTGATAAAAACGGTAATACGAAGGCAATAAACAATAAAATAATACCAGCCATTGATAAAGCGAGGTGAATTTTATCACTGGCCAATGGCCGATGTATTAAATAGGTCCAGTGGTTTTTACGTCGATGTAAGCCCATAGAGGCAAAAGCAAATATTCCGCCACCAAAGCACGATGAAAAGATCAGCCCCATGTTTTTCATATCATGAGGTTCAACAATTGTTGTCATTTTACCAATTAAAACCCAAAGCAAAATCTGCAAGGTGCAAAAAATGATAGCTATAAAGCGATAGCGTTTAAATTCGCTGATAAATAAATCAAACATGATCTTTTCCTTAAGCGGCTTTGTTTGGACTACGATGGTTTTTTGCCAATACTGAACTGATGGCTTTCTCTAAACTGATCGGGGCTAGTATTGGATTCGTTACGCCTTGAGTGAGCAAGTATTCTTTAAAATGCTCACTATTTTGATCGGCAGTAATAATGTGATGTTGTCCTTCGATTAATTTCACACTTAATACGCAGCTTAGGTTAGTAAGAAATTTTGTATCGCCTTCAATATCACAAATCCAATAATTAATGCGCTGACAAAAATCATCTGGGCTGGCGATGTATTTAACAACGCCATCTTCAATAATGATCAAGTTTTCAGCTACACGTTCTATTTCTTCCATCTGATGAGAGCAATAAATGATGGTGGTATTAACGTCGGTTTCGGTATACATCAGCGCTTCTAAAAATGCTTGTTTGGCAACGACGTCTAATCCTAGAGTGGGTTCATCTAAAATAAGTACTTCAGGCGCCTGTGCTAGCGCCATCGACAAATTTAAACCAGCACGCTCGCCGCGCGATAATTGCGATACTTTTTGGTCGGGTTGAACGTCGAAGTTTCCTAATACCGATTCATAGATATCTTGACGCCATTGCGGGTATAAATTACGCTGCATTGTAGTGACCTCTGCTGAGGTCATCCAATTAGGCAAGGTATGCTCTTCGTTTACATAGCCAATGCGGCCACGTAATTCAGGCGTTAGTTGACCACTTGGTGTGTCTAAAATTTTACATTCGCCCGAGGTCGGTGATTCTAATCCTAAAAGTAGGCGGAATAAGGTTGATTTACCCGCACCATTAGCGCCAATAAAGGCATGAATACCACCCGATGGAATGTTTAATTCAAAGTTATTGAGTGCGATCTTATTACCAAAGCTTTTCGTCAAGGCTTTGGTTTCAATTACATAGTTAGTCATGAGGTATTTTCTCTATTTATTTTTTATCAACTTAAGTTCATTAAGTAGTTGTTGTGTTAGCTGTTCTGGACAAAAGTCTAAGTACATCACATCATTAATAAACCGTTGACTCGCTTGTGCTAAACGTGTCTCTTGCTCATTACTACTGAGCATTTGTTTTGGCTCGGCAACAAAAATGCCTAGACCTTTACGGGACTCTAGTAACCCCTGTGTTGTTAGCTCCCCATAAGCTTTAGCTACGGTATTTGCGTTGATCATTAGCTGCATAGCTAACCCTCGAACACTTGGCAGTTTGCTGCCATGGGCTAACTTACCTGTGGCTATCTCTTTACGGATACCATCAACAATTTGGCGAAAAATAGGTCGGGCGTCCCCGGTAACTATTTGGATCGCTATAGCAGACGTTTTATTCATTAAATTTAATTCTAGTGTACTATCTGTACTAGTACACTAGATACACTTGATGGGAATGTCAATAACAAATTTTTAGGATATCTAGTATTGGTGTGCTTACATATTGATATATAAGCGGTTATGTTATTTATATAGAGAAGGATCTTAAGGTGGTGTTATTTTGCACTGTACTAGCTTGGTACAGTGCGAATGAAATGAGTGTAGTCGGCTGCTATTTTTATTGGCGTAATGAGTTAGTAACGGCACTTTTAAGTGCGTGTGATATTTCAGCGGTCTGTTGACCTAATACACCATGTCGTTCGGTAGGGAAATGTTGGTTTGATTGTGTTTGATCGGAAAAAAGGTAATGTTCGAAAAATGCCTTCCATGCTTGCTTTTTTGCAGTAGGTAAATTTCTAATACTCATTAAGCCATGTAACAAACAGTCAAAACCAGAGCCAAAGTGTTGTGGGCTAGCACTGTGAGAATAGGTAAGTAATACATTTAAGTTATCTAACGATTCAACGTTATGCCACCAAAGTGAAGGAATGTAGAGAGCGTCGCCCGGTTCTATTTCGGCTATTTGCGCATTTTTGAGTGCTTCATTGTATTTAGGGAAATTTACTAAATCTGGCTTATTAACATCAACTAAGCTAGTGGGCTGTCCAGCTGGTGTTTGGTCTATTGGTCCGACATACAGATTAGATATTTGCTCTGGAGGAAACAAAGTAAATCGTTTTTTCCCGCTAACACAGCATGCAATGTTATCGGGCAAGTCAAAGTGAGTTGGTACAATTGTTTTATTACCGACCCATAATGCGGGTAGAGCACTTTTATCGAAAAATGCATCATGATTTTCTTCTAAAAGCCGGGGCAGGTTCACAGCCACGGGCAAGCTATTTATGTATAAAGGGTCACTTCTATTTATTTGTTTAAAAACATCCTCTAGTCCGTCAATTAAATTTTTCTGGTAAGTTGTAAAATTTACGCCGGTCAATGTTTCGTTATAAAAAAGCCGGCCATTATTGTCTGGTTTACCGTGCACTATTGTTACCGGATTATTCAACGAAAATTTTTGTAAGTATTGACATAATGCTTGAGGAGATTTATTCGCTTGTTTAACCAGTGGCCAGTTCTTCAAAATGCCTTTTAAAATTGCGGGTCGATGCAATGGCGTAATATCATTCTTAAAAGTCTTTATATCGACATTATGCCATTCTGCTGTTTGTGAAAGTGCGTGCAAAATAATCCTTATTTTCAATTTCTAACAGGTAATATGAGCTAATAGGTATTAGCTCAGCCCGTTCGACTTGGCATAGGCAAAGTATTAAAAAGAGAAAAATAAGTCCTGAATTTATTTTAAATGTTCCAAATT
>Ga0105355_10003405_pt1 | contig 13976 bp, 10 predicted proteins | sample GOMGulsemesocosm_2_FD_83508 | JGI IMG/M metagenome (GOLD analysis project Ga0105355, IMG submission 83508) | Methane-oxidizing microbial communities from mesocosms in the Gulf of Mexico - GOM9C Gulf of Mexico | ecosystem: Environmental > Aquatic > Marine > Cold seeps | place: Gulf of Mexico... | reverse complement strand
TTACTCTCAGGGGTGTCACCCGGTGCAGTCTTAGTTTTTATGCTCGCAGGTCCTGCAACTAATATTGCAACTTTAGGTGTGGTGATCAATGAATTAGGAAAACGTGCTGTAACAGCGTATTTAACAGGCGTAATAGGCGTGGCTATTATATTTGGCTTATTGACTGATTTTTTAGTTGAGACTTACGGTATTGAAGTCGCCCCTATGTTAGGTGAGGAAAACCATGTTTTACCGCACTGGTTAATGCAGACTTTTGCGGTATTACTGATAGCCTTATTAATGAGGTTAGTTGTTTTAAAATTTAAAAATAACCCTTCAAAATAAACCCTTCACCAATAGTTTTAGGTGTAATTTTCATGAACTCTTAATTCACAGTCATGTAAATACACCTTTTAACTAACACTTCTCCTTTATATGAGAATATTTCATTCAACCTCTCAGCTTAGTCTCTATCTGGTAAAACACCCCTCATTTATCTTGATTTAGGTCAATAAATGTAAATGAAAGTAATTATCGTTATTGATCTTGTTATTGTAACTATATAGAATACGCGCAAATAACATTAATTATCATTTACAGTTTAAGGGAACGTAATGAAATTTTCTAAGAGTTTTGCATTATCAGTAGTATGCGCGGCTATTTTAGCTGGTTGTGGCGGTGACGATGGTAAAAATGGCACTAATGGTGTTGATGGTGCTAACGGTGCTGATGGTACAAACGGTAATAATGGCGTAAGCGTTTTTGTTACAACATCTGATGTTGTTAATACCAATGCACAACATGCTTATGCTGTTTATAGCGATTCTTTAATTGCTGCTAAAGCTTTAAAAGAACAATTAGAAGTTTTTGTTTCAGCTCCAACTGATGAAAATTTCACTAAAGCGAAAGAAGCTTGGCTTGATTCGCGTGAATCATATGGTGAGTCTGAAGTTTATCGTTTCCGTGAAGGTCCAATTGATAACTTAACTAAAGATGCACAAGGTAACTGGACTTTAGAACCTGAAGCGGGTCCTGAAGGTGCTATCAATGCTTGGCCATTAGCTGAAGCATTTATTGATTACACTATAGATATGGATAATTTACAAAACCCTGAAAGCGTATCATCTTTACCTGTTGGCGGAAATATCATTGCTGATAGCGTAACTTATCCTGTAATCAATAAAGTTGTATTACAAGATGCGTTTGGTGGTGTTAATAATGCGCAAGATGAAGCGAATGTAACGTCTGGCTACCATGCAATTGAATTTTTATTATGGGGCCAAGACTTAAATGAAGATGGCACATATACAGCAGATCGTGATTATTCAGCGGGCTACCGTAAAGCATCAGATTACTACACAGTAGCAAATGATTTTGAAGGTAAAGTAGGTACTTGTACTTCAGGTGAAGCCGGTGCTGATAATGAGCAATGTATTCGTCGTGGTCAATTCCTAATTTCAGCTGCAGAACTATTAATTGATGACTTACAAGCAGTTGCTAATACTTGGGCTCCTGGTTCTGGTTTTCATTACAATGATTTCACAAATGCAGACAATGCAAAAGTATCATTAGCAAAAATTTTAGAAGGCATGGGTCGTTTAAGCTATGGTGAACTAGCTGGTGAGCGTATGAGTATTGCACTTCGTACTGACTCTCAAGAAGATGAGCACTCTTGTTTTTCTGATAATACACACCGTGATATCTTCCTAAATGCAAAAGGCGTTCAAAATGCATTTTCTGGTCAATATATTCGTGATACGGGTGAAGTATTACAAGGCGCAAGCATTTATGATTTATTAGTTGTTGAAGGTCATCCTGAACTAGCTAATAAATTACGTTCTGCTCTTGAATTAACTATGGCAAAAGCGTCAGTTATTGATACTAATGCAAAAATGGGTACGTCATTTGACCGCCAGATTCAGCTAATTGCATTTAAACCAGCTGTGACTGAAACGATAGAAGCATTAAAAGCGCAAACAGATGTGATCAATGAAGTGATCACCGCACTTGAAGTAACAACAAGTGATTTAAAGCAAGATACTGACGAATTTGGTGGTTAGTTTTTTGTATTAGTTAAAAACCCACTACTGAGTGGGTTTTTTTGTTTATTAGCTTTTGATTCTATGGGCGTAAAATGAAAAAGCAAATTTTAGCACTTATTATATCTTCTAGTGTTCTGTTGGCTGCATGTGGTGGCGGTTCAAACTCTTCTGAAAACTCAACCGATAACAATGGTAATACAGATGGTAACTCTGGTGGTAATACCGGAGGCGGCAATGTTATTTTACCAGGTCAACCAAAAGATGGTTTACCTGAAATTTCAGCGCAAACCCCTGATGCAAACGAGCATTTAAGTGGTGGTGAAGTCAGTACAAATGTATTTAATGAAGATGCATTTAGTCAATCAGCTACGGCTATTCATAGTGACTTTGAATTAGATGGTGTATTTAAAACGGGCGATCACTTATTTAGAGGTATACATAAAGGGCAAGGACCTTTATTTAATAATGCGACGTGTCAAGGTTGCCATATTAAAGATGGTCGTGGTGAAGTGCCAGAAAATACCAGTATGCCTATGACAAGCATGTTTTTAAGAGTCAGTGATGACAAAGGTGTTCCAGATGTTATATACGGAGATCAAATTCAAACATTCGGCACTGTTGAAGGGCATGATAAAGGCGCATTGCCAAAATACAATGGCGCGTTAGATGAAGGTTTAGCTTATGGCGAAGCTTATGCATTTGTTGAGTATGAAACAATTAATGGCCAATTTGATGATGGTGAAGCATATCAATTAAGAAAACCAATATATAAAGTGAAAGACCTTGCTTATGGCGATTTTAATGACGCAGTTAGGTTTTCTCCAAGAGTGTCACCAGCAGTATTCGGTTCTGGCTTATTACATGCGATTCCTGAGGATTATATTACTTCTTACGCAGATGAAGATGATATTGATAAAGATGGCATATCAGGTAGAGCGGTATATGTTGATGAGCCAATCTCTAATGAAAATAAATTAGCACGTTTTGGTTATAAAGCGGTAACAGCCTCGGTTTTACAGCAAATATCAGGTGCATATCGTGGCGATATGGGCATAACAAACTTTGTTGCTCAAGAAGAGTCATGTACTGAGCTTCAAACTGCGTGTAATAATCAAGCTAATTTAGAGCAAAATAATGAAGAGAATAATTTAGATTTAAGTAAATTATCTTTGGCACAAGTCGAATTTTATAACCGTTTATTAGCTGTTCCAGAGCGCAGAGGTTTTGATAAACAAACCAATGTTTGGCAGCCCAACATATTGGCTGGACGTACATTATTTCATGAAAGTAAATGTGTTTCTTGTCATGTGCCTCGTCATAAAACAGGCGAAGCTGAAGGGAGTTTATTAGGCGATGCCGGTTTGTTAGATATTGCGGAAACTTCTACGCCGATAGCAGCGTTAAGCGACCAAGTGATTTATCCATATACCGATTTATTATTACATGACATGGGTGGACAGTGTCCTGAAATTACACGTGAAGATAATGAAGGTAAATCATGTATAACAGGTGCGCAATGTTATTGGGTGCAAAAGTGTGATGGTTTAGCTGATGATCGTCCCGAAGGCAGTGCTACAGGTACTGAGTGGAAAACACCAGCGCTTTGGGGATTAGGTTTAGTGAAAACAGTCAATCCAAATGCAACATTTTTACACGATGGTCGTGCGCGTACAATTACAGAAGCAATTCTTTGGCATGATGGTGAAGCTAAAACAGCGAAGCAAAACTTTGTTGCTTTATCGAGTTCACAACGTAGCCAGTTATTAGCGTTTTTAGAGTCGCTTTAATGAGAAATATAGTTTTACTGAGCTTATTGAGTGTTTTATCTGCATGTCAGCCCGTAGATAAAGCACACGCGCCTGAGTTTAATATTAGTGAATTTAAACCTGGTGGCGAAGCGACTTTAAAAAGAATAAATACCAGAACATTCATCCATCCATCGGGAAACTTATCTCTTGATGATGAGTTGGATTTTTGGGATGGTTTTTCTTTTTTTAGAGATCCTTGGATAGCAGCTCCATCAGCAACTAAAGATCGTGATGGTTTAGGTCCATTATTTAATGCGCGTTCATGTAAGGCTTGCCATGCAAGAGGTGGCCGAGGGCGAGAGCCTGTTGAAGGTATTTCAAAACCTATGGCATTACTTATTCGCTTAGGTGATAACACCGATGGTGCTAAAGTAGATGAAAATTATGGTGGTCAATTACAGCCATTTGCTATTCGTTTGTCTCATAAAGCACTATCAACAGTGATAGAGCCTGAAGCGGATGTAAAGCTTCAGTATGAGTTAATTGATGGCCGCTATGCTGACGGATCTTCTTATCAATTACGTAAACCTCATTATGAGTTAGTTAACTTAAATTATGGGGCGTTAGGTGAAAATACGGTTTTATCTCCTCGTTATGCGCCTGCTATTTATGGTATGGGTTTACTTGATGCAATAAAAGAAGATGATTTACTGGCACTGGAAGATATCACCGATAGAGATAATGATGGCATTAGTGCGAAATACAATTTGGTACCTGATGTATTAACACAAAAAGTGGCAATAGGGCGTTTTGGTTTTAAAGCTTTACACCCTTCCTTAGCGCAGCAAACAGCGGGCGCATTTGTTAATGATATTGGCATTACAAATCCATTTTTTAAAACTGATACCTGTTCACATATACAAACAGGTTGTCGTCAAAGATCTTTGCTAGGCGGGCATGATAAACAACTTGAGATCCCCAAAAAACTACACGATTTAACCGTTTATATGGGCCAACATGTTGCGGTGCAGCCTACACGTTCACTTAAAGATAAAAAAGCGCAATTAGGTAGAAATATTTTTTATCAATTGAAGTGTCATTCATGCCATCAGCCTAGTTTTAAAACTGATGAAAATTACCTTGTTAAAGAGTTAGCGGGACAAAAAATTTGGCCTTATACCGACCTTGCATTACATGATATGGGTGAAGCGTTAGCCGATGGTAAAGCTGAATTTAAGGCAACAAGTTCAGAATGGCGAACCGCTCCTTTATGGGGGGTGGGTTTACAAAAACGTATCCAAGGCTATCAAGCATTTTTACATGATGGTAGAGCAAGAACATTAGAAGAAGCCATTTTATGGCACGGTGGCGAAGCAAAGTCGTCACAACAAAAATTTATAAAATTAGATAAGGCGCAAAGAGAAGCGCTTGTCTTTTTCTTAAAACAAATTTAGGGAATATATAATGAAGAATTTAGCATTAATAATAGCAATGAGTTTTGCCTTAGCTGCATGTGGTGGTTCAGGTTCAGCTAAAACACCGGATACTGGCGGTAATGCTGGTGGCGGAACAGGCGGTACAACAGAGCCAGTTAAAAAGACACAAGATGAGGCGATGACGGCTATTTTAACTTCACTAGCCGATAACTATATCTTGCCAGCGTATAGTGAGTTAGCTAATAAAGCCGATGAATTTGAAATTGCGAGTATAGATTTCTGCTCTAATTCTGGGGCAAATACAGCAGAACTGACAAACTTACAATCAAGTTGGTCTGCACTAAGTTTAGCTTGGCAGCATAGTAAACCTATTAAGTTAGGACCTGTAACTGAAAGCTTTTTTAATTATCGCTTACAAATTTGGCCAGATACTAATTCAGCTATTTCAAGAGGTATAGCAACATTATTGGCTGCTGAGCCATTAAATGAAGAAGTGGTCGCATTAACACAAGATGGTGCACAGGGTATCCCAGCTTTAGAGTATTTATTATATCCAGAGCTAGCAACTAATGGTCTATTAGTAGCTGGAGATAAAGCAAAGCGTTGTGAAGCTGTTATGTCAATAGCTGCGAATGTAAAAACTATCACATCGAAAATTAATGATAAGTGGCTACAATCTAGTCGCGATGAGTATATCAATGGTACTGGACAATTTAGCTGTTCAGATTGTGCCGGAACGCCAGAGCAAGCAATTTTAGAAAAGCAATTAACTAACTGGTTTGAATTGATGGAAGTGATTGTTGATAACAAAATTAATAAGGCATTAGGTACTGATTTACCAGGAAGAGTTGATTATGCAGAGCAATACCGCAGCGAAACATCTTTTGAAAATATTAAAGCAAATATTAAGGGGTTAGAATTAGTTTACTTAGGTGTAAATGATTATGGTTTTGATGATTACTTAGCTGAAATTAATGAGAATGAGGATTTAGATATAACAATAAAAAGCGCATTTAGTAACGTTTATGTTGCGCTTGATGGATTAACTGTTTCATTAGAGCAAGCTATCACATCAGAAGAAGCGCGTGCTCAGTTAGTTGAGATAACGACTAAAATCACAGCGCTTCGTACAATAATGGCAAGTGACTTTGTTCAAGTGACAGGTTTTAATCCAGGATTTAATTCAAATGATGGCGATTAATATCAATCGCAGAGGGTTTTGTAAGTCAGTGCTAGCTTTTGCTAGCATTGCTTCTTTACCTGCTTGTGAAACATTAAATAGTAAATATTACGCCAGCGCATTTAATACATCTGACGATAAACATTTTATCGCTAAACTAGATGAAAGTGGCAACATAGTTACGAAAGTTAAAATACCATATAGAGGTCATGATTTAGCTCAAGTGCCAAACAATAAAAATAGGGTATTTGCCTTTGCGCGTAGACCTGGAAATATGATATTTGATATTGATTTATCAAGTGGTATTTTAAGGCAAACAATAAAGTCACAAGAAGGGAGGCACTTTTATGGTCATGGTGTTTTTTCACCGGATGGAAAGTGGTTATTTACCCCGGAAAATGATTTTGAAAATCAAAAAGGAAAAATCGTAGTTAGAGATGTTGCAACCTTAGCTATCATTGCTGAATATGATTCTGGCGGTATCGGTCCTCATCAATGTGCTTTATTAAGTGATGGCATTACTTTAGTGATTGCCAATGGCGGTATTGGTACACACCCAAATACACCAAGAAAAAAACTTAACTTAGATACCATGAAGCCAAATTTAGCATATTTAAATACCAGAACAGGTCAAATACTTAATCAGTTTTATGCACCTGATAACCAACTCAGTATTCGCCATTTAGCTGTTAGTAAACAAGATAAAGTGGTTATTGGTATGCAGTATCAAGGCGCGAAAAACGAAAGAGTCCCTCTCATTTATACCCAGCATGGTAACTCTGAATTAAAAGCATGTGATGTTGAACAAAATATTTGGCAAAAAATGCAACAATATACAGCGAGTGTTTGTATAGATAGTGCCTTGAATATTGCAGCTGTCAGTGCACCTAGAGGTGATATAGTTTCTTATTGGGATTTAAATACCGATAAATTTATTGGTTTATATAATAATAGAGATTGTGCTGGAGTTGCATTAGCTGATGATGGTTTTATGCTTTCAAATGGTAAAGGTGTCATTAAACGCATTGCAGCTTTAAGTCAAAAGCCATTAGAGCAGCGAGTGACTTCTGGCATAAAGTGGGATAATCATATGTTGGCATTGGTTTAATTAATCGTTGGCTATAAAAACGGCTGTTTTTACTGGTACGACATGTTTACCTTGGCTAAGTGCAAGCAGTCAAGGTAGACTATGGTTCATTTTGTTTTATTAATGTATAGAGTCAAATCCTCGTGAGTCAAAAAGAAGATAAATTTGAAGACATTCGTCCCTATAATGATAGTGAAGTACCCGCATCATTACAGCGTTTGATTAATGATGATGATTTTATTAACTTAATTGCAAAACATAACATACCTAAGTGGTTATCACCTTTATCATTTATTACTAAGCCATTGCTAAAAAGACAGTTAGCTAAAAAGCTGCTAAAGCTTAATACTGTTGAAAAGTTACAAGCTGAAGTTCGTAAGTACCTAGGTTTAGTGATAAAAAAAACGACAACACAAGTGACTTTTTCTGGACTTGATAAATTAGATAAAACAAAATCATATTTGTTTATTTCCAATCACCGAGATATTGCTTTAGATCCTGCGTTACTCAATTGGGGTATGTTTTCCCATGATATGAATACAGTACGTATTGCAATTGGTGATAACTTGTTACAAGTGCCTTATATCACTGAGTTGATGCGCTTAAATAAAAGCTTTATTGTTAAACGTTCTATTAAAGCTCCAAAGGAAATGTTTAAAGCATTGAGTCAACTTTCAGCTTATATTTTTGATTCTATTGATACCGGAAATTCTGTCTGGATTGCTCAAAAAGAGGGAAGGGCTAAAGATGGCAATGATTATACTGACCCTGCATTACTAAAAATGATTCAACTTCAAGGCAGAAAACAAAAACTAAGCTTTGAAGACTATGTGCGTAAACTGAACGTTGTACCCGTCTCAATCTCTTATCAATTTGAACCATGTGATATCGCTAAAGCGAATGAGCGTTATCATAAAGATAAATATGGTGAGTATCAAAAGCAAGATGGTGAAGATATGGATAGCATAATGGAAGGCTTTAGGTCTAATAAGGGCCATGTCCACTTAGCATTTGGTCAACCTATCGTTACTGGATGTGACTCTGCTGAAGCACTCGCAGAAACAATTGATCAACAAATTTTGTCATCATTTTACTTGCATCCAGGTAATTACATTGCTGCAAATCATAATTTGACCGATGTCAGTGAGCCTGACAAAAAACAGTTTGAACAACGCATGGCGCAAGTGCCTGATGAATTGAAAGAAATTGTGTTAGGAATTTATGCTAAACCTTTAGAAAAACAATTAAAACAGCTTTAATAATATAAAATTAATACTAAAAAAAACCGCTTAAGCGGTTTTTTTGTGCCTAAAATTCGGGCTATACTTAATAAACCTGCTTCGCATCTTTATTGGGGCCACTATGTGGTATTTTAAGTAGATTGTTGGGGCATTTTTATTTTTCACATACTTGATAAAGGGGGAATAAATGCAACAAATTGAAATATTTGAAATTCCGAGTCCCTGTATTGATATATGTGAATCTAACGCGAGAGGTTTTTGTTTAGGTTGTTATCGTAGTCGAGATGAGCGGTTTCGTTGGCTTAAAATGGATACTACAGAGAAAAAAAAAGTATTAGTTTTATGCCAGCAAAGAAAGAAACGTCATCAGCAAAAATTAGCGGCTAGCAAGACTAATCTTGTAGTTAAAGGAAGCGAACAAAATGGTTTTGATTTTTAAAATTTATAGCTCTTAATGCCATGTTTATATTGTAGTTTTCTAACAAAACCTTTCTCCGTTAATAACTGTAGTTCTTTAGTTAAAGGTACTATCAAGTCTTGATGTTTTTCATGTAAAAAATGATAAGTATTAAGTAAAGACACTTCTTGAATTTGGTAATTAGCATTTTCAAAGTGTGGTAAATCATAGGAAAGTTGAAAATCTAACAGTAATACCGCATCAACTTTATTTTGTGCTAATAAAGATAATTGGGTTTTTATATTTTGAACAGGTATGCGCACCCCTAAATATTGCTCATTGTTCAAAAAATTATTTGCTACAGGAAAGCCTGACCTATAACTGATAGATGAAAAGTTAGAAATATCACAAGGGTGACAACTCTTTTTTTCATGAATCAATAGTAATTTAAAATCAAATAGCACAAAAGGCACTTTTATAAGGTTTGGATACTGTTGGCTAATATCAGCTATGCGGCCTAATTGGCCATCAAATACACCTTGGTTTGCAGCCTTTAATACTGTGTTATATGAATGCTCTTTTAATACTAGGTCGTATCCTAAAGATTTATAAGCAAGTGTCATAAGCTCAATAACATATTGTGATTGAGCATTTTTAACCGGTAAATTAAAAACAATTTCCTGGGCAGCAATAACTTTAGTGCTTAAAGTCATGAGTATGAAAAAAGCTGTAAATAGTATAGATCTCCAATTCATAGTTGAATACTCACCGTTAGGTTTTTAAAACGAAATCATTTATACTGAAGGTCAATTTCAATGCTAAAACATCATTCAATGAATTATAACCTTTGCCTATTACCTCGAAATGAAAAATATCAAATCCAACTTGATTATGAAGCATCTTATTGGGCCTATCAAATTAAAAAAGGTAAAACGAGTCGAGATGTTATTTACGGCAACATTTTAGCACGTCCAAGTGCAGAACAAGATTATTTAAAACAACAGTTTGAAAAATATTTAGCTGTTATGTGATTTTTTATGGATCAAAATTTTGAAGTCTCGCTCTTGGATAAAATTAAAACTCCCATTATCAATAAGTTTTACGACTTAAATCGCGTGAAAGGTAGAGCAAATAAACAAGATGATGTTTGGGTTGTTCGTTATAACAATGACATTATAGCGGCTTGTAGAATACAAAATATTTCAGGGGCTTTATTTTTATCAACTGTCTTTGTCATTGATAAAATGAGAAATAAAGGCATCGCACGAGATCTTATTAACTATGTGACTCACTTTTATAGAAGTGATACAAAACAAAATGAAATTATAACATTTGCCTATTCTTATTTAGAAAAGCTCTATTTATCTTCCGGTTTTATTTGTTGCAATAATATGCCAATACATTTATCCCAAATGTATAATAACTATCAAAAGCAAGGCCGAAAAATCACTGCAATGTGTTTCTCTCAAATTACTCTCGGTTAATTTTCAGCTATTTACGGACCTTATTAATGTTGTTGTTTAAATTTGTAGAATTATTATCAAATTGGTTACAATAAAGACCCATTAAGTTCATAATTGAATAGCCTTTATTTTAATGAGCGTGCCCCTTGCTTTATAGATTATTCCTAAACTTTATATTTATCGTCGTTTTAACCATTGTTTCCATTAATACTCAAGCAAAAGTCGTGCGTCTTTCTCCAAACGAAGGATTAGCACAAAGCTATGTGAGCAATTTGATTGTTGATAAAAAAGGGTATCTTTGGCTTGCAACACAAGGCGGATTAAATAAATATGATGGTTATCAAGTAGAAGCCGTTTTAGGGCCTGACAATGCTTTGGCTGATGCTGTTATTGATGTGATTTACCAAGATAATAAAGGGTATATTTGGATAACATCATTGCTGATAGGTGTTTTTAGATATGATCCAGATACGGCTGAATTTAAGCAATTTGTACAAGCACCCACAAATGAAGATGAAATTGCATTTCAAGCGGTATTTAGTGTTCTGGATACAAATAATGAAGATACCATTTGGCTTGGGAGAGGTCGTGATTTAGCTAAATTAGATACAGATTCAGGTAAAATACAGCCTGTATTTAAAATACCCAATGCAACAACCCAAAGTGCAGTCCGTCAATTATTTTATCATAAAGGTTTTATTTATATTGGTACAACAGAAGGTGCCTATATCTATGAGATAGCATCAGGTCGATCTCGTTTATTAAACCATTTAGAAAGTGAAGTATCCCATATTGACCAAAATAATGTGAAATCTTTTGCAATTAAAGATCCGGATACACTTTGGGTCGGTGCAGTTAAAGGTCTTTATCAAGTTGATATCAGTAATGCAAAAGCATTATTTGAAGAGCCTGAAGTTGCCTTTAAATCAAAAATATATATTGCAGATTTAAATATATGGAAGATTTTTCAAAAGCAAAATAAATTAAAATTAGCGACTGATAAAGGTGTATTTGAATATTATCCACAAGACAATCATTTAGTAAAAAATAACCGCTTGGCCGAGAGTCAATATACACAATCTGATGTCAGTATTATCGATATGATTGAAGACAACCACGGTTCAATGTGGCTTGCAACAAAAACAGATGGTGCTTTTTTTATTCCAAATACAGATTACCTTTTTTATAATTATCATGCCGGGAATGTATTAGGTGAAGGTCTAACGCATCATAATACTTGGGATATCGTTGAATTAAATAATATGCTGTGGTTAGGCACCGCAAATGGTTTAACCCAATTAGATATCAAAACGTATCAAGCTAAGTCGTACCTTAAAGATTATATTACGGATGATTATAATAAAAATTTCAGTATATTTACGCTTATTCCCCACAAAAACTTCTTATGGATGGTGACAAGTCGTGGTTTATTTCGTTTTGATACTATCTCAAAAAAAATTACATCCGCAAAAGCAAATAATGATGCTTTGAGTAAATATATCTCTGGTAGAATTCAAGGAGGATATACAAGCCCTGAAGGGGATTTGTATGGTGTTCACCCTGAGCATGGCATGTTTATGTATAATTTTGATTCATTAGAAATAACACCATTAAGGGGCGGTTTCGAATCAATTGACCCTTTTTTAGCTTTAGGTTTTTCAAAACCATTGCCGGATAAACCAAATTCCCCTCTTTTTTATTCGTCAGGCACTCTGTATCGGTATGATATAAAAACACAATCTCTAGAAATAATTTATCAATTACATAAAAAAGATACAGCTGATATTTCTATTAATACATATGCAGTTGATAAAAAAGGAATTTTATGGCTGTCTTTTAACACATTAGGCTTGATTGGTTTAGATGCTAAAACCTTTAAAGAAGTGCATCGCATTGATCGTAAGCTTATTGGTTCATTACTTTATGATATGTTTGTTGATGACATCGGTATTATTTGGATGAGTAGCCATAAAGGGATTTGGCGTTTAGATCCGGACAGTTTACATTTTCAGCAATATACAGTTGAAGATGGGCTAGAAGTTAATGAATTTAATGCAAAATCAGGCACTAGGTTAGATGATGGGCGTATTGTATATGGATCGGTTAAAGGTCTTACATTATTTACGCCATCAGATAATCGTCCGAAACAAGCATTATTAGATCAAGTGAATATTACTTCTGTTCAATTAATGTCTCGTAAATTAGATATTCCAGCAACCGCACAAGTGAATGAAATAGCGTTAAACCATGATGATATAGGGCTAGATATCGCTTTTTCAGCTATGGCTTTTAAATACCAAGATCGTATTAAATTTGAATATCAATTATCAGATGGTAAAAAAGTAACAACAAGAAATACCAATCGAGTAATGTTTCCAAAATTAAATGCTGGAAACTATACATTGTCAGTACGCGCTAAAGATCCTTTAACGGGTGTTTACACCGCACCGGCAACTTTAAAAATCATGGTTGCTTATGCGCCATGGCGCTCACCATATGCGTTAATAACTTACGCTTTTATTATTATGAGTTTGATATCTATTTGGCTATCTCGACGTAATAAAATGCAACGCAAACTTGTGATTGCTCATAAAGAAACACAACAAAGTGAAGCAAGGTTAAAGTTGGCATTACAGGCGAGTCATTCAGGAGTGTGGGATTGGCACACAGATTCTTCATCAATTTATCAGCCAAGACTAGTGACAGAACTTGGTTATGAAGTTGAAAAAATCAGCTTAGATGAATATTTAAAAAAAATTCATCCAGAAGACCGTGCTAAATTTAGAATCCAATGGCTAGAATTTTTATCAACCAATAAGGGTTCTTTTGAATGTACATATAGAGTTCGTCATATTGCAGGCCATTGGCGTTGGTATAAAGATTTAGGCAAAGTAATGGTTTGGGATAATGAACAGCCTACCAATGTATCAGGTACTTATACCAATATTACAAGAGAGTTAGTTTTTGAAGAAAGTGCACGTTTATTTGGTGCTGCATTTGAACATACACGAGATTGGGTATTTATTTTAGATAAAAAATTTCGGATAAGGGCTACAAATCAGGCTGTGCGAGATGATTTTAATCTTTCAAAAAAACTCGTTTCAAGTCGTAATCTTGATTTAGGTTTGAATAAAGATACGCGTCTCAATTATTTAAGAATACTCTCTAAATTAAAACCATCAGAACACTTTCAATTTGATGAAGTCATTATCACATCGGATAAAGTACCGCATCCGGTCATTATAAAAGTGACCGCGATTGCTGATGAAACCAGTAGCAATGAAGCTATTGAAAACTATATTGTTGTTATCACCGACATTAGTGAGCAAAAAGAAGCTGAAAATGAATTACGTGTATTAGCTAATTACGATGCGCTTACTAAATTACCTAATCGTTCTTTACT
>Ga0105355_10003402_pt1 | contig 13981 bp, 9 predicted proteins | sample GOMGulsemesocosm_2_FD_83508 | JGI IMG/M metagenome (GOLD analysis project Ga0105355, IMG submission 83508) | Methane-oxidizing microbial communities from mesocosms in the Gulf of Mexico - GOM9C Gulf of Mexico | ecosystem: Environmental > Aquatic > Marine > Cold seeps | place: Gulf of Mexico... | reverse complement strand
CCAGGATATGAGCTAGCTAAAGAAATTATCTTTGCAATTAACAAGGTAGCAGAAAAGATTAACAATGATCCGCGAATCGGTGATACCTTAAAAGTAGTATTTATGCCTGACTATCGAGTCAGTCTCGCTGAGATCATTATCCCGGCTGCGGATGTTTCTGAACAGATATCAACGGCGGGTAAAGAAGCGTCGGGAACCGGTAATATGAAGATGGCACTGAATGGTGCATTGACTGTCGGCACGATGGACGGTGCCAATGTTGAGATCCGTGAAGAAGTGGGTGATGACAACATCTTTATCTTTGGTCTTAATGTTGATGAAGTGCAAGCACTGCAAGCGCAAGGTTATAACCCTTACGATTATTATGAAGCTGATAATTTATTACGTGCTTCGCTGGATCTGCTGGCGGGTGATGAGTTTACGCCCGGTCAACCAGGGTTACTGAATGCGACACGTCATAGTTTGTTAGAAGGCGGAGACCCGTACCTCACACTGGCTGATTTTGCGGATTATGTGCAAGCGCAAGCACGCATTGATAAGCAGTATGCTGACCAAAAGGGTTGGGCAAGAATGGCAATTTTAAATACAGCGCGTAATGGTAAGTTCAGCTCTGATCGTAGTATTCGTGATTATGCTAACAACATTTGGCAACTAAACGCGGTTAGTCGTTAAGTATTCATGGAGGATAAAATGGAACAAAGTAATGTGCTGAAACAAGTTGCTGAACAAGCGGGTATCGCAGATAGCTATACCAATGCTTGGGGTAATAATGAAGTGGTTTCCGATGACACGCTAACGCGCCTATTAGCTGCGCTAGGTTATGACACTGAGTCTGAACAAGCGCTACTGACTTCGGCTGATAAAAAACATCAAACGCCTATTCTAGCGGCTGTGAAAGTTGTTAAAAAAGGTGAACCTATTCATATTGATTTAAGTTTGGGGCAGAGCGCTAGGATCAGTGACTTCAGCTGGCAGTTAGAAACGGAACAAGGTGAGGTTGTTGAGGGTTATCTACAATCGCAAATTGTCACCGATATGCGTGATGAAGGCGGGGTGCTGACCTTTTCTTTACCAAGCGACCTAGCTCTGGGTTATCACAAATTACAAGTATTACGCCGCCGTCGTAAATCGCCTTATCAAATGACACTCATCGTTGCGCCTAAAGCGTGTTACAAACAGCCGTCGATTGAACAAGGCAATAAGTCTTGGGGTCCAAGTGTGCAGCTGTATACTTTGAAAACCGATCATAACTGGGGTATCGGTGATTTTGGCGACCTGAAACAGCTGGTGGCTGATATTGCCGCGCGTGGTGGTGATTTTGTTGGCTTAAATCCAATACACTCTTTATTTCCCGCTAATCCTGAAGGTGCGAGCCCGTATAGCCCGTCATCTCGTCGCTGGTTAAACCTGTTATACATAGATGTGTCTGCAGTACCTGAGTTTGCCTTGTGCTCTGCTGCCCAAGAGTGTGTTGGTAGCAATGAGTTCCAGCAAGCTTTACATGCTGTTCGTGCCACTGAATGGGTTGATTACAGTGAAGTATCACGCTTAAAAATGAGCGTGTTACCGCTGTTATTTACTGAGTTTCAACAACGTCATTTAGCGACAAACAGCCAACGAGCACAAGATTTCGCTGCGTTTGTGGTTAAAGGAGGCAATAGCTTATTACATCAAGCAAGCTTCGATGCGCTACATCAACAGTTACATGATAAAGATGATAGCGTGTGGGGTTGGCAAGTATTTCCTGCTGAATTACGTGATATTAACAGCGATGCAGTGCAAGCCTTTATTAAACAGAATCAGCCTGCCATTCAACGTTATATGTACTTGCAGTGGATTGCAGATGAACAGATCGCTGATGTACAAAAATTTGCTTTAGCACAAGGCATGAACATGGGCCTTTACCGCGACCTTGCTGTTGGCGTTGCCGATAGTGGTGCAGAAGTGTGGGCTGATGACGGTACCTTATGCCAAGATGTTAGCATTGGCGCGCCACCAGATGTATTAGGGCCTTTAGGACAGAATTGGGGCTTACCGCCGCTTAATCCTGCGCAGTTAAAAGCAACTGGTTATGATGCCTTCATTCAATTATTACGTGCCAACATGCAGCATTGTGGCGCCTTGCGTATCGATCATGTATTAGGCCTATTGCGTCTGTGGTGGATCCCTAAAGGTGAAAATGCCACATCTGGTGCGTACATGTATTATCCGGTTCAGGATATGCTGGCTATTTTGGCGTTAGAAAGTCAGCGTCATCAATGCGCTGTGATTGGTGAAGACCTTGGCACAGTGCCGGATGAGATTGTTAGCTTGTTAAGTGACGCGGGTATTCATTCTTACAAAGTATTCTTTTTTGAAACGGCCGAAGATGGCGGTTATTTCTCACCAGCCCATTATCAACCACAATCAATGGCAACATTATGTACCCATGATATGCCTACATTACGTGGTTTCTGGCATTGTGAAGATCTTAAATTAGGGCAAGCGATTGGTTTGTACCCTGATCAATCGCAGCTGAATGGCCTGTTTGATGATCGCAGTAAGTCGAAACAAGAAATACTCAATAGTGTATCGTGGCACGGTAAACTGGCGGAATCGGTTGGCCGCAATGCCGACTATGTTGCGATGGACCAAGCGCTGAGTAACAGCTTACAATTACATTTGGCAGCAGGCTCAAGTAGCTTGTTGAGTTTACAACTCGAAGACTGGCTAGCCATGGATAAGCCTGTTAACGTGCCGGGAACGGTAGATGAATACCCGAACTGGCGTCGCAAACTATCAGCAACATTAGATGACATGTTCAGCTGTCCGAATGTTAATTATTTGGCCGCAGAATTGACTGCTGCCCGCGAAAAAGCCAGCGCGTGAGCTGATTAACATGTTTGGTTTGTGATAAGTTAAGCGCATAACTAAGTAAATAGTATAAGTTTAAATAAAACAAGGAGTCTGGTTTGCCAGCCTCCTTGTTTTGCTTCAATGAGAAGAAGGATATTTCAATGCAGGCAACTTCAAAAGCTGTGCGCAGTCTTGTGGCGAAAGCTAATGTAGCGCAGTCTAATGTGGCTGTGATCCACAATCTTGAGCAATACCAAGGTTTAATGCCAAGCATGGAAACCTTGCATACCCCAAAACTCATGCACAAAGAGATGGGGGCGCAGTGTGTCAGTTTTATGCACGACGGTCAGCACGTATCGGGTGTGCGCTTTTTCGTGTTTGCACCGCATGCCAGTAAAGTCAGTGTGATTGGTGATTTTAACGATTGGAATACTAACGACCATGCTTTGCGTCAATTGGATGCTGGATTATGGGGAGTATTCATTACCGACTTAAAAACTGGTGAGCGTTATAAGTTTGCCATTGTTGATGCAAATGGTAAGAGCTTGCCACATAAAGCCGATCCATGGGGGGCACATGCAGAACAGTATCCGTCGTTTGCATCCTTGGTGTATCAGCAAGATAGCTATCAATGGCAAGATGAGGCATGGCAGCAGCGTGCTGTTACCGAAAAGCACAAACAAGCATTATCATTTTATGAACTACATGTCGGTTCTTGGCTGCGTGATGAACAGGATGAGTTTTTAAATTACCGCCAATTAGCAGAAAAGCTGATCCCGTATCTGCAAAAAATGCATTACACCCATGTTGAATTGATGCCAATTTCAGAACACCCATTCTATGGGTCTTGGGGTTATCAGCCGATTGGCATGTTTGCCCCGACCAGCCGTTTTGGAAATCCTGATGACTTTAAATTTTTTGTCGACCAGTGCCACCAAGCGGGTATCGGCGTCATTATCGATTGGGTACCTGCACACTTTCCTGAAGATAACCATGGTTTAGCTAATTTTGATGGCACGGCGTTATTTAATGATCCCGATCCGAAACGTGGTTGGCACCAAGATTGGCACAGTTATATTTATGACTGCGGTAAAGATCATGTGCAGCGATTTTTAGTATCGAATAGCTTGTATTGGTTAGAACAATTCCATGTCGATGGGATCCGCGTTGATGCAGTTGCGTCTATGCTGTATCTCGATTATTCGCGTAATGATGGCGAGTGGATCCCGAACTGTGATGGCGGTAATCATAATTACGATACCATCAAGGTATTAAAATGGATGAACGAAGAAGTTTATAACCATTTCCCTAATGCCATGACGATTGCAGAAGAGTCTACGGCATACCCGGGGGTATCGAAACCGACTTTCTTAGGTGGTTTAGGGTTTGGTTTTAAATGGAATATGGGCTGGATGCACGATAGCTTAAACTACATGCAAGAACAGCCGATTAACCGTCAATACCATCACGACACCATCACGTTCCCGTTAGTTTATGCATTTAGTGAGAACTATGTATTAGCGTTATCGCATGATGAAGTCGTTTACGGTAAAGGTTCGTTATTGGGTAAAATGCCCGGTGATGAATGGCAAAAATTCGCCAATCTACGTGCTTATACGGGTTATATGTATGGCCAGCCGGGTAAGAAGCTTAACTTTATGGGGGCTGAGATTGCGCAATCACGAGAGTGGAACCATGATGGGCAACTGGATTGGGGACTGCTACAAAATGCCAACAATGCAGGTGTGCAACAACTCACTGCAGATTTGAATAAACTCTATCAGGCGGAACCAGCACTGTATCAACTTGAGTGCGATCCAGCCGGTTTTGAATGGCGCTTACAAGATAATAAATCTGAAAGTGTACTGGCCCATGAACGTATCAGTGACAATGGTGAACGTATCTTGGTGATCAGTAATTTCACGCCAATACCAAGGGATAACTTCCGCATCGGTGTGCCGAATGCAGGTCGTTATAAGCTGTTATTAAATACCGATTCTGAGTGTTATGCAGGTAGTAATTATCCGCTGGTGAGCAGTGCTGATAGTGAGAAGGTACAGAGTCAGGGACTTAGTGATTCAGTGCGATTAACGCTGCCGCCGTTGTCGACCGTGTTCTATCGCTGGCACAGCATGAGTAAATAAGCATTCGTTTTAAGCATAATCAATTAATGAAACCAGTCTTGTACTGGTTTTTTTATTTATACCGTAAGCATAATGATTGTTTATGTAATTTTTAGTTGAGAATAAAAATACGACATAGTGCACGGGAATACCCATTAAGGGTTGATTACTTTTTGGCTGGGTGTAAGTTGGTGAAATTAATAGCAAAAGCTTTTAATTTAACAACATGGATGACCTTTAAAATGCTGATTTTCTTTATTTGTATTGCACTCTTGCTGCTCGCTTATAAGTTTTACAGTCCCTTTGTAGAACGCCAAGCGGGTATCGACCCTCTAGCAAAAACACCCCAAGCTCGCTTTGCTGATGGTGTGGATTATGTTCCCGTTCACCCCGTTAAAGCCTTCCTTATTCAATTTCTTAATATTGCCGGTGTAGGACCTATTTTTGGCCCTATTTTAGGCGCGTTATATGGTCCTATCGCATTAGTTTGGATTGTATTAGGCAATATTATTGGTGGTGCAGTACATGATTATTATTCTGGTGTACTCAGTATTAAAGAAGATGGTAAAAGTTTACCGGAAATTGCAGGGCATTATTTTAATGTCTACTTTAAAGGTGTCATGCTTGTTTTTACGGCGATGTTGTTATTCTTTGTTGGTGTCGTCTTTATTATGAGTCCAGCAGGGCTGTTAAGTAATTTAGCTTATTTTGAAGATACATTCTTGGCTAATAATGTGTTTTGGGTATTAGTGATCTTAGCTTATTACTTCTTAGCAACTATGTTGCCGATTGATAAAATCATTACTAAATTGTACCCAGTTTTTGGTTTATTGATGATTGTAATGACATTATCTATGGCTATTGCATTAGTATTTAGTGCGCCACAGTTACCTGAAATCGGTGATATATTTGCGTATTTCGATCACAGTCACTACAACAATGATTTGTTAGAGCCGAACCCTGATGGACTACCTGTTTGGCCGTTACTATTTGTGACTATTACTTGTGGTGCAATCAGTGGTTTCCATTCAACGCAAGCTCCGATTATGGCGCGCTGTTTAACGAATGAGAAATATGTTCGCCCAGTCTATTATGGCGCGATGATGTGTGAAGGTATTGTTGCTTGTGTATGGGCATTAGCAGGTATCGCAGCATTCCCTGGTGGTTATGTTGAGCTGAAAAGCATTCTCGATGCGGGTGGCCCTGGTTTGGTTGTTAATCAAGTCGCGACAACATATCTTGGCGCTGCTGGTGGCATTATGGCGATTATTGCAGTGGCGATCTTCCCAATTACCTCGGGTGATACAGCATTCCGTTCTTTGCGTTTAACGATTATCGACGCATTCAAAATCCCACAAAGTATGCGTAATCGTTATTAGTTGCGTTACCGATCCTAGTTATTGCTTACTTCATGACTAAAATCGATTTCTCACTGATTTGGCGTTACTTTGCATTCTCAAACATGCTACTTTCTACCAGTGTATTGTGGTTAGCAACCAAGTATTTATTTGATCGCGGCGCGTTCCACTGGATTGTTAGTTTACCTGCTGTTGTGGGCACAAGCATCACAGTATCGTATATCGTGACGGCCGGTATTGGACTTGGTTTACCACACGAAGTGAGTCAACCTGTGGGTATTGCTGTTGGTGTAATCGGACTTGTTGGATTAGTATTGATGCATACTAAACGTAAACCTGCGATAAATAACTAATCACTTATTTAACGCAATTGGTATAAATAGTATTTGAGTGCTTAGCAATAATATATGTACGAATCGAGTTAAGGAGCTGATTCGTGCATATTGTTATTTACTACTAAACCACTTTAGGTGATATTTTAAGACTTAAATTAGTGGACAAAAAATCGATGAATTCGTCTTTCGCCAAGGGCCTGCTAAAATAATAACCTTGAATAATATCGGCGTTGGTTTGTTTGAGGAAATCCAATTCAGCTCCCGTTTCAACCCCTTCTGCTACAACCTGCAGCCCTAGTTGATGTGCCATTGCAATAATAGCTGAAACAATCGCCTCACCGTCTTTGCCACTGCTTAAGTCGGAGATAAAACTTTTATCAATTTTCAACTCGTTTATCGGTAATCCTCTTAACGCGCTAAGTGAGGAATAACCAGTACCAAAATCGTCTAGCGCAATTCGAATTCCTGCTGACTGTAATTGTTCAAGTTGCACGATCGAGTCTGAACCTTGCAATATACTAGTCTCGGTTATTTCTACTGTTAACAGCGAAGCATTGAGGCCTGTTTTTGCCAGACAATCTAGAATAATTTGGTACATATTCTCCCTTGCTAGTTGCACACAAGAAACGTTAACAGAAATTCGAACTACCGGATATCCCATTAGCTGCCACTGCTTGAGCTGTTGACATGCTTCCCGTAGTACCCATTTGCCTAGTGGAATAATTAAGCCTGACTCTTCTGCAATCGGTATAAATACATCGGGGCTTATCCAGCCTGAGCCAGGTTGATGCCAACGTATCAGCGCCTCGCAGCCAATTATTTTTCCTGTGTTGGTACAAATTTGGGGCTGATAAGCAATTTTTAGTTCATTATTATTGATGGCTCGGCGCAAATCGTCTTTAATTTGCAAGGCTTTGAGTGATTTTAGGGCTGTTGTTTTGGAAAAGAAACGATATGTGTTTTTGCCTTGCATTTTGGCATCATACATTGCCGTATCGGCATTTTTGAGTAGGTCTACAGCATTTTTTCCGTTTTCTGCAGCTAAAGCAATACCGATACTGACACCGATTAAGAACTCTTGATCCGCGATCACTATGGGATTGGAAAAGGTATTAAGTATACGCAACGCAATACGTCCCGCCACATTCCTGTGTGTAACACCTTTTAATAGAATTGTGAATTCATCCCCACCTAAACGGGCAATTTTATGTTGAATTAACCCAGTACCATCAGCGGTATAACATAAGCTACTATTTTCCCGTAATACATATTTAAGTCGCTTTGCAACAGCAATCAATACCTGATCACCCGTTTCATGTCCACAAGTATCATTGACTTGTTTAAACCCGTCTAAATCAAGAAATAATAATGCAATATCGGGTAGGACGGCATTATGAGCATCATATTGGTACTCCAGCTCATTAATAAATTGGCGCCTGTTAGGTAATTGGGTAAGGCTATCTTGGTAGGCGATTTCGTGTACTTTTTGTTGCTGTTGGAGTAAACCCTGGCCCATATCTTTAATGGTATTAGCCAGTTCTGTCAGTTCGTCGTTGGCTTCTGATTGGAATGACCAGTAGTTATCTCCCTGACCCATTTTTTTGGCTGAGAGACTGAGTTGGAGTATTGGATTGACAAGTAGTTTGTTTAATATAAAAAAGAAGATTAAGCCACTGAAACAAATCACGATTAAAGAGTTTTGCAGGGATGTATAACCTATATTAGTGAACAATTTATCTAATTCTGATTTGGGCCAACCGATACAATAAAATAGCTCATCCGTGAGTTTTTTTTGACCCATAATATAAGATTCATTATTCAGCGATACAGTTGATATCTCAAGCTGATCACTATGACTGTGTTTAGTTAACTCCTTAAATTTGTTGTCTTTAATTAATCGTTCACTGACGTTCATTGTGATTGGCGTACCATTAATATCATGTATGATCACAAAACCATTCTCCATCAAACTATTGTATTTTAATAAATAATCCATGAAGCTAAAGCTAGTTTTGACAATTAGGTAGCCTTTGAGTGTGTCTTGAGTCGAGCCGGATTGTTCAATTAAATCTTTTTGGAATACCTTTCTGGCAGATACTAATACCCATTGATTGGTGTCGGGGTTGCGCATAGGGTAAATGTCAAAATTAGTTGTAGATTCTGCAATATACTTGAAGTAACTGGTATCTTGCTCTTCATCGCTCTGGTTGATGATACCGTCCTTAACTAAGGATACTTCTTCATAGCCGTCTGGCATGATCAGGCTGATCTCTATGTATTCAGGATGAGCACGCATAAAGGTGGAAAACTCTTTTAATAACACCTGATGCATGACATTGAAACGGATACTTTTATCGGTGGTTCTAAGATAACGCGCTAATATCAGACTTTGAGAAAAAATGCTGCTGTCAGCCTCAATGGCGGCTACATTGTTATGAAGTGCCGTTTGCACCTGCTCAGTGGAATCTTTAATCTGTCTTTTAACTTGTTCACTAATATAATCCTGATAGGTCAGAAATAATGGGATGAGTAGCACAAGTATTTGCACAACTATTACAGGTAAAAATACCAGAACTATTTTGGGTTTAAGATGCATGTCAGTAACCTATTCAAAGCATAAGCACATATTTACTCCAATGTGTTTCTCAGTTCCTGCATGATGGCGTTATGTTTTCTTACTGTCCGAGGAGGCATTACCTCGTATGTCTCAGACTGCGCGACTAGTGTTTGGTCAGGGTAAATAATCGGATCATTCAGAAACTCAGCAGGTAATAGTTTCTCTGCGGCTAAATTGGGCGTCGCTATATAAATAAATGACGCATTAGTGGCAGCTTGCTCTGGCCGATTAATAAAATTAATAAACTTGTGTGCTAATTCAGGATTATTAGCTTTGCCGGATAAACAAATAAAGTCCGCCCAAATAGCCCCGCCTTCTTCAGGCAGTACATATGCAATTTTCGGTTCTATTTCATTTAGCATTAATGCATCACTGCTATAAGTCAGGATTGCAGTGATTTCTCCCGATATGAGTTTTGATTTTTTCGATATAGCAGCGACAGCTGAATAGCCGGCGACTGACGGTGCTTGGGCCAATAGCAGTTGACGGGCAGCTTCAAGTTCTTGCTTGTTTGTGCTTTTCATAGAGTAACCCAACGATTTCAGTGCCATACCTACCACTTCTTCGGAAAGCGTTGACATGAGAATTTTCCCTTTTAATTCTGGGGCTGGATTAAATATCTGTTTCCAACTGGTGATTGGTTCTGATACTAGATCTGTTCGATAAGCTATGCCCGTTGACCCCCAAGAATAAGGTGTGCAAGTATGATCTTTTTTACTTAAATTTGATAAGTTAGGTAACTTTACATGATTAAGATTGGGGGCTATGTTCACATTAAACGTAGTGATCCAGTTGAGTTTTTTGTAAAGCGACACATTAACGGAATCAAGCATTATCAGGTCATAACCGTTAGCTCCATAAGTCATCAGCATTTCGTCGCGGGCATCGTCAGATTCATAATAAATGAAATTAACTTTGGCATTATGCTGGTGTTCAAATGCAGTGACGACATCTTCGCTGATATATTCACTCCATGTTAGAAATGTAATTTCAGCTGGAGGGTTAATTGATTCAGCGGCAATGGCGGTAACAGGTGTCAATGATATCGATGCAGAGGTAGCGATAAACCGCAGGCATTGTGCGACCTTATGAGTTAATGTAACTGCACTGTCAATATCACTATTATTTCCTCCTGTCCCCATCAATGCCCGCCCTTTAAAAAGTGATACTTTTTAATCCATTGCTTATGACTAACTGTTGTTCAATTAGCTAAACCTAGCCATTTTTACCGATAACATTTTTAAGGAGTGTGATGGATATCCAGATCTGAATTAGCGGGGCGTTACGCCTTCTTGCTTTAGCATTGACATAAATTCGACATTGGTTTGATAAAATAAACGCCCAATAAGCTAGATTAGAAAATATAACCTGTTATGAAGAGAGTTAGCTAAATGCCAAACGTCGATATACTGAGTAATAAACAGATATTAGTAGTGGAAGACAATAATGAATTGCAGGGGATCTTAGCGGACTTTTTGGAAATAAAAGGCGCTAATGTTGATTTTGCTGATAATGGCGAACTGGGTATCCAGTTGGCATTGGATAATGAGTTCGACGCGATTATTTTAGATGTGATGTTACCAAAAAAAGACGGACATCAAGTGGCCGCTACACTGCGAGATGTGGGCTGCAGCACGCCTATTTTAATGCTCACCGCACTTAATGGCCCTGAAGACCTAATCCAAGGCTTTGGCTCTGGCGCGGATGATTTTGTCACTAAGCCATTTAACTTCGTTGAATTAGAAATGCGCCTATCTGCATTAATTAAACGTTATCGTGGTGAAGTTGCCAGTAACATTATTAAATTTGGTTCGTTAATGATAGATCAAAGTGCGCATAAGGTGACTCGAGAAGGTTTAAAGCTAAACCTCACGCCGGTGATGTATCAATTACTGGTTCTGCTTATGAAGTCTGCACCTGATGTTGTTTCTCGTGATGCTTTAATTCATGAATTATGGGGTGATGATGTCCCTGATAAAGATTTATTACGGGGTCATATTTACTTGCTGCGCAGTGTGCTTGATAAGCCTTTTTCACACCCTATGTTAGTGACAGTGCCAAAACTCGGTTTTAGGTTGGAAAAATAAATGAAACAGATTTATGCTTTGTTATGTCGGAAACCACTGGGGAATTCGATTAAAGATGCTAAGTCACGGCTCATCATCATTTTTTCTGTTATCGCATTAACATCTTCATTTTTTGTATTCTTCTCATTTTCTTTACACTTAGTGTTTAATGAAGACCGGTTGCTTGAAAAGCATCTCAAATCGTTTGAAAGTATCGCGATAGATTATTACGCCTTGGTAGAGGGGGATAGCGCCCAAGTGGGGCCTTACGTTCAAGCATATTATAATGAAAGTGCATTATCCGATGTTGTGCGTGCAGAAATGCCTTATGAAGTGGGGATTGTAACAACGGTAGATGGATTTTCTGAGCATGGATTTATGGTGTTCTATAAGCCTTTTATTAGCGAAAACGGTGAAACCATCCCGCTATATTTATCTATTGGCACACGTTCGATGAATTTTGGTGATGATAGTAGAAATATTCTCATGCTGATATCATTGGGGTTGATGGTATTTTTAATTGCGTTTTTAAGCGTTGCACTACGTCGCGTGTTTGACGGATTAATGGCACCTGTAGCAGAATTAGGTGAGCAATTACGTGACGGTAAAGAAACAGATTTTGTTGTTTCTGATCGTGCTATCGATGAATTAAAGCAACTTAATGACCACCTAAACAGTTACAAACAAATGAAAGAGCGCTTGGTGAAGCAAGAGATGATGTTTGCAAAATATGCCAGCCATGAATTAAAAACCCCCATTGCAATTGTACTCGGCGCGGCTAACCTGCAAGAAATGAAGGACGAGCGTGAGTTTCAAACTAAGCAGAGAGAGCGCATTGTCACTGCCGCGATGAATATGCAGGCTACTGTCGAAATATTATTGAATATCGTTAAGCAAGAAAATGTGCATTGCATTGATAAGTTATATCAAGTCTCAGCGCATACTATTGCGATTCATAAGTACCAAGGTGAGTTACAGGGTGAGGTGGAATTGGAGGCTGATATTGCTGAACATTGTGAGATTAATTTACCGCCTGCAGTATTGGCGATGATACTGAAAAACTTAATCAGTAATGCGGCTCGTTTTACGGCGCAAGGCACTATTCAGGTTTCTATCTCTGCTGATACGATCAGTGTTATCGATTCTGGCTGTGGTTTACAAGGTGACAATGTTCCCGAGCACGGACTAGGACTGTTAATCGTAAGACGTTTATGTAGCAGTTATGGTTGGACGTTTTCATTAACGAATGGCGTTGAAGGAGGCTGCTGCGCCAAGTTGTGTGTCAACTTAGCACCGTGTTAGCATTCCGTTATTGACTCTTTATGGAAAGTACTTTCTCGCGTATTCTGCTGATTTAGCAAATAAAAATAGGGATGGAATGACAACCACAAAGCCTAAAGCAAAGATTAAATTATGATTTTCTAATAACTCGTAGGTTGAATACACACCAATACACAGCAATAACGCAATATGCAATTTGTGTAGTTTAGGATTGCTTATTGAAAACTTACAGTATGTTCTAATCATAACGTCCATTTTTGATTTTAATTCGTGTTCATATAGACGATTATACATAAAACCACATATGCTTAAGCGTATGTGCTCACGTTAATGCGAAAATATTCATTTTGGAGTAGTGTTTATTTAACGTTTACACCTAAGTAAGTTGTTTATTCTAAATTGTTCGATGGTCGTTAAACGACTTAAAACAAGTCACTTAATGTTGCCCTAAGCCATTAAACTGGTTAAAGCTAAATACAGTTTTGTGGCAACCGCACCAAAATCATGGTTTGAGACTCAACAAACGGGTATGAATGCTGCTACACAGTTAGAGATGGAACCACTGTCAGTCAAATAAGATCATCACACTTTCACCTTGATATCACATACTGTTAACGCTTTATTTGCTGTTAGCGGTGTTTTTATATAAAAAATGCTGCAATCATAATAACATTAGTATTTTCATGGTTAATTGATAACGTATAATATCTTCTGTTCTATATTTAGTAAGGGAGTATTTAATAAAGTTATTTTTCAAAAGGATTTTGGGGGGTAATGTGATAAATAAGAAAAAAATTCTAGTCATTGATGACTCAACTTTTAGCATATCTTTAATACGTTGGATGCTTAACAGTGCAGGTGTTTCGAATGATTTTATTTATAGTACCACTGACAGTTTAAAAGCTATCCGTTTATTGTCTCAGCACCGCTATGATGTGGTAATTTGTGATTACAACATGAACCATCATATTGATGGTGCGCTTATTTTTGATGAAGTAAAGCAGCGTAAATTAATCGCACGTAATACGGTGTTTATTTGTATTACTGGTGATAGTTCAGTTTCTGTAGTAACGCATTTTATTGAATTAGAACCCGATGATTATTTACTTAAGCCTTTTTGTTCTCAAGAATTTATTCACCGGATTGAAATCGTATTAGCGCGTAAAGCCGTGATAGCCCCGTTACTATCGGCTATGGATAATCAAGATTATCAATTAGTATTAAATTTATGTGATGGTTATCGCGCCAGTTTTCCGCAGTACGTCAATTATATTAATCGTATTTATGGTGATTGCTTATTGCGTTTAAAACGACATGATGAAGCCTTAGCATTTTATCAAAAGTCCTGTGAAGAAACGGACTCTAT
>Ga0105355_10003399_pt1 | contig 13990 bp, 10 predicted proteins | sample GOMGulsemesocosm_2_FD_83508 | JGI IMG/M metagenome (GOLD analysis project Ga0105355, IMG submission 83508) | Methane-oxidizing microbial communities from mesocosms in the Gulf of Mexico - GOM9C Gulf of Mexico | ecosystem: Environmental > Aquatic > Marine > Cold seeps | place: Gulf of Mexico... | reverse complement strand
TGATATTGGTTATTGGTTTGGTATACTTCTCTGCGTCCCCATTCATTTAGCCAATAGGTGATTTTTGAATTTAAGCCTTTAATATCATCTATTAACCCTGACATGATAAAAGAAGCTAGGCTTGTTTGTCTTTTTATGATTTGCGCACTATTTTCATCTAGATCCGGTAATTGAGAAAGTAGAATAAGAGCGTTTTCATTCATTTTATCAAACTGCTTGGTGAAGCAAAGCACCAACATATAATTTGATCTAATTAAAGGATACTTATCTAGAAAGGTTAAAGGAAGTTTATCAACCCACTCTATGTAATCATAGTGGTGACCTTTTTTAAGAAATATATCTAGTTCATTAACGATCCAGCCTGAAGCAATTTCAAATTGACCAACTTTTAATGCTAGCTCTATCGCTTTAGTTGTTCTGTCATTATTATAAAGCCAGTTAGCGGCGCGTATTGAACATTCTAAAATACCAAAAGGACCTAATGCTAGCCTTGCTTTGTTTCTTAAAAACTTCAAAAATAAAGAATGAAATTTATAATGATCATCTGCCAGTGTAGTAATGAAAGTATTATCTTCAAGTAAGTAAGACAATTTAGTGTGTGCATTTTGATCTTGGGTAATATCATTACACAACGACAGATGAAATTCATCTACCACTGAAATTTCATGGATGAATTTTTTATAATCATCCGTTTGTTTATGATATGACTTTTCTGAAAAATAAGTTGCTAAACTTTGGTTTCCTTGCTTTAAGTCTTCTAAGATTAAGTCCATTTCATCTGCGTTTTTAATGTGGTTTAATACAAACTGAATTCCCAAAGGCCAACCATCAGTAATGTTTAATAATTCTTCAAGCTTATAACTTTCGATCTGTGTAAAGCCTTGCATATCAAATAAATTTCTAACATCACAAAAAGGTAACTTTAAATATGTTTCACCAATCATGCCGACTTGATTGTGTAATAACAAATTAGAGTAAGAAAAATTAGGAGATTTTGTACAAGTTACAATAAGGTGGAATGGGTCGTCAGGTTTAGCGATAAAACTGCTTATAATTTTATTCGAAGACTCATTAGTTAGTAGGTCAATATCATCTACGAAAATATAATGAACTTTACTCACAAGGCATGAATCTAACATTGAATTAATAATTGGCTCTAATGAAGGCAAAGCGATATTATCAAGCTGATTAATAAAAGCTGTATTTACACCTAATTTCAAAGCTTGAAGCGAAGAAACAATTTTTTTAAGCAGCTCAACAGGATTATTATCAGACTCAGAGATAAATAGTGAAATATTGTTCTTTTTAGAGTCCTTGCAAAGAGTGCCTAATAACTTTGTTTTTCCATAACCCGGCTGAGATTGAATAAGGACAAGTTGTTTTTGATGAATATTTAACTTTGTATCATGCATAGTTTTGAAACAAAACCTTATTATAACATTACCGCTTAAGTTGTTGACATTCTTAACATTTAATGTCAGTGGCGCTAATTAAATAGCTTATTACTTAGCAATTTAACTAGCGGATTAAATCAGAGTAAATCCCTAAAATTTATAGCCAACCATCAATGAATAAACGGTGGGATCAACATCAATTGTTGCAGAGCCTTTAGCACCATTTGCAACATCAAAAGTAATATCTGTTGAAATATCAACATACCTTAGTGATGCATTGACAAACCAAGCATCATTAAAGTAATAATCAACACCAACTTGAACAGCTAAACCTACAGAGGAATCAAGGCTTAAATTGCTGAAGCCACTTGCTTGTCCAGCAGAGTTAAACTTCTCATCCCAAAAAAAAGTATAATTTATTCCCGCACCAATATAAGGTTGAAAAGATGATGATGTATCAAAATAGTACAAGGCGCTTATAATAGGAGGTAAGTGAGTTACTTCAGCAACATTACCTCCTTCAAGTGCAATATCATGGGTGAAAGGGGTTGCCACAATAGCCTCTATAGCCCAATTTGAATTTAAAAAGTAGGCAAAGCTTCCACTTATTTGGGGATTATCATCTACTGTTAATGTTAAGCCAGAGTCTGCTCCATTTAAAAATACCGCCGATTTACTACTATCTGGAACAACTAGTGAAGCACCACCTCTCACAATAAAATCACCCGTTTCATTGCCTAGCACCAAAGTAGGAACAGCTAACATTGAAGAGAATATTGTTGATATTAATGTAATATTTAATTTTTTATTGTGCATATTTATATCCTTTTTCTTAATGGTTTGAACATTACATACAACTATATGTATTTGTTGATGTTAATAGACATAGTTAATACTATACTAGCGTAGAACTAGTATAGTATATAAAGAGATGTCTAATTTAAGTAATTTCACACTTCAAATAGTGAGAATAAGTCCTCAAAAATAAGAGACGTTACTATTTTGAATTTAAAATCATATCAGCAGCTTTTTCAGCTATCATAATAGTGGGAGCATTAGTGTTACCTGCAACTACATTAGGCATAATAGAGGCATCAACAACTCGTAAACCTCTTACCCCATGAACTTTTAACTGGTGGTCTACAACAGCCATATTATCATTACCCATTTTACAAGTGCCTACAGGATGGTATATGCTTTCAGCACGTTTACGAATATCTTCCCTAATTTGATCATCTGACTCAACTAAACTACCTGGAGCGACCTCTTCATCCCGATAAGGAGCAAATGCCTTGGATTTAAGCAGTTTCCGTCCAATTTTATAACCATTAACAAGGTTCACCCAATCATCCTCTTCAGTTAAATAGCGTGGTTGAATAAGTGGTTCATCAAGGGGATTAGCTGTTTTTAAGGCGATAAAACCTCTGCTTTTAGGCTTCAAATCACAGATATGTAATGTATAACCATAACCCAACATTATTTGACGACCATGGTCTTTTAAGTAAGTGGGTAAGAAATGAAATTGAATGTTTGGCGTCTTTTGGCTGTTATCACTTTTAATAAAACCACCACTTTCTGCAACATTACTTGTTAAAAAGCCTTTTTTGTTTTTGAGATAATCAACAGTAGCCATAGCACCTTTAACCATACCAAGCGGTGTAACGGCAATAGCGTCTTTACTAATAGAGCTATCCATTAGAGTGATATCAAGGTGATCCTGTAAATTTTGACCTACCCCTTCAAGCTTTTTAACTAGCTCAATGCCGTGTCGTTTTAACTCAGCTTCAGGGCCAACTCCCGATAACATTAATATTTGTGGCGAATTTAAGGCGCCGCCACTGAGGATAACTTCACCCTTATCTTTTAAACCAATAGAATGCGTTGCCTTATTTTTAGCATATTCAACACCAACTGTGGTTGTTCCTTCAAATATAATTTTGGTTACTTGTGCAGCAGATATAACATCTAAATTAGATCGAGCTAAGACTGGTGTTAAATACCCCTTTGCAGCACTACATCGTTCACCATTTTTTTGAGTTACTTGATAACGACCAAAACCATTTTGATCTTCACCGTTGAAATCATAATTCACTTTGTAGCCAAGTTCTTCACCTGCATCTACAAAAGCATCACTTAACCTATTAACGGTTCTTAAATTATCGACAGAAAGTGGACCTGAATTACCATGAAGTTTGCAGTCCATCGCTTGGTTACCTTCTGATTTAATAAAATAAGGCAAAACATCTTTATAAGACCAACCTTTATTACCTAACTTTTCCCAGCTGTCGTAATCTTCTTTTTGACCACGAATATAAACCATGGCATTAATAGAGCTACTGCCGCCATGAGTTTTTCCTCTAGGCCAAAATAACTCTCTACTATTCAACTCTGTTTGTACATCGGTATCAAACTGCCAATTGAGTGTTTTACTTCTAGAAAGAAGCGCCATGCCAAGGGGAACATGAATAGATGCACTTTTGTCTTCAGGGCCTGCTTCAATTAATAATACTTTCTTTTTTGTGTCGGCTGATAAACGGTTTGCCATAACACAACCAGCAGAGCCGGCACCAATAATTATAAAATCATACATACTAACTTCTCTCTTTTTCACTAATCTCATCAAAAACAAACAATAAAAAGGGTGGAAAAAGATAGCTTTTTCACCCTTTTAAATTAGCTAGACTGTTCTACGAAGTCTGGTTTTTCTCTTACAAAACAATCTGGACAGGGAAAATCTTCAGGTAAATCCTTAAATGCTGTTCCAGCAGGATAACCTTCATGCTCTGCACCTATCGCTTCATCATATATGTAACCACAATCTGGACATTCATATTTTTTCATTTTGATACTCTCTTTTTTGTATTACGCTGTATTAGCTTTGATTAAATTGATTATGTTGACATTAATTAACCATGACTAATGAATAGGTTAAAACGCCAATGCACATGCAAGCAAAACCGCCATGGAAAACAACAAGTAAAAAAGGGGTTTTACGCTCTTTAAACCATTTTCCAAATACCATAAAGCCAAATATCAACAATGTGGTAAATAACCCTACTGAAATCCATCCCCAATCACTCCAATACCCTCTTAGCTGTCCCATGAAAAGTAAAAGCAAACCTACTCCACCAGCCATACCATGAGCACCTATCATAAGACGGTTTACTTTTTTATTATTCTTTCTACGTTTAACTAAATAAACACCAAAAAAGGCAACCATTATAAATACTATCAGTGCTAAAAATTGCATAAGTCCTCCTATGTTATGATAGCGATAGTAAAGCTACCGCTATCTTAAAACTTACGCTGCTTTAGCAACCTTTGGATTGTGATAACGTTTCATCATCTCATCTTTAACATCCGGATCAATGTTCACTTTATTCATATCTCCTTCTGCCCAGTTAATCACCATAGGATTCATTAATGAATAAAATACTGATGGAAAAAATGAAACAAAGAACATGGTTGGATATCCATAAGGTAAGGCTGGTACTTCAGGGTAATCTCGTAATACTTGATAAGGGCGTGTTGGATGTGCATGATGATCTGAATGACGTTGTAAATGTAATAATACTAAATTGGAAGCTTTTTGATTACTATTCCAAGAGTGACGTGCTTGACAACGCTCATAACGACCATTGGCAGCTCGCTCACGCATTAAACCATAATGTTCAATATAATTTGCACTGGTTAATTGCCACCAACCAAAAGCCGCACCTATCGCTAAGAAAGGGATCATTATCGGACCAAAATAAGCTAACATTAAGGTGTAAGCAGCAATAGTAATAAGCGCTGGTTGAATAATTTCATTACTTAATGACCATTCAGATTTACCTAAACGATGTAATCTTGCTGTTTCAAGTTCCCATGCACGTCTAAATGCTCCAGGCACTTCTCTTTGAACAAACTTATATATACTTTCACCAAAGCGTGACGTCGCAGGATCCTCAGGAGTGGCAACATCTTTGTGGTGGCCTTTATTATGCTCAATAAAGAAGTGACCATAACCACTGCAAGCTAAGATTACTTTTGCAGCGAAAACCTGCCCTTTATCGTTAACTTTATGGCCTAATTCATGACCGGCTACAAGTGCAAGACCATTAGCCAAGCCAATACTTAATGAGGCACCTAAAATGTTAAACCAAGAAAAATCGACCGTTGCAATAGTATAACCAACGTAAATGATGGCAAGCCAATGAGCGACTGTAGCGCCGTACATGATATAAACGTAATACCGGTCTTTACCTAATTCTTCGACTAATTCATCACTCGGGTTAGCAGAATCAAGCCCTAAAAAATGATCTAATACCGGTAAAATGGCATACCAAGCGAATAGTAAAGACCATAACCATAAGCCATTACCTGTTTCTGATGCTAAGTAAGCCGATAAAATTGGCACCCCTGGTAATACCATAGACGTCCAATATAAATAGCGTTTGCTTTTTATCCAGCCACTGTCTTCTTCAATGGCAGTAGCTGTTGCATCTTCTACCCCCGAATTTTCAATGCCTGTTTGGATTTTATTTATATTTTCAGTCATTTTTTGCTCTCTTAGTTTTTATAGTTAATTTCATTAAGTTGTAATAAAGCTAATTTAAAATTGCTTATTTTATTTGACTAAAAACACTATGCCTTATATCTGTCCCTAACAAACCTAACAATAGTTAGGGATTGATTGAACTAAACATGCACAAACAGGAATACAAATTAACACATTGATTCTATTGAATTTATACGATGAACCACCAAATATATAACTAACATTCACATACAGAACATGATCAATAATCTTTATATTCTGTTTTATTGAGTTATTTTTATAAAATTTTTTTTAATGCAAGAAGAGATGAGCTAGCCATGTTGGTTAAAATAAAGGTAAAGAAGTAAATGGTTTTTTAATTTTTATGTAAGGTATTTGTTGTTATATTATTACGATGACAAGTCAGGTTTGGTTTATTCTTTACTTGAGCGATTGGCAAATAATAGAGAAAAATATTCATGCGTCAAAACTCAATAGTTGACCTGTTGTTTTGGTGACAAATATTGTCCTGATTATAGTTTTTACTAGTCAACACTCCATCATGGTTCGAGCTTGGTTTAAAAAAGCTATTATAAACCTCGGGAATGACGACTTTTATTACTTTGTTTAGAAAACATTCAAAATATGATTTTTAATGTTATTTCTGTACTAACTGAACAATCTTTAAGAAGTTAAAATATCTAAAATGAAAGTTGTACAGTTTGCTAATGGATTACATCTAGATTTATGGAGTCATACTCTCAGGCATCAGCACAGCAATAACTTGCCCTTTAACACAGACAACATCATTAGCTGATAACGTTATATCAACAACCACTTTTCGTGCTTTTATCTCACTAAAGCGCCCTATTAATTCCAATTCAACACCTTGTGGTGTAGGCGCTAAATATTTCACATTAAGTGAGCCAGTAACAAAGCGTAATGCAGGTAAGCTGCCTATTTCTCGATCTTGTGAAAGATGTGCTATAGCTGCGGCACTGCCTGTACCGTGACAATCTATTAAAGACGCAATCATACCGCCATAAACAAAACCTGGGATTGCCGTGTACTTTTCATCGGGTAGATGGTGAGCAATAGTTGTACTATTAACTACGTTTTCAATGTCAATATTCTGCCAAAAACTTTTTATTTGATGACCTTCCGCATGATTTTTGCCACAACCAAAACAGTGACTTAAATTATCGGGGTACAGATCTTGGAAAGCGTGCTTGCTCATATATATATCCTTAAACCAATTAAAATAATTAACAAAAAACCATTTTTACAATAAATTAAAATTAATAGGCACTTTGATCTTGAGTGATAGCAACATTTGGGCAAAGGTTTTTGCTTGTGAATCGAGCCTAACCGATGCCGTACCACCACCGCCTAACGCTTTGGTTATAAAAAAGTTCAAAGCATTAAAACCGGGGATTTCATAGCGAGTTACTTCACCGTCAATGGTATGAGCAAAATATTTAGCAATAACATCAGCAGTAAGTTGTTGCGATAATAACGCCATGTATTCAGGCTTTCTGGCAATTACACCTATATTGGCATTATCTCCTTTATCACCACTACGGGCATAAGCAAGTTGTTCTAATATCACTTCTTGCCAATCACTTTGTGGTTTAACTGCGTTTAATTCCGTTTGATTAAAACCAAATTCGGCTAACTCACTATCGGGTGAATCTGCTTTACTTAAATAACACTGCTCAATAATAACCTTGTCATTTAATTGTATTAACACCGGAACATTTCTTTTATCTATTAAAGTAGAGTGAACGCGCATTAACGGTTGTGGCTTTGTTCGTGATATACCGAACGCTGTCATCCCTGGTGTTGCAGAGGTTGCTAAGTAAGCTAATTCTGCCGAAGCAAAGGTTAGCGCTTTAGGGCTATTATGTTGTAATCCATATTTTGCCATCACTTCACGCGGTTCGATATTTTGTTTATGTGGGCCGTAAGTATCTTCAGTGCCAACAATTTCTATACTAACCTCTTGGTAAGGCGCTATATTATTTTCAGAAAAATATTGTTCGGTACGTTTAACCCAAGCATTTAAATTAACACGGGCTTTATCTGCAGCTCTTAAACCTGCAATATAAAATGTGCCCATTAATCGATAGCCATCAACATAGGTGGCACAAACCTTATATTTACGACCTGGCGAACGACCTTTAGCCCCTTGTACTTTTACTTCATTTTCACTAACTTGTTCAAGTGTTACATTACTCCAATCACAAGCTACGTCTGGCAACAAGTAATTAGCGGGGTCAGCAATTTCATACACTATTTGCTCTGCAACAGTGCCAACAGTCACTATACCACCTGTTGTTGGTGGAATACTTACAGTAAAGTTACCATCAAATTCAACCGTTGCTATGGGGTAACTCATGTTTGCAAAGTCAGGAACTAAATGCCAATCGGTAAAGTTACCTCCAGTACATTGTGCGCCACATTCTAAAACATGTCCCACTAAAGATCCTTGTGAAAGCTTGTCATAGTCGGTTGATTTCCAATTAAATTCATGAATAAGCGGCCCTAACATAACAGCGCTATCTACCACACGACCGGTAACAACAACATCTGCGCCTGAATTTAATGCATCAGCAATAGGCAGAGCACCTAAGTAGGCATTAATGCTGGCTAATTTTTCTGGTAATGGCTCACCACTTTGATTTTCGGTTAATTGCTGAGGATCTAGCTGTGATGTTTTATCAGATAAGTCATCACCATAAACACCAGCGATATTTAAGTTAATGTCTAACTCAGTGCAAAGTGTTTGTAATGCTGCAATACAGCTAGGCACATTAACACCACCCGCATTAGCAATAACTTTTATACCTTTTTTGGCACAATCGGCTAGGACATCTTTCATCGCAACCGTGACAAAATCAACGGCGTAACCGTAGTTTTCGTTTTTGGCTTTAGCACGAGACAAAATAGCCATGGTAACTTCGGCTAAGTAATCAAAGACTAAATAATCGATATCACCTAAATCAACCAGTTGACGGGCAGATAATTGACTGTCTCCGTAAAAGGCTGATGCACAACCAATTCTTACTTTTTTATTATTCATGATAATCCGCCTAGTCTATCGCTAAATTCATTAGTAACTGTTTTGATTTAACTTGTTGACCAATTTCAACATTAATGCTTTTAACCACACCATCAGACAGTGACTTTAATTGATGTTCCATTTTCATCGCTTCTAATACCACCAGTGTTTGTCCTTTGGTGACGGTTTGCCCAACTTTAGCTAAAACATCAACAATAGCGCCGTCCATTGATGCTTTAATTTGACCACTGCCTTCACCTTGTTCAAGATCAGCTGGTTTTTGAGAAATGTCATCAAAAATAAAGTGACCTAAAGCATCATCTAAATATAAACGTTGATCATCAAAAACAAAACTATAGGTATTGCGAATATTGTCTTCAACAAAAACACAACGATTTTTCGTGGCATTTAGTGCGGCGTCAAGTTGCTGTATTTCAATTACTTCATCATTTACTGTTACTTTAAATTTATCACAACCAAAAAAGTCAGTAGATAAATGTAATAAGTAGGCTTCACCATCAAACTCTAAATTTAAAGCGAAATTTAATGGTGCAGAACTTGTCCAATCTAACTTAAAGTCAGACTGTTCTTTTAGTGCATTATTTAGGTAATATAAAACAGCCGCTCTTGCCAATGTTTTACTCGTTGGCTTGGTTTCAGCCATACTAAAGTCATCGTTAAAATGTTGTTCTATAAAAGCAGTAGTTGCTTCGCCTTCAATAAATACCGGATGATTCAATACGTTTTTCAAAAATAATTTATTATTATTTACGCCTAATAATACCGTGTCTTGCACCGCAGAAGATAAACGTCTGATGGCTATGTTACGGGTATCACCATAGGCAATTACTTTTGCTAACATGGGATCATAAAACCGACTTACCTCTTGACCTTTTTGGATACCTTGGTCAATTCGAACGCCTGCTCTATTTTCATATTCAGGAGTATACCAGTCGGCTACTACACCTGTTTGTGGCATAAAACTGTTACGAGGATCTTCTGCATATAAACGAACTTCAATGGCATGACCATTAAGTTTTATTTCATCTTGCGATAACGGCAGTGACTCACCTGCAGCAACAAGGAACTGCCATTGAACAAGATCTAAGCCAGTAATAAGTTCAGTGACTGGATGCTCTACTTGTAAGCGGGTATTCATTTCTAAGAAAAAGAAGTTATTATCTTTATCAACTAAAAACTCAACCGTACCTGCGCCTTTATATTGGCAAGATTTAGCCGCATCAACCGCCGCTTGTCCCATTTTTTTACGCAATTTTTCACTAACAAAAGGTGATGGCGCTTCTTCTACTACTTTTTGATGGCGGCGTTGAATAGAACAATCGCGCTCACCAAGATAAATGGCATTACCTTGGGTATCAGCAAATACTTGAATTTCAATATGTCGCGGTTCAATGATGGCCCGTTCTAAAATTAACTCTCCGCTACCAAAAGCTGTTTGTGCTTCTGAACGTGCGGTATTAATATTTTCAGCTAAATCTTCTTCTTGCCATACTAAACGCATGCCTCGACCACCACCACCAGCAGAGGCTTTTACCATTATGGGAAAACCAATCTCTTTTGCTTGTGCAATCAGTACATCATCCGATTGATCAGCACCTTGATAGCCCATAATGCAAGGCACACCTGCCTCTATCATGGCAATTTTCGATAAACGCTTACTGCCCATTAATTCTATTGCACTAGCATCAGGCCCTATAAATGTGATACCTGCATCGGCACAGGTTTTCGAGAAGTCAGCATTTTCAGATAAAAAACCATAACCTGGATGTATCGCTTGTGCCCCAGTAATTTTGGCAGCATTGATTATTTTTTCTGGCGACAAATATGATTCAGCTACATTAGCTGCGCCGATATGAACAGCTTGGTCAGCTTCATGGACAAATAAAGCATCTACATCAGCATCGCTATAAACAGCAACAGTTCTATAACCTAGTTCTCGCGCAGTACGAATAATACGAACAGCAATTTCACCACGATTAGCAATTAAAATTTTATTAAATTTATTCATTATTTTTCAGCTTTTTGTTTTTGTGAATTGACCCAACTAGGAGAACGTTTTTGTAAGAATGATGCAGTACCTTCTTTACCCTCTTTTTTTAGCGAATTGCAAAAGTAACCTGCGGCTTTATCTAAAAGTTGCTCATGCTCAACCAAGCCAACTTCTAAGATTAACTTTTTAGTCAGCGCGTTAGCTTCAGGAGCACAATGCATGACCTTGGTTATCACTTCTTTTAATTTACTATCAAGTTCATCGTTATTTTTCGTAACGTAATGAACCAAGCCTAGTGCTTTAGCTTCTTCACCATAAATACTTTCACCCAACAAGGTTAATCGCCTTGTTTGCATCAACCCTATGCGAGATACAACAAAAGGGGCTATTTGAGCTGGCACTATACCTAGACGCGTTTCTGGCATGGCAAACTTGGTATTTACATCGGCTATGCCGACATCTGAAATACATGCCAAACCAAAACCGCCACCTAAAACAGCACCTTCTAATACGGTAATAACCACTTGAGGGGCATTATTTACAAGGGTGATCATTCTGCCAAAAGTGCGATTAAACTCCCACATAGGATCATGTGCTGGTGTTGCAGAATCAAAATTCATTCCTGAAATATCGCCGCCAGAGCAAAAGTTGTTTTCTGCCCCACGAATGACAATAACGCGTATAGCTCTATCATCATTAACGCTTTCAACAACCGCCATAAGCTCTTCAACTAAGGCGAAGTTCATCGCATTTTTTTTATGTGGCCTATTCAAGGTTATAGATAAAACACCTTGATTAATTTCAGTGATTAATTCCTGACAATCGGATAGTGCCATGGTTAACTTCTCTTTTTTATTTATAATAAAAATTTCTAAAAGTGACTAAATGCAAGTACTAAAAACGAGCAATACCAAAACTAGTTTTATTAGTGGTACGTTCTTTTGCTTCTCGACAAAGACTTAAAACAAAACCAACAATAGCGCGGGTATCTCGGGGATCAATAATACCGTCGTCCCATAAACGCGCCGTATTAGCTAGTGCATGAGAGCTCTCTTCCATCGCAGTAACCACATCAGCTTCAATGGCATCTAACTGCGCTATATCAACACTACCTGAGCGAGACATTTTAGCCTGTGCAACCGTACGCATTACACTACCCGCTTGAGCAGGTCCCATCACTGAAACAACCGTTCGTGGCCATGCAAACATGAAGTTTGGCGAAATACCGCGACCACACATAGCATAGTTTCCTGCGCCATACGAGCCACCAACAACAACACTAATTTTAGGTATGGTGGAGTTAGTAACCGCTTGAATTAATTTGGCTCCGTGTTTAATAATGCCGGCTTGCTCTGATTCAGTGCCGACTAAAAAACCCGTAGTATTGTGTAAAAATAATAAAGGTACGCCAGATTGTTCACACAATTGAATAAACTGCCCTGCTTTTGCTGCGCCATTAGCGGTAATGGGACCATTGTTACCTATAACACCACACGCATAGCCTTGAAAATGAACATGCCCACATACAGTGCCAATGTCATAATCTTTTTTAAAGTCAACAAAATTAGAGCTGTCACTAAGACGTGCAATAATTTCCCGTACATCGTAAGGCGTTTTGCTTTCAACAGGCACAATACCTAATAGCTCATCTTTATGGTAATTTGGCTCTTTGAACGCTATCGCGGTTTTGGCATTAGATGAACCAGCATCAGACCAACCTAAGGTGTCTACTACTTCACGTGCAATGCGAATACCATCAGCATCATTTTCGGCTAAGTAATCGGCAGTACCTGCCACTTCACTGTGCATTTCAGCGCCGCCAATTTCTTCATCGGTAGCAATTTCGCCAGTGGCAGCTTTTAATAGGGGTGGTCCGGCTAAATAAACAGTCGATTGTTTGCGGATCATAATGACATAATCAGATAATCCTGGTTGATAGGCACCACCGGCAGTAGCACTACCATGTACTACGGTTATTTGTGGAATACCCGCCGCAGATAATTTCGCTTGTATGGCAAAAGCAGATCCTGAAAAAGCAAACCAGTCACCTAGTTGTTTTAAATTCCCGCCACCACTTTGCGCTAACGTGACAATAGGTAGCTTATTCTCTAAAGCAATGGCTAACATACGCTGGCGTTTTTGACTGCCTAACTGGGTTATACTGCCACCTTTAGTTAAATAATCATCAATCATCACCATACAGCGAACACCTGAAATATAACCTATACCTGTTATACAACCTCCACCTGCGGCTGAGCCATCTTTATCACCTTCTTGCATATAGCCACAAAGTGTTGATAATTCGATAAAAGGTGTGGCTAAATCAAGTAATGCGGTTAGTCGTTCACGAGGAGGCAGTAAACCTCGTTTAATGTACCTAGGTGCTTTTTCTTTTGCCGTTTTAATAACATTCAGTTCAATTTCTTTAAACTCACGCACTGAGTTATTCATTGCTTGCCAGTTACTTTTAAACTGTGCTGACTGAGTATCTATTTGTGTTTCAATAATTGACATGTTTAACCCTTGGTTGAAGGCTTGGTTGTAGCTTTAGATTTAGATGGGAAAATTCCCATACCCTTGGCAATAATGGTCAGCATCACTTCATCAGCGCCACCACCAATAGACATTAAGCGCGTATCGCGATAAGCACGAGACACAGAGTTGTCCCACATAAAGCCCATTCCGCCCCAATATTGTAAACACGAGTCGGTAACTTCTCTTGCTAAACGCCCTGCTTTCAATTTAGCCATAGATGCCTTTAAAGAAACATCATCACCATTTATATACCCATCAACCGCATCATAGGTTAACGCGCGTAATGCCGCGATTTCAGTTTGCAGCTCTGCTAATCTAAAATAAACCACTTGATTGTTTAAAATTGGCTTACCAAATACATGACGTTCTTTCACATACTCAACTGTATCTTCAATACAAAACTCTAAACATTTTAAATTTGCTGCTGCGCAATATAAGCGTTCTTCTTGGAATTGTTCCATTTGGTAAAT
>Ga0105355_10003374_pt1 | contig 14040 bp, 9 predicted proteins | sample GOMGulsemesocosm_2_FD_83508 | JGI IMG/M metagenome (GOLD analysis project Ga0105355, IMG submission 83508) | Methane-oxidizing microbial communities from mesocosms in the Gulf of Mexico - GOM9C Gulf of Mexico | ecosystem: Environmental > Aquatic > Marine > Cold seeps | place: Gulf of Mexico... | reverse complement strand
TTGATCGTAATAATAACTTTATTGGTGCTGTATCTCTAGCTTCCATAGTGACAGCTAAAGCAGAAGTCATTGTATCAACCTTGATTAATGCTGAAGTTGAAGCGGTACCAGCAGATATGGGTGAACAAGATGTTGCCCAACTCTTTGAACGTCACGATTGGTTTTCTGCTCCGGTTGTCGATGAAGAGGGTCACTTACTTGGCCGGATAACCATTGATGATGTTATCGATATTATTCGTGAAGATGCAGAACATTCCATGATGAGTATGGCGGGTCTAGATGACGAAGCAGATACCTTTGCTCCTGTCATTAAAAGTACTAAACAGCGTTCATTATGGCTTGGCGTTAACCTTATCACCGCCTTAATGGCTGTTGCCGTTACCAGTATGTTTGAGGGTGTTTTTCAACAGTTAGCCATTTTGGCGGTGTTAAACTCACTAGTTCCTAGCATGGGCGGCGTCGCTGGAAATCAAACCTTAACACTTGTTATCCGCGGTATGGCGTTAGGGCATGTTGGTGACAGTAATGCTCGCGCACTGCTTAGTAAAGAAGTAGCCATTGGCTTTTTAAACGGCATTATTTGGGCCACGTTAATCGCCACTGTTGTCGCTATTTGGAAGCAAGATCTCATGCTTGGTGGTGTGATTGCATTCGCTATGCTGATGAACATGACTGCGGCGGGACTTGCTGGTGTAAGTATTCCATTACTATTAAAACGTCTCAATATAGATCCTGCTTTAGCAGGTAGCGTTATTATTACCACGGTAACAGATGTTGTAGGTATCTTTGCATTTTTAGGTACTGCTACCCTTCTGCTTACCTAGAGATAATCACCTAATTTCAAAGATAAAAAAACGATATCAATAACCAAATTGATATCGTTTTTTAATAAGAGACTTAGCAGTATATTAAGTAATAACTTACTGAATTAGTATTATTTTCTAATGTCCGGCAACTTGCATCTCATCAATCAAAATGGAGCCTGTACGGATACTACCTCGCATGTCCACATCAGAGCCCACAGCAACAATGCCCTTAAACATCTGAGATAGATTGCCTGCGATTGTAATTTCGCTAACTGGATAAGCTATTTCACCATTTTCTACCCAAAATCCTGCCGCACCACGTGAGTAATCGCCATTAACAACATTTACTCCTTGCCCCATTAATTCAGTCACCAATAGACCAGTTCCTAAGGTTTTTAACATAGCGTCGAAACTGCCATCATGTCCTTGAGCATCAACTAACCAGTTATGAATACCACCAGCATGGCCGGTTGTTGTTAATCCTAATTTACGGGCAGAATAACTAGTCAATAAGTAAGTCTGTAAAGCACCTTCCTTAATAATCTCACGGTCTTTCGTAAGTACACCTTCACTATCAAAAGCACTACTAGCTAAGCCCTTGGCGATATGAGGTCTTTCACTAATATTTAAAAACTTTGGAAAAACATCATTACCAATAGCATCAAGTAAGAAAGACGATTTCCGATATAAATTACCACCGCTAATTGCTGCAATAAAATGTCCCCAAACTGTATTAGCAATATCAGCTCTAAATAATACAGGTACTTTACCTGTAGGTATTGTTTGTGGTTTTAAACGGGATAATACTTCTTGAGACGCTTGCAGACCGATATTTTTGGCGCTTTCAAGTGAAGAGAATTCACGATTCACCGTGTAGGCATAGTCGCGTTCCATATCATCACCGTCATTGGCGATCATCACACAGCTTAGACTATGGCGTGTACTTGGGTAACCGACTAACTGCCCATGGCTATTACCATAGACCTTAAAGCCAGCAAAGGTGTCAAAACTGGCGCCGTCTGAGTTACTAACTCTTGGGTCAACGGACAATGCGCTTTCTTCACATTCTTTAGCAAGTTCAATTGCCTCTTCAGTGCCTATTTCACGGGGATGGTATAAGTCCAAATCAATTGGCTTCATAGCCAACAGTGACTTATCAGCTAAACCTGAACATTCATCTACCGAGGTATATTTAGCAATATTTACTGCTGCAGTAACCGTCTTCATCAATGCTTGTTCTGACAAATCTGCGGTAGAAGCACTGCCTTTTCGTCCTTCACGATAAACGGTGATACCTAAACCACCATCATTGGTAAATTCAACATTCTCCACTTCCCCCATGCGCGTACTGACGCTTAACCCCTGCTGACGACTCATAGCAACTTCAGCACCGTCTGCGCCAAGTGATTTAGCTAACTCAAGAACAGTGGCAACACGTTCTTTCACGTCACTAAGTTGTTTAGTCATTGGATCTTGAGATTTAGAGGTTTGGGTCATATTGATTCTACTTTCTCTTTGCTTTTTAAGGAGTAACAAGGTTAAAACAGCGACTTAGAATATTTATACCAAACGGATTAATTAATTGACCAACTTAGAGCTACACTAGCGAGCTTAGAACAAACAAAATGGGTTAAACATAGTTCTTCTATATTCCATCCATTTTGTGATGTTATCAGTTTGCTAATGAGCTCCCAAAGGGCGAGTTTAAAAGGCTTATATCCGGCGTTATTGATTTTGACAAGGGAATAACATTCTCTTCAATCAATGCCTTGCCTCTAAGCCTTTTAATTCTCGTTAAGTGGTCAATAAATTAGTCCGATTGATATTCATTTAGTGATATAATAAGCGCAATTATTATTTATTTTAACATAGTATTAGACATTATTATGCCTCAGTCAGCCAACGATATCGACGAATCATCACAAGAATTAGAAGATGAATTAAAAAGTAAAACCGAAATAAAGCGAGAAATGCATCAATTGCAAGATTTCGCACAGAGTTTAATAGAAATGTCTAAGCATCAACGAAGCCGCTTACCATTAACTGAAGACTTGAAAGATGCGATGATTTTAGCTGATAAAATCACTAATAAACATGAAGCATTACGCCGTCACATTCGCCATACCGCGAAAATACTCTTAGAAACGGATCTTGAGCCAATTCATCATGCAATAGAAGTTATGGCAAATAAACATCAGCAAGAAACTGCAAAGTTTGTCCGTTTAGAAACGGTTAGAGATGAATTAATTGAACAAGGAAACGAAGCGGTTGAAGCCTTGATCAGTGAGTTTCCTCAAATCGAGCGACAAAAAATCAAGCAATTGATTCGCCTAGCTGCGAAAGAGAAAAAGGCAGAGAAACTAGGTAAGCATTATAAAAATCTTTTCACTTACCTAAAAGAAAATGCTTAAAGAGCAGAGTCCAAAAAGCTAAGTTAATAAATATCACCAAGTACTATTAATTATAAGTGCTTGGTGATTTATTAAGTCTAACTAATTATTGAGTACCACCAATAGTCATTTCATCAACTTTTAGTGTAGGCTGACCAACGCCAACAGGTATGCTTTGACCATCTTTACCACAGACACCAACACCAGCGTCAAATTTTAGATCATTACCGACCATACTAATTCGCTTCATCGCTTCAGGTCCGTTACCTATCAAGGTAGCACCTTTTACCGGAGAGGTTATTTCACCATCTTCTATCAAGTACGCCTCTGAACTGGTAAAAACAAACTTACCAGAAGTAATATCTACCTGACCGCCAGCAAAGTTTGGTGCGTAAATACCTTTTTTAACTGATTTAATAATATCCTCAGGGCTAGACTCTCCCGCTAACATATAAGTATTAGTCATTCGGGGCATTGGTAAGTGGGCATAAGATTCACGTCTACCGTTACCGGTTGGATTCACCCCCATTAAACCTGCATTATGCTTATCTTGCATGTAGCCTTTTAAGATACCTTTTTCAATTAACACATTATATTGCCCAGGCGTGCCTTCATCATCAATAGAAATCGAACCACGACGGTCAACCAAGGTGCCATCATCAACAATGGTACAAAGCTCAGAAGTGACCTGTTGGCCAACTTTTCCTGAAAATGCTGAAGAGCCTTTACGGTTAAAGTCACCTTCTAAACCATGCCCTACTGCTTCATGCAGTAATACACCCGGCCAACCTGCCCCTAATACAACAGGGAAAGTACCTGCTGGTGCTTCAATAGCAACCAAGTTAACTAAAGCCTGTCGCACCGATTCTTCAGCGTAAGATAGATATCGGGCTTTGTTATCTCCTGGGGCAACTTCAAAGAAGTAACTGTAATCAGTCCGCGCACCGCCACCAGCACTTGCACGCTCACGCTTGCCTTTTTCTTCAACCAACACTGAACAATTTAACCGAACTAGAGGACGAACATCAGTACCATAAGTACCATCACTAGCGCTAACTAAAACAGTTTCATAGACCCCTGATAAACTCGCTATAACTTGCGTAACGCGACTATCAACTTGACGAGCATGTGCTTCAACCTGGTGTAATAAATCAATTTTTTGCTCTTGGGTTAGACTGCCAAGAGGCTCAACTGACTGGTAAATTTGAATGGGTGATTGCCGGCTAAACGCTTTAACGGTTGCGCCACTCCCAATATCAGCTATGCCTTTTGCCGCATCAGCCGCCTTCTGGAGTGCTTCGGGGGTAATGTCATCAGAATATGCGAAGCCAGTTTTTTCACCTGAAATGGCTCTTACGCCAACACCACGTTCAATATTATATGACCCTTCTTTAACAATGCCGTCTTCTAGAACCCAGGTCTCATGCTGACTCGCTTGAAAATACAAATCAGCATAATCAACTTGTCGCCCCATCATACTGTTTAAGGTTTTTGATAATACTTCATCATCAATATGACTATCACTTAATAAGGATTTTTCAACACTATTCATTAGATCTTAGCTCTACTTCTATGTTCTTTAATTATAATCAAATTGCTGCAATTATCTATTAAGCGGCGAATTCAAAGGCATGTTTCGACGTATACGTGTTATTTCTTGTTTTTGGTATTCTACACTAATGTAACCTTCACCAATTTCAATACTATTTTCAATTTCGCCCCAAGGGTTAATGATCATTGAATGACCCCAAGTTTCACGGCCATTTTCATGAACGCCTTCCTGCCCTGCAGCGACAATATAGACTTGATTTTCAATAGCCCTTGCTTGTAATAATGTTTGCCAATGTGCTTTGCCCGTTACTTTGGTAAAAGCGCTTGGCACCGTAATGATGTCAGCACCGGCAATCGACAGTTGCTGAAATAAATTGGGGAAACGTAAATCAAAGCACACTGATAGCCCAATATTAGCGAAGTCGGTATTGACCACGCTTATCTTTTTACCCGCTTGAGTATAACGAGATTCACAATAGCTCTTGGTGTTATCACTGACATTAACATCGAATAAATGAATTTTATCGTATTGCCCTATCAACTCACCATCGGGATTAAAAACACAGCTACTATTGGTAAATTTTGTTAAAGAAGCTGCTAAAAGAGGAATAGTGCCGGCAACTAAATAAACGTTAAATTTTTTGGCAAGTTCTCCAAGCGCTAAACGCAAGTCATTGCCTGTGGCTGATGTTTTTGCCAAATCCAATTGTTCGCTATCTTTACTACCAAAATACAAGCAACATTCAGGTAGTACAACTAAATGCTGAGTATCATCTTGGACAGCTGTAATTTTAGACAGCAGCTCTGCTATCTTAGCTAGGTTAGTCTCGACATTAGCCGCTGAGGATAACTGTATTGCACTCAATTTAACCATCGGTTGCTTTATCCTTCTTAGGGGTAGGTGGGGTCTCTATCATTGATTCTTCTTGCTTAGCATCTTCAGTCGGTACTGTGGTATCAATACTGATATTTTTACTTTTACGATTAACTTCTTGAAAGTCAGGGTTTTCAACCGTGCCGGTAAGTTCAAACTTAAACTCAGAAACAACTTGAGATTTAATAACTTGGTCAATAGCTACGCCGGCAAGGAATGTTACTGGATTCAACGTTGCTATCCAAGCCAATACAGGTAGGCTTGAGGTTAGATTGGGTTTATAAGACATCTCATAATCAAGTTCACCTGTGACAAGGTTGGTATTACCTGTCGTAAACAAATTGCCTGCAGTGCCATTCATTTTGGTGTTGTCAGTCGTTAACAACCCCTGATCTAATTGATAGCTTCCTTTAATGCTACTATAAAACATACCATCGCTAAAAATATCACGAAAATCTAGAGTTAATTTACGCACTAAGGATTGTAAACTTAATACCGAGAAGATACGCGCTGAATCACTTACATCGGCTAAATAACCATCATCGAGCTGTCCATTAACCGTGCCATTTAGATGGTTAAGCGTAAAGTCATGCAAACCTCCTTTCCAATTGAGGTTCACATCAAATTTAGCACCACTGTCTTTAATGATCGACTCATAACCCGCTGCTTTTAATTCTGTTTCTATATCCTCCAGCGATAGGTTACCGACTAAAGTGGTTGTAGACTCTTGGTCATTATGCAGCCAATTACCATCAAGGTTTAGCGTCGTTTTATCCCGTTTTGCGGTGAAATTAACAAATTCGATGGTTTGCTTATCGATACGTTTAATCTCTACATCTACTTCACCTAAGTTCACTGGGCCAACAGCGCAACTGTCACAATGAAATCTCAACGGGGGAATTTCAGCAAAAATGATATCATTTTCAGCTCTATTTGGCTGCTGGCTTATCTGTTCCGGCGTTGTATCTTGATCTTCATTTTCTTGTGGAAGTATTAAGAACTCAGCATTAATATCCAAACCTTGTGCTAACCAGTCTGGGTAAATTTTTATTTGGCTTCGAGTTTCTTTAGCGTTAAATTGTAATAACCACCACTGCGATTTATCTAATAAGTTAAAAGAGACATTATTAAGTTCCTGTCCTAACAAGCTCAGTTGACCAATTGAGCCTCTAATTCTTTTCGGCTTGGCTAGTAATGGAACTGATTTTTCTTGCTCAGTGCTTGTTGAGGGCTGTGGAATGCTATCAAGTATACTGCTAATTAATGGCTGCCATTTTGAAAAATCAGCATGTGCCAGCTTAGTCGTGATATGAAATCCATCCCCAGGTAAAGCCATGGAGCCTTCGCCTAACATTAAGTTGGCACGGGTAAATGCGGTACTTTGGTGTTCAAGCACCCCTGAGAAATGCATTTTATCACCGTAATTAAGTACAATAGTTGACTGAGCAATATCACCATTAACTTGAACAGATAGATCATTTTCTTGTTTATCATCACGCTGATAAGGTACGGGTAATAATAATCGGGTATTTTTTAATTCAGAATCAAAGTTTGCTGAATAAGAAAAGCCCCCCTGATGATGCTCATGTAACGATAATGCTCCCTTCCATGGTAATTCCCCTTGGGTATATCGACGTAATTCTTCCGGTACAAAGGGCAACCATGTCGACTCTTGCCATAGTGCAGCTAAGTTGATATCAGTGTCGTAGTAATCAGCTTTGTCCATCCCTGAGATATCAAGTTTGATAGGTAAACCTTGCCAGTTAAGCTGTAAATCTTTTGTGCTAATTTTATCGTTGCTAAAACTAAACTGCCCTTGTACCTCACTAAAATTCATCCGAGGGGTTTGCAAGGCTACTTGGTTATTGTCAAAGTTAATAATACCGCTTGCCAGTGCTTGATCATTATCATTAAGAGGTAAGTTTAAATGAAATTCACCACTAACCTCCCCGCCGATTTGTAACTGCTCTAATACACTGCCGACACTATCTTCAAATGGACTTTGATCCATCAAGTCGCCAATATAGCTAGCTTGAGTAGGCATTATTTCAGCATCTACCTTCAAAATTTGTCCATTCGCTAAGTCAGCAATGCCAGCACGTACCCCTGTAACATCTAAGCCAGTGAGTTCACCACCTCGTCCTGTTATTAACATTGAATTATTAGTGAAATTCAAATTGGCAACAAAGTCTGTTATCGCTGGCCAATTTTCAACAAACTTAAACTCTGATTTACTCAACTCAGCATCAACGACAAAAATACCACTACCGTCGGTAAACGGAAAATGGCTAATCGGCCCATTAATTAAAACTTGTGCATTTTCAACACGGCCAGAAACCACGGCTGCATTCAAGTAATTAACCAAATTTTCACTCATGATTGGTAAAGGTAAATAGCGTCCAACTAAACCAGCATTACCATTAGAGACATTAGCTAATAACGCTAAATTAACCTCGCCATCAATAGGCGCTTCAACCTTAACTTGCGCTGACAGATTAATCTCTTTTGACAAGAAATCTAACTCTTCAACCCTCAATGCCCAACCTTTATCGTCAAATACAGCATTTAATTGACCTGAGAGTGTTTGATAGGGAAACGCTTGCACAAATAACTCATCGAAGTCCAGTCGGCCTTGCTCTGCCTTAAAATCTACCGATAAATAATTATCTGCATAACTGAGGTTTCCTGAAACATTTTCTAACCCTGGGATACCATGACTGTAACTATTATTAAATGCCGAAAAGTTTGTCGCTATTTGCAATGAGTTATTTTGGTTTCGAATAAATAAGTCTTCAATTTTTCCTGTTAGTGTCATCTTAGACAATAACGCTCGGGTTTCTTGATTTTCTATGATCAATGGTGCTAGTTGAGTCAGCATAGCAACATCAATTTCAGATAAGTTTAAAGAAAAATCATTCGCTTTTTTGGCTAACATAACCGTAAATTGTTGTGGTTGCTGATCATTAAGTCGTAATGCTAGTGGTGTACTATACAGACGCAAGCTGCGTTCAGCTTTACCTTTAACGAGTAATATCTGCCCTTGCTCTAACGTTAATTTTTGTTTTTTATTCTCAAACTGCCACTGCACACTGCTATCAGAAAAGTTAATTTTTAAGCGGCTGATATCACTACTATTGACATGTAACCAAGCAGAAAAGTTAATATCAGTTTTGGTTTTATCGTCTTCAAGCACCAAAACATCATCTAACCAAGGAGTAATATCAATCTGGTTTGCTTGTAAATAAATTTGCCCCGTTAGAGCGCTCGCCTCTTCACCAAGCAAATCTAATTTTACTTGCAAGTTATTAGAACTTAAGCCATTAAGTACCACACTACCTTCTGCCTGATGGCGATCATCGGTATTTAACCAACGTAATTGGTTTAGCCTTATACTCCGGGTAATCGCTTCATTACGTACGATAATTTGACTATCACGGATAGAGAATCGCTTTATACGGTTTAAAAAAAGATCACTAATAACTTCAATATCATCTGCTTCATTATCCTTTTTCGCTTTGCCTGAAGTTTCTGTATCCTCTTTACCTAGCCATAATTTTTCAGATAAGTTAACTCTAGCGCCTGAGAGGAGCAGATCTTTTGAAATTAAACTTCGTTCTGTCAGTGTTCTCCAAAAATCAACTTGCATTTCAAGTTGCTCGATAAACACAGAAGCCTTTTCTGTTTCAAGCACTTGAACATCACCAATAATCAAAATTGGCCCTGACCTTTGCCAAGTCATACTTAATGTACCAATAGAAATATTTGTTTGGGATGTTTCGTTTAAATAGTTTTGCAGTGGAAGTTTATAATGATGGATGTAGGGTAAAAACAGACGAAAAGCACTAATGACTACCGCTAACAGCACTAACAAAATAGCAACTGTTTTATATAGGCGGTTTAGCCAACGGTTTGAAGTACTTACAATGCTCATTAAAACTTAGTGTGTCCTATATTTATTATGCTGTATTGCCACAAAGGACATACCAAATCTATTTAGTAATATCTCACACTGTGATAATTACAAGCCGTTTTGGAAGGCATTAATTGAAATAATGGCTATTCAAGCGAATAAGATCAGGATAATTGCTCCTGCATTATCTCATAAGGTACTTCCTGTACTGTCTATATTCTCTAAAAAAACCATCTATGTAGCGTCATCAAAATCAATAAAACGTTAACAAAATTTTTACTGATTTTTGGTTAGAACCTTCGAAGAAACATATCATAAAATTAATAACTGAGAAAAATTAACCAGATATAGATAAACTATGTTCAATAAATTTTTTGTTCTCAGCCCGCTTATTTAACCTTAAGAAAGACGCTAATTTACTAGCATTAATATTACATCATAACAACGTCAAATTGTTCCTGATTATACATGGGTTCAGCTTGCACTTTAATCAACTTACCAATAAAAACTTCAACTTCGGCTAAGTTATGGTATTCATCATTAATCAATGAACTACTCACTGCACTCGATGCATAAACGGTGAATTTATCTGCGTCATGAGCACGATTTACTCTTACTATTTCTCTAAGTATTTCAAAACAAACTGTCTCTACTGTTTTAAGATGACCACGGCCAGTACAAAGAGGGCATTCACCACACAATACGTGTTCTAAGCTTTCACGGGTTCTTTGTCGTGTCATTTCAACTAAACCAAGCGCTGAAAATCCGTGAAGACTATATTTAACTTTATCTTTGCTCATAGCCATATCTAGGCTGTGCAAAACTCGACGTTTATGATCATCAATATGCATGTCAATAAAATCAACAATAATAATACCACCGAGATTCCTTAACCTCAGTTGCCTAGCGATAACTTGTGTCGCTTCAATATTAGTACTAAATATAGTGTCAGCTAAGTTACGATGACCGACAAAAGCACCGGTATTGATATCAATGGTCGTCATGGCTTCAGTTTGGTCAATAATTAAGTAACCACCTGATTTAAGCTCTATTTTGCGATGTAGAGCTCGCTGAATTTCTCGCTCAACAGAAAACAAATCAAAAATAGGCAACTCGCCTGGATAATATTCTAATAACGGTGTTAGCTCAGGAACAAATTCTTCGGTAAAAACGGTTAACTCTTGAAAAGTGAGGTTAGAGTCAATACGGATACGCTCAAGCTTAATACCAACAAAATCTCTTAGCACTCTAAAAGATAAAGAGAGATCTTGATATAGCGGTAAATTTGTTTGCTTACGCTGTTTGCGCGCTAAAACCTTATGCCATACTCGACGTAAAAATTCAGCATCATGTTGAAGGTCTAACTCATCAGCACCTTCGCCCGCAGTACGAACAATAAATCCTTGTTGTTCATCACAATACGGGGTAACGATATCTTTTAAACGGTCTCGCTCTTTTGGGTTTTCAATACGCAAGGATATACCCGCATGCTGAGAATTAGGCATGAGTACGAGATAACGTGATGCAATAGTGATATCTGTGGTTAAACGTGCCCCTTTAGAGCCAAGTGGGTCTTTAACCACTTGCACCATGATATGTTGACCTTCATGCACTAAAGATCGAATGTCAGGTACTTGGTCAGTATCTTCTTTTAAAATAAGTTTAGTATTAATATCTGAAGCATGTAAAAAGGCTGCTTTTTCAAGGTTAATATCGACAAAAGCGGCCTGCATACCTGGTAATACCCGAATAATTTTACCTAAATAGATGTTACCAACAATGCCACGTTTTGCTTGTCGTTCTATATGTACTTCTTGCAGTGAGCCATTTTCGATCAAAGCAACACGTGTTTCGCTAGGAGTAACATTGATCAATAATTCAGCACTCATAAATGTCCCTTATTTCAATAAATTATTTCGTATGAATACTGCTACTAAAACCAGCGGAGGCCAGTAATTGAGCGGTTTCATATAGTGGTAAACCAACGACAGCAGAATAACTACCATTAATGGTTTTAACAAATTGTCCGGCAATTCCCTGTATTCCGTAGCTACCTGCTTTGTCCTGGGGCTCACCTGTCAACCAGTAGGCCGTCATTTCAGCTTTTGTTAATGTCTTAAAAGTAACTTCAGTTGTAACAACTTGCCCCTTCATTCCCTCTTCACTCGCAAGCGCAATAGCCGTTAATACTTGATGCTGACTGTTTGATAATAAAGACAAGGTATTAATACAGTCTTCTAGACTATCTGGTTTTCCTAGTATTTTACCATTAAATACAACACTGGTATCCGAGCCTAAAACAAAACTGCTGGCACGCTCTGCTAGAGGCAATAAACTTAAGACATGCTGAGCTTTCTGTTCAGCTAACCGTAATACGTAGCCATATGCCGTTTCAGCACTTTCTACCGTTTCATCGATATCACTTGCTTGAACTGAAAACTGATAGCCCAATTGCGCTAATAACTCTCTTCGTCTAGGTGATTGTGAAGCTAATATCAGCTTCGGGTCAGTCTTTTTTGAGTTAACTATTTTGTTAGTCATAAAATCATTTACTACTGTTATAGCTAGCCCTTAAAAAATGTGGAATTATGCAATGCGGAAGTGGCGGCGAACACGGCGTAATAATAAAAACACCCATGGCCAAAGTACAATTGTCGTTATAACTGGGTATAAATAATTAGGCAAGAATACAACATCACTTAGAAAGCGTTGTAACCAAAAAACAACTAAATGGTATTGCGCTGAAAGCACGCCAATAATAAGAGCTTGTTGCCAAACAGAAAAGTTTCTAATCTTTTGAAAGTTAACCACAACAATATAAATAGATAAAGCCATTGCACAAGCATGAACACCCAGCACTGAGCCGAGTAATACATCAAGAATAAAGCCAACGACCCAAGCGGTAACAATATTCACTTTATTGGGTAGTGCTAAGCACCAATAGACCAAAACAATCAATACCCAATCAGGGCGAAAAGCATCTACGCTCAATGGCATAGGGGTAATACTTGCTATCAATGCGATTAATAGCGTGAGTAATATAATAAAGCCATTATTGCTAAACATTATGATTTACCTACCGCTGCTTTACTGGTACTTATGGGCGATACAGTTTTAACGGTTTCATCTTTAGAAAGCAGTAACATATAACGTAAACGGTCAATTTGAGCTACAGGCTCACTATAAATAGTAGCAAATTCTCGTGACTCATCTGCACGCACTAAAACAACACGAGAAACAGGATAACCTTCGGGATATTTACCGCCTAAACCAGAGGTGACCAATAAGTCCCCTTCTTTTACATCGGCGCTGTGTGGAACAAAATTATGAATAAGACGATCAATTTGACCACTACCCGAAGCAATAAGCCTTAAGCCATTTCGCTGAATACGCACAGGAATAGCATGAGATATATCGCTGATCAGGATCACCCGGGAGCTACTTACTCCAACATGTAATATTTGGCCAACAATACCTTTTTCATCAAGTACAGGTTGCCCTTCGTAAACCCCATCAGTGGCGCCACGGTTAATCAATACTTGATGAGAATAAGGATCACTAACAACAGAGAGTATCTCGGCAAACATTTTTTTTATTTCACCGCGAACGGGTGAGGAGAGTAATGAGCGTAATCGTTCATTTTCTCGAAAGTTTTGATTTTCTTCCATGAGCTGCTGACGAATCACTATATTTTCTGAAGCCCAGGTCATCATTTGTTTGGGCGCATTAGCCATATATTGCAGCGGACTAACTAGTGATTGTAAATAACCACGTGCGGTTTCAAAACTCGCCATTTTGTGGTCGAAAAAAATCAAGGCCATCGAACAGCAAAGCACCAAGAAAAGTCGGTGCGCTGGGGATGTGCCTTGATTAAAAATTGGGTTCATATAAAATCAGTTACGAGTTGATAGCCATGGCTTAAAACCACATAAAGAGCATGTTATAAGCTGATGGGTTTTCGCAGAGATTTGGTTCAAATACAAGGCAAAGGCACGGAGTTGACGTTAGTCAATGAGTACCTTTAACGATGTATTTGGATTAAATAACAATGAAAACTCACTGCTTTATTCGTATGAGAACAGATCGCCACCATGCATATCAATCATCTCTAATGCTTTACCGCCACCACGAGCAACACACGTTAATGGATCATCAGCAACCACAACTGGAATACCTGTTTCTTCCATTAATAAACGATCAATATCTTTTAATAAAGCGCCACCGCCAGTTAACACCATGCCGCGTTCAGAAATATCAGACGCTAATTCTGGTGGGGATTGTTCTAATGCCACCATAATTGCACTGACAATACCTGATAATGGCTCTTGCAGTGCTTCTAAAATTTCATTGCTGTTTAAGGTAAAACTACGCGGAACACCTTCTGCAAGGTTACGACCACGTACTTCAATTTCAATTAATTCTTCACCTGGGTAAGCAGAGCCAATCTCATGTTTAATGCGTTCGGCTGTGGCTTCACCAATTAAGCTACCAAAGTTACGACGCACGTAG
>Ga0105355_10003372_pt1 | contig 14045 bp, 2 predicted proteins | sample GOMGulsemesocosm_2_FD_83508 | JGI IMG/M metagenome (GOLD analysis project Ga0105355, IMG submission 83508) | Methane-oxidizing microbial communities from mesocosms in the Gulf of Mexico - GOM9C Gulf of Mexico | ecosystem: Environmental > Aquatic > Marine > Cold seeps | place: Gulf of Mexico... | reverse complement strand
GCTGTATATACTGCTGGGATAATTCAGGTATTTTTATCCCTAATCCACCTTCGGATCTATTTTCAATAGTGCCAATAATTTCTCTATCACCACTATTAATTATCACCGTGGTACCAGATTCCACTGGAATTCGGTCTTCGTTACGGTTTTCACCTCCGTTTTTAGCTTTAATATTTTCCATGCGAATTAATTATTAATAACATCAAATTGACTAGAGTTTAACAAAATAGGCTTGCTATCAAGCCCCAGCATACATCTCAACCATACCCAAGAACCGTATAGTTAAAATACCCACTCTTCGGAATAACGGAGTTCCCTGTGACTACTGTAGACTACTATCAAGCCCATCCAGAGGCGAACACCCCTGAATAGGCTTCATAATAATTTACTTTCAAATAAGAAACCAAATTAGCAATCTGTGTTATTCCTGAATAGCATTGATTTGTCGGTTTATTGTTCCCAATCATGAAGTATAAAAACCATGTGTTTTCCTGATTCCCCATGAGCTTCCGCCGTTTAAAAACAACCCACTACACAGCTCGTCATTTCAGCATTTCTTAGCAGGAATCTAAGCACTAAGGAATAGATTCCCGATAAAATATTTCGGGAATGACTCACTATATAGAGTGTTACAGTTACTTCACTCTAATTTGGCGCAGACTCATGGGTAATCAGGTGTTTTTAATGTAAACCTTTTTTAGTCGGTTTACTATTATCATCTGAATCTGCACCAGATTCAGGTACTTTTGCAATCATTGCATTAAAGTTTCTCATTGAATGCAAATGAAGATAAATCAACTCTAATTCATCTGTTTTTGCCAACTCGCCTAACTGTTCACTTGTCAGTGCTTTTAACTTTTCACGATTAACAGCCTGAAACCCACCCAGATTCATTTTTTCACCGGATGGTAAGGTGATTTGTGCTTGCATGGGTTCCAGTAAATCAAGCTCTTTTAATTTTTTACAAAATACCTGAGTACGGTTAAATTGGCCTTGATACTCACTAGAAAAATTTAAAACACTTTTCAGATACTGAGTTTGTTCACCATCCGTATCAAACAATCGTTCACCTTGTCCATCTTGATTGCAACCAGAAAACTCTTCGTCTATACATAGGGTAAATTGCTTGGCATCATTACTACCCGAAAAAACAAAAGGATAGCGACGTAAAAATGCTGGAATATATTTACTATTCCAATGTCCATCGTCTGATAAATATAAATTTTCCTGATCGCGAACACCTAGTATGACGGCAGGCATAACCTCATCTTCGTTACCCGCAAAAATTATGCTGTATTCAGCAGCTGCATTTGGGAATTCTATGGCCGTTAACGGAACAGAATTGATGTTTTTTGCAAAAACATAATTATTCCCAGTCTTAACAGACCAGTCACTATGTTTCTTTTTATTAATAGGTTCAGCATGTTCATAAATAAGTAATTGAGTAGCCATTGGTTTTCCTCTTTTTTTATTTAAATGATATTAAATCATTTTTGATAACTCCCACATCTACGTGGGGACAAGACAATTTCTTACAAAATATTACTTACAGTTGCAACAAATACAACTGAATTATGATTATAAAAACTACAAATGTAGCATTTTTTGCTTTCTAAATTCACTTAAACGGCCTTTGAGGCTTTTCACTTTCAACTCATTCTATTGACAATTTATCATGGGAACGAGATTGATTACCTCAGCCAAAATCATGACAATAAGTAATACCTGTCAAAATTCCAACTGAAGGGTTTCAAGTACTACTCCCCATCAAAATTGCTCCAATCAATTAAAGCACTTGTTCTGCTGGTATTTTCTTTATCATCATCTCCATCTGCTAATTCAAATAGTTCTTCATCCTTATCTTCAGTTATATCATAACGAGAACCTTTCAACTCTTGATCTTTGGAATCCTCAGTATTTGAAAATATTATGAATTCATTATCCTCTTCTTCATCTAAAGTTTTATCAGCTTTTGAACTAAACCCTCCAAAGTACCCATCAAAAAATTGATACTCAGAAAAAATATTCAGTTTGTTTTTTAGTTTTTGAGTAAATGATTTGTTTTCTGAAGCAACCGTATTTACTTTTGGACTGTTAATATCTTGAGTATTTGTTAAAGGCTCTTCGGTACTTGCTGTAGCCAATGTAACCCTGACCCCAGCGTGCAATGTATCAGCCATTAAATTAATATCTCCATGGTTAAAATCCAAGATATGACCAATTTCATGTTTCAATACTGTCAACAAATCCATTCGATCATTTGCTTCCGTTTTATCTATAGCAATCCAATTAGTTTGTTCCTGAGTTTGTTTAAACTCTTCATTAATTTCAGGTGTTAAGTCAATAAACCAGCCATGACCTGCTGCATCAAGATCAAGAAGTATTTTATTTCCTTCTGAGCGTCCTAATACTTGTCCTGATAAATTGACCAGTTCTAAGTTAACATCATCCAGTCTTGCTAGCATTTCAGCATCAACCAGGCCACTATTCGTCCAATTAGCAATAGCAACATCAAAAATCTCATCAATCACCGAACTATGCTCTAGATTAACATCGCCATCATTATTAGTTGCTAAAGTCGCTGCAAGCAGATTATCGATATCAAAGACAGGATCGTTTGTGCGTATAGCTATCTGATCAAACACTGTTTCACCAGCCAATGATATTAAACCAAAGCTACCGTCAACCAGACCAGCATTAAAGCCAAAGGTATCAATAAATGCGTTATCAACAGTAATATTTACTGCAGCACCATTGATAGCAAGCTTCAAGCTATGTTCAGTTAAATCATCAAGCGTTTTCGAGTATGTTTGGTCTACCGTTATACCGTTACGCTGATCAACATGACCAACCTGAATGATGTCTTCACTGGTGTTTAGTACCACAAATTTATAATCATAAAGTCCATAATAGTCAAAAACAATTCCACCAACACCCACTTCAGCAATCGTCGCTTCAAGTTCAAGAATAGAACTAGGCGACAAACTGGATCCTAGGTCTGCCAGACTAATAGCACGTTCAGTACCCACTGTAGACCCAGAATACTGACCTCCACTCAGTACCCAGTTACCCACTATTGGAGTATAAACACTCGCCGCATCAGCACTGGAAAAATCATCTTCTACCTCCAACGTAATTTCCGGGGGCAGAACCTGTACAGTGAAGTTATCCACCGTACCTGAACCACCATCCATACCTATGCCAACATAGCCTTTGTTCAACGGAATGGTTAAACCATCTTCGTCCACTCGAGCATCATAGTCGTAGGTAAACCAGTTAACACCGCTAACAGCTAAAGTAACATTGATGCCATTCACTGCTACCACAACATCATAGGCCGTACCCGGTTTAATTTTGACAGGCTTGGTCGATTGAACAACCTCATGCCAGCCAGTAGCATCACGATAGCCCATCTCAATCTTGTTAGTCGAAACATTTAAGCCAGCATACTTAAAGTCAATATCAGACTGATAGTCAAAGATAACAAAAGCATTTGCCTTAGCACCTTTAGTCGGCTTATCCATCGTGAATCTAGCGCTTACCTCATAGTAGATAGGTAAGTATACATCGAGATTATAGACCGCTGTCGCCTGTGTATCCTTCGAATCAGCTGCGATTAACAACTGTCCTCCCGCTGGCGTGAAGTTGCCCGTATCGCGAATAAATAGATCCATCGATTTATTGTTAAAGTCTGATGTTCTCAACACATCACGACGACCGCCTGGAATATTACCAGCCTGTGGATCAGTTGGACCACCTGTTTGATCTTGCCAGTAACCATGATCTTTCTGGGTAACCAATCCGATTTCACCATCAACACCACCCATTAACAGAGCGACATTTGAGTATTTATCTTTATGATTAACTTCACCGGTATCAGAAGTTCGAGTGATATCAACGCCATCCCCAAACGCCTGTGCGTATAAGAAATCAAACAGATGTGGAGGAACTTGGCGGCTAACCGTCGCAATTCCGAAAGGCGCAAACGGTACAATAAAGCTATTAAATTCACCAACCCAATCAATCAGACGATCTCCTTTAGTATTACCAATCAGGATATCCAGACCGCCACCACCGAAGAAACGATCTTCAAATAGGAAATGAGTATCGGTACCATCATTTAGACCAGCATATGCATCATGGGTAGCACCTGGCCCACCAAGAACATCATCAGCTTGCAACAAATCATTTCCAAAGCCGCCATAAGCACGGTCACGTCCCGTACCACCAACAATCCAATCGTTACCAAGATCGCCAAAGATCGAATCATCACCATCGCTCTGACGATATTCAGGATCAAAATCAGGATCAGGCGTTTGTCCATCAGAATTAAAAACGATAAAACCGAGTTCGCTAACCCCTTCGTCATCAGCGTTGTTAAGGAAGTAATGTTTGACGGGATTGCCATTGATATCATTATCATCAATTGCTATATCACCGTTCCAGACGACCGTCTCGGTAGTACCATTGACATCCGCTTCATGGAATAGAATCACACGACGAGGATCGTACTCATCATAAAGATAAAACTCTCCAAGACGTGAACGTACAGGCTTAGGATCGTTCCACGGATTGGTATCAGCACCAAATAACAACACATTGCCATGATTCGGGTTGTGAGGCCGTGAAAAATCGATCCGTACCAGTCCCATAATATCGCGTAACTGACCTTCATCATCTAACATTGAACCCACGATTCTTGGCGCATAACTTTCGTTCAATGCTTCAGCACCACTAATGGCATCATCACCGGCACCGCCGTGCAAGAAGTCACCGCCTAGGCCACCAAAGATAATATCATCGGCAAATAGATGAACTGAGTCTTGTGGATTACCACCAAAAACATTAAAACCAGTTGGATTATAAGGTGTTAAATCGACCGATTTCTTCAATTTAAATTCAACGTTAATTAATTCGGTCTGTACGTTACCTGGAGTCCTTATCAACTCGTTCAATACATCGCCTTGGCTGGTCCTAGTGTCTGGATCGCGGTCAATCAATGAATCAACTGCAAAGAGACTCTCAGCCAAGTTCACATCAGCAGTATTGCGGCTAGTAAAGATTCGACCGTCATCACCAAGGATACCGTCAATACCAGTACCACCGGAGATCCAGTCATGTCCCCAACCGCCGATAATATCGTCATCACCAGCATCACCAAAAGCAATATCGTTGCCGCCACCCAGGTAGATAAAATCATCACCTGTACCACCATGTACTTCATCATTACCACCAATGTCGTACAGTGCACCCATCCCGAATTGATTGCGGAAACCCTCGGTAAGTCCATCACTCAAATCTATATCAAAAAGCTCAGGAGCAAAATCAGGCCCACCTGGTGTGTAGTCAAGTAAGGTCACACCACGAACAATAATCCGCTCGTCACCTCGGTTTTCACCGCCCTCTCCAATTCCAGAATCCTGACGGTCATAGTTGAACGAGACATACAATGGGCTGTTAGGGTTAAAGAAACCCGAGCCATCACCGCCATAATTAACATCGACTGCAGCACCAGGCTCATTAGTATCAGGGTCAAGGCTATTAATACCAACGATACGAATTATATTACCGTTATCGCCAACAATAGCATCTGAATCGCGTGCGTGCCTATTCTCAAACGGTGTACCATCCGTGACAAGGTAGACTTCGTCACCAAGCCCTCCATCAATACTTTGATCAAAACCATTGTTCCGATCAATCTGAGTACCAGCTCCACCAAATATTGTATCCTTGAGATCTGGACGATAGAAACCAATGACCTCTGCGTCAGCAGAACCCTGATCGTCATCTACTAGACTAAAAAAGGTCGAAGAACCGCCAACTAGATCATCTTGCCCAAGACCACCGAAGATAACATCTTTACCACCACCACCTTCTATGTAGTCTTGACCATCGCTCTCATCTTCAAAACTGGCAATAACCGTCAAGGGACCTAGTGGGTCTTCAAGCCCCCCCGGTGCTCGGGCAGCACCCACATGGTCTGCACCTGCCACTGCAGAATCAATCGAACCATCGCCCTGGATAACATCATGGCCAAGCTGGCCAAAAATCGTATCGTGATCAGCGCCACCAGCAATGTAATCATTACCAAAGCTTCCTACACCTACGTTTCCAGAATCCATATCAAAGGTGTGTAGTTCTTTGTAGTCAATTTTATATTCAGCCCACCATTGTGGTCCACTTGGATCACGATAATTACGGGCAATATCATCAGTCAACAGAACACCACTTTCAAACTCACCTGGATACGAAGTTAAAAGATCGGGATCCAAACCAGGTAAAGCTCGATCTGAACGACTGTATAGATAGCTTCCTAACAATGTTTGAAAGCGCAGATTGCTAATATCGTCAATCAAATTCTCATCACCAGCTATACCCATGCGAGTCAAGAAGACATTATCACCAAAAATAAGGTCATCCCCCGCAGCACCATCGATCATATCGTTGCCTGCTCCACCAATTATGATATCGGCAATCGCAGTACCATAGATGATATCGTCAGCGCCATTTTGAAGTTCTAGTGAATTAATCTCAAGAATTGTAGATAGTTCAGTGGTTTGAATTTTCTGCAGAACTGGCAGAATACCCAAAGGTAGCGGGATAAGGTCACTAAGATCAGGCTCGTTTGGGTTGTGAACAAATTGCACCACTTCACCGTGGTCACCAAAAATTACATTTTGTAGGTCAGAGATACCCTCATCAATACCATCCACACGACCATCACCTTCTATAAAATCCCGACCGGCAATCAAATTATCACTAACAGGAAACTGTATTCGAACTGGAGCAAAGGTCTGATCGCTAGAGCCCAAATCAGGATCAATTGTCGGTGCTGGGTTGACGTCAATCGTGACAATATCCAGTGCACGGGTAAAAATATTAACATTGACACCGCTGTCGCCATAGATATGGTCGACTCCGCGTTGTCCAAGTATGGTATCGTCTCCTGATCCGCCTGCTAAATGGTCGCCAGCCTGACTACCTATGATCAAGTCGTTGCCCGCACCACCATAAGCTGTGAATCCAATACTTGGCATATCTGCATCAAGAACGCCAGCAAACAACTGCGATGCATCAATGATGTCGTTACCAGCAAAGCTATAAGCATTAGCTAATGGAAACACCCATTCGTTGTCCTCATTTTCACCATCAGGTAAATGTGGGAACGGATCAAATGGTTTCTCTCCAAATTCCTGACCCAATCGATCGAACGAATGACCAGAGTACCATGCACCATCCTGGCTGGTATCACCATAGACAACCAGCGGACTATCAGACCCTGCACCACCAGAGATAATGAAATGATCGCCTCCCACCGCTGATCCAACATCTTTAGTGATATCAGTGCGGGTAATAGTGATGGTCGTATCTGAGAGTACACATTCATGAATCGCAGCGCCAGCGAGTATCAATTCTAATTCGGTAACCATATCAATGGTAAAACCGCCCGCGATACCATCAATGAAGATTACTTGTCCAACCTCAAAGCCATCAACAATCCAACTACCATTTTCACGGCTCAGAGTATTAACCACTAGAGTTACGTCCTCTATTACTGTCACTGTTGTTTCTGCTGTAGAGAGATGTAGATCAATACCACTGATGGTGCCACCAGTAAATACATCACCGGAAACAATTACGGCCGAATCGGCTCCCCATGTGGCAAACTGATCCCCCGGATTCAATAAAGGATTTGCATCGGAAAAACCTTCAATTTGACGAGTTTCACCTTCGACGCCAATCTGGATCAATTGGCCAATTTCATAGCCGTCATCCTGCCAGCTACGACCATCAAGACGAGTAATAATGTTTTCGCCATTGATAGTCGAGGCATCATAATCACCTATGGTTTCTACAAACAAGTTACCCCCGCCATGTAGAACAGTCAAACTACCATGAGGTCCTTGAACCCAGACCAGTTCTTCAATATCGTTCTCATTCTCAAGAGCCTTGCCTAATAATGTCATTTCTGCACCATTAATCTCAAGTACACGGTATTGAACCGCATCATCGAAACCGCCGAGAGACACTAGATGCCCTTCTAAGAAGCCACTATCTTCCCAGTCGTTCCCATCTAGACGAGTAACAACACCCCCCTTAGTATTGCCAGCAATATCGACATCGAGTTTCACAATCACTAAAGGATCAACCGCTGTAATCAGAACGTCACTCAAACCATCTAATAATGGAACCGCTGTTGCACCAGAAAGAACCAGAATAGAGTTATCATTTGGATCTGTAATCTCGACCGTACCAACACCACCAGGGCCTGTTACTGTCTGAGATGCATCCAACACTTCTACAACTGTCCAGCTACCAACAAAACCATCAATAGAAATTTGCTGCCCTGGCAAAAAGCCTTGTGCTTTCCAGTCATATCCGTCAAGAGTAATTGTTCCGCCACCATTTATATCATCAGGGGTTGACACAAATTCATTTTGGGCTGAGACAAATGCGGTAGGATTAAGAGTACCTGTCACATCAAGTGTATCGTTACCTTCACCCAGCATTAAATTGACGACTTCAATACTACTTTCACTGCTATTAGTACCAAAACCGGCAGAACCTAAGTTAACTTTACCGAAGCTAATACCGCCTGGTACTACAATATTACCGTCTCCATTAATCACCTCTCCAAAAGTCGGACCCGAAACCGATTCAAAGACAAGATCAGGAGCCATGCCAAAGCCGCTCAATGAGGTTTCAGTCATCGTACCTGAAACATCTGCCTTACTTGAGTCGTTAAAGATGTTTAGAACATCAATCTGTTGACTCTCTGGCGCTTGTGCTCCAATAGCAATGATAAAATCATCAGTCTCACCAGGTAGTTTAACTCCATTGGTCAAGGATCGATCTGCACCCGTAGGTCCACCTTCTACAGCCAGCGGGCCGCGAAGTTTAGAAAGTAAATGGGTAGAGACAGGGAAGATTTTAACGCCTTCACGAGTAGGTGGAATGGTATAGTCGTCATCAGCTTGCAATACGACGTTTTGTAAGTCGTAGTAGTTAGCAGAAGTAAATGTTGCCGTTGGTGCAATCCGCACCACCTGAACATTGTCTGTTACGCCATCACCTAGCCAGATCGCATCAAGATCACTCTCCACGCCATCAATCATGACATTGATCAACTGCAGTTTTGTATCTTGATTATCATTATCACCACGGATCAATTGAATTTTAGCTTCAATATCTGGATCAACATTATTTACATCGCTGATACGAACCCACATACCTTCCAGGAAGCCTTCGGTCAACCATCCAGCTTGATCGCCTGCTAATTCCCGATCAATAAATTGACCCGGGAAGAAGTCTGGATTAGTTTCCTCACCAAATGAAACGTTACCTTCAAAGATAAAGGCATTAGCAAGATCAGAGAGTACAACTTGATCATCAGATTCACCCGATACTACCCAAGGAGAGGTTGCTAATGTAGTCAGTGTAATAATTTTTCCATCACCTGAGATAGAGGCAATCTCATAATCGCCATCATTAGGACTTGCGCCTATACGAATCGACTGTCCAGCAATAGGAAGCAATTCGCTCAGAGAAGTGTCATCCGTTGTTGTACCAGTTGTCGCCCAGCTACCTAACTCTACAAGAGTAAGCGTCAATGCACCTACTGAATCAATAACATAGTCGCCATTGTTTGCAGAAAACCCACCCAACCCAGTCGCATCAACTCTAATCGATTGACCTGCTGCAAAACCATCAGTGGTAAAATCATCCACTCCACGTGTCAATGTTAGGTTGCTACCATTATCACCAAAAGTGACTTGATCATCAAAAAGCTCAACAGGACTTAAGCTAGCCCCAAAAAAGCCTTCGTCGCTAAAGTTACCAAGATCGGATCCAGTTCCTCGTTCCACAGTGAGATTTGTACCATCATCAGCAAAGATAATAAAACCATTAAAGATTTGATTTGCCTGCAAACCACCGATAACTGCATAATCTTCTGGAGTAACAGCAAAACCATCAATTTCAATCACATCGGCCAGGCCATCTGTCAATACTGCTACATCAACTGTTTCAGCTGGTTCACGGGTTAAACGAATATCATAGTCATCAGTCTTACCACTACCTGCAGGAATATCACGAATTAATTGAGTAGAACCAGCGCTTTCAATTACCACCGCTCCAGCGGTCTCATTATCATGTACCTCTATATCAAGAAGTTGTAAACCTGAACGTAGATTCGGGAAGATATAATCAGGATCTGTCGTATCATCATTACGTTCAAACTCAACTACAGCGATTTGTACATCCTCACGGACATAGTCATCACGTGCTTCAACACCCAATCGAATCACATTATTCCAGTTAGGATCGACAACACCATCCACAATTGCAAATATTGCTTGTCCCACAATAACCCGATCATTAATCGCATCATACGTTGGGTTATTGAAGAGGATTAAACGCGAATCAGCAAAAGTATTGGTAAATTTAATGGCCTGATCAGCAAAATCATTAAGAACAATATCAATAACTACTTCAGAGTTGTCTGCTGGTTGCATAGCAAGCTGCAACTGAATTTCATCTGTTAATTGAGTTGTGCTATCACCTTCAATAACAATGGTCTGACCATCATTGTTGCCTGAACCATCAACCTCGGTAATTAATACTCCTGGGGTATCATTATCCAATACATCAACTTCAACGTTACGCACATCTGCCGCATCATAAATATCAACATTGGATATCACTGAATGTTGGACCACTACTACGCGATCGCCTTCCGAACGTGGATCCTCCGGTGCAAACACGTAGACGTTCTGTTCTGCATCCCAGTTGTCCTTAGTAAAGGTCAACACCACTGCTCGATTATCAATCTGAGTCGATACCCCATCAATAGTAATTGTACGTTGGAAGTCACTATCAGTAACTAAACCGCCAGGGTTATCGGTTGATAACCAGATGGTATCGCCCTCACCATCTGACAAGAATGGTTGGTTGATTGGTGGAAGACCGTGTTTAATTAAATCATCGCGTTCTTCTTGAGGAGAGCGCGCTGCTGAGACAGTCACATAAACCACATCAGTACCTGTTAACTCTTCTGCCAGACGTACCGTGTAAAAATCAAAGAACTGATCCATCACATCTAACTCTTCTCGTACTATGGTACGCCCCACACTGGTATCACCGGCCGCCTCTTCATTAATGACAACCAAACCTTCCAACGCAGTTGAAACATTGTAATCGAAGCCATCAACTACCAGACCATTATAGAGCGGGTCATCTGAAGTAACCAGGTGATCAACAGCACCTGAGACACCTTCTAACTCACGCGTTACAATGTCTTCAGAGACATCGCCGGTTACATTAATGGTATCTGAACCTAATCCACCAATCACACGGTATGAAACACCAAAAGCTGTAGATTGAACAAAGAATTCGTCATCACCTTCTAGACCATCGACTTCAACGACCTCGATAGTTGAATAACGTACATTCAAGCCAGCACCAAAAATACCGTCTTCAGTAATAACGATATCATCCGCAAACTCGGTACCAAGAATAACCAATTTATCGAAACCGCTACCGCCTTCAACAGAAACAGGTGCATTGATATTGTAACGAACTTCATCCTGACCACCGCCAGCACGAATATCAGGTGCCTGTGCAACTGAAAATCCCAACCCTATCTGAGGACTGGCCACGCCTTCCTCATCTAACACAATGACATCATCGGTTGGGTCTGCAGTGATAGTCAGATCCAAAAAGTTAATACCACCATCACCATTAACATCGAAACCGGTGGTAAGCGCAGCTTTAAGATTAGCTTTGTAGGCATTACTAGCCCCTCCAATTCCAAATATTGATTCCAACTCAAGTAGGTCTATAGCTGCATCAACAGTCATAATAGTTGCAACCGTTAGATCAAGATCATCACCTTCTGATATGCCTCGCTGAATCTTAGCTAGTGAGGTAAGTACTGCTGCACCTGCCTCAAGATCAGCCTTGCTAATATCATTACCATTGATATCAGCCGTATCATCAAAATTAAAATCAACGACTGCGGACAATGCAAAAGCACGAACGATAAACAAGTCATTGTCATCATCACCTTCCAACCGTAGTTCAGCCTGGTTAGAATAGATAATAAACTGATCATTACCGGTTCCACCCTGCACGACCATGGGCGCAGTAGAGCCGGGCGACAACCAACCCCTTGTTGTTGCCACCAGTTCTACAAACACATCTTGTGCTAGTAAATTACCATCCGCTTGGTCACGCTGTGATCCAAAGATTTGTCCAACCTGGAATTTATCATCTCCAGCACCACCGTCTAACGATGTAATCACGGTTGTATCATCAGAGAAGAATGCATCATTACCGCCCTGACCTTCGACAATTAGACGACCGTTCAGAGCTGTATCATAGTTGATACGTTGAACCTCATCACTGTCTTCATTATTTTGAACCACATCCTGATATTCATCCAAATTACCGTGCAAAAAGGCAACATATCCTGGACGATCAGCTGTTTCATTGGGTAAGAATGCAGCCCGACGTATAAGAACGATATCATCTGTCGAGAAGCTATCACCGAATTCGTCGAGCCCATTATCCGCACTATTGAAACCGAAAATGGTCATCTCATCAACGCCATCGTTCTCATCACCCGTATCCAGCACATTAATCACATAGTTACGATTATCATTACCGTTTGAGCCCGTGGTATAAACTTCATAAACATCAGAATCGGCCTGACCATCTAGTGTTAACGTGTGTTCAGCAACTGTTGTAACATTTGGTCCTGTTTGTGTCGTTGTGTCTTGTAGGTAGTAAACAAAGAATCTGTCTTCGCCATCATTACCCGTAGAGTCTGTCTTATCCTGACTACCATAAGCCCGTGTTTTAGAACCTAGGAAAATATATCCATCATCGTTCCTATTAGTGCCTCCAGCTATGCCAGAAGTATCACCAAACTGAATAAAGTCTACATCATTATTACCGAAGACCTCGGTCATTACACCACCAGGTGCTCCAGCCGTGAAGGCTACTGCTGTACCAATCGGGTTAACCCCTGATTGATTGCCTGCAGAGACCACGGCATTGGCGATAATTTCACCTCGTAAGATAATGCTAGTACCAAAACCACCATCAGGGTCAAAGTTAAATCGTGTGCCATCTATTGCACTTTCATCACCAAAAATAGTGATATTGCCATCTGCCAGGATTAAGCTGTTAGCATCTGTTTCAATATCGTCACCAACAATCAGTGTAACTGAGCCCTCTTCAGCAAAGATCTGGCCATTTTCAATATCTCGATCAGCACCTGAGATACTTTGACGAGCATCACTTTCTGAAAATCTAGCACTACCATGATCAATCAATTCAAGATCTTCGTCACTTAATTCAAGTCCAGTAACATCATTGATTCCCCCAGTTTCTCTGACGGTCAGACGAATATCACCTTCGTAGGTGTGAGCAAGTACAAGACGTAAATCCTGATCTGTTTCTGTTAAGTAAATATTATCTACGGCTTCCAATGCCACGTCATCGCTTTCAACATTTAGACCAACAACTAGAGATCCTCTCCGTGAATCAATTTCAAGGTCGTTGCCTACTTCACCAATACTCGCTACTCCAGCGCTTGCAACAAAACCATTTCCATCATTAGCATCCAGATCAATAGCTTGACCTTTAACATCCGCTGCTAAATCATCCTCAGCATCAACGATAGATCCAACAGTGGTACGTAAGGAAATATTTTCGATTGTATGTACTTCACCAACGCGTAGATTACCAATCAACTCATCAATATAAATACCGCCATGGAAAGTAGAAGCATTAATATCGAATGCATCTAAAATTCCGCCATTATCATTGCGGTCAACATTTATTTCGAGGTAATCGTTAGCTTGACCAATACCGCCACTTGTGGGTAATGGAGTACCTGTTGGCTCACCGATTCCTCCACCGGTGACAACACCAGAATTCAAGGTTATATTTTCTCCAGAAACATCAACAGTGACATTCAAGCCCATATCAATATCAGCATCAATAATGCGAGCTCCTGAATTAAGCGTCACATCATCTTC
>Ga0105355_10003369_pt1 | contig 14060 bp, 13 predicted proteins | sample GOMGulsemesocosm_2_FD_83508 | JGI IMG/M metagenome (GOLD analysis project Ga0105355, IMG submission 83508) | Methane-oxidizing microbial communities from mesocosms in the Gulf of Mexico - GOM9C Gulf of Mexico | ecosystem: Environmental > Aquatic > Marine > Cold seeps | place: Gulf of Mexico... | reverse complement strand
TTAATGCGTATATCAGTACCTATGGTATGACAAATAATATTATAAGTAATAAGCATTGTAAGCATGATGCCAACAATAACCCAATGGATGGTTAATTCAGACTTTTCTTGTTTGTAGCTTGTCATTATAGTTCTAAGGTATTTTTATTGATCGGATGAATTTTTTGTATCTTTAACATGAGATACCCGATAAATTTTCATGATAACTAAAAAAGCTAGAAAATCATATACAGCATGAATAACAATAGGGGTTAACAAGTTACGTTCACCACCATAATCTAAAAACAAACCAAGATAAATACCCACGCTAGTAGCTAATACAGCATATAAAGGTGTTATCGCATGAACTAATCCAAATAGGACATTACTCGCAATTAAACCAGCAGTCATCCCCCATGAATTTTCCATCCAGGGTTGAATAACCCCACGAAATAAAACTTCCTCAGAAACACCAGCAATAGCAGCCAGAATAAATAAATCAGCCCATTTGTATCGATATAAACTGGGGCCTAGAGTATCTAGCAAAATCTGCCTTATATTTTTTATGGAAGCAAACTTCATATGGTCCATTGCTAAAAAAATAAAAAATAAAGGTAGAGTACCAAACAGGCCATAAAGTATGGCATTTTCAGAAAAATATATATGTTCAAAAGGGTCAATATCAGCGATCCAGCCTAATACCACAGCCACAATGATAAGAGAGCCTTCGAAATAACAAGCCGTTTTAAAGAAATTCTCTGGTTTAATCGGGGAATCGTCCATAGATGTTAAAAGGGTTTTAATTTGAAATTAATGGGTTATTGTAATGTAAAGTAAAGATTTAGATTTGATTTAAATATAATAGACTTTAATGAATTATTAAAAGAGGGTTATCTAATAAATTAAATGTTTTGTTATTACAATAAAGATAAAGCATGATTTTATTTTCCCTCATCCAACCCTTCAATAAAGCGATCAGATGCCTTGTTATTTTACTTTTGATCGCCTATTATCAAAACTCATAGAGGGGAATAAAGGTAGTATTAATGGCTTACGCTCGCATCAGTCCATATGCGGGAGCCTTGATTATGCTAATCTATTTTATGCAAACACCAAAAGAAGTTTTAATATGAAAAGAGCAGAAAACAAAGTTGTTATTGTTACTGGTGGTGCATCAGGAATTGGGCGTGAAACTTGTCTTTTATTAGCAAAAGAAGGGGCGAAAGTTGCCATAACCGATATTGAAAACAAAGCAGGGCAAGAACTAGCAGAGGAAATAAGTTTGTCAGGAGGTATTGCAAGGTTCTGGCATATGGATGTAGCTAATGAGAAAGAGGTTGAACAGGTTTATGCCGATGTATTTAAAGCATTTGGCAAACTTGATTCAGTGGTAAATAATGCAGGTATTGCAGGTACTGACAAAGCAACCCATGAATTAACTGAAAATGAGTGGGATGAAGTGATGAATATAAATGTAAAAGGGGTTTTCTTTTGTACCAAACATGCCATTCAGTATATGAAAAAATCAGGTGCTGGAAGCATAGTCAATATTTCTTCTGTCTATGGCATGCTAGGTGCTGGTGATATACCTCCTTATCACGCCTCAAAAGGTGCGGTTAGATTAATGGCCAAAAATGATGCAATAAGTTATGCAAAAGATAATATTCGAGTTAACTCAGTACACCCCGGATATATTTGGACACCGTTAGTAGAAAAATTAGGTGAGGGTATTGAAGGCTTTAGAGAGCAATTGGATAATCTCCATCCAATAGGACATATAGGTGAGCCCTTAGATGTTGCCTATGGAATACTCTATCTTCTGTCAGATGAGTCAAAGTTTGTAACAGGAAGTGAGTTAGTTATTGATGGTGGGTACACTTGTAAATAGATTTGAAGTATTAGCTAGTAAGAAATCATGGGGGCAGTCAGATTGATATTTAGAAAACTCACTTTTTCAATTGCCCTCATGAGCAGCCAATTCTGTTGATAATGGCGTCAACTGCATAGTGTTTCAAAATCAAGCCGGCTGCCCCCTTGATTACCCTAGCGGGCAGGTAAAGCATTTTTAGATATGTTGAGAGTCTTTGCAGAGTTCGAGACAAATATACGTCGAGAACGTCAATTAGAAGGTATTCCAAAGCAAAAGCAAAAGCAAAAGCAAAAGCAGAAGGGCGATATATGATGTAAACCAACGGCTAAGGCAAAGAGTGAACAAGTGTTGGAGTTAGTTGCTCAAAGAATGACTAAGAAAGCAGTAGCTGAAGAATTGAATAATGGCGTTGCTAGTGTTTATCGGATATTGAGATGAAATTAATTCTAGCAATGATAGTTATGTAAAGACATTTTCTAGGTATATAAGTAACTGTTTTTGAAAAATTATGATAATAAACTTTTATATATGCTATTACTTTTAAACTGAATTAAGTTAGTTATGGATAAACGTATTTTTTGGAGTTATAGCATTTTATGGTTACTACTAAATGCTGTTTCATTTTATGTTCAAACTAAACAGACTAATGACTTTGCTAGTGAATTAGCAGCAGATCAAGGTAAGATGTTTTTTGATCATATTGTTTCTATGCGTTATTGGAATGCTTCTCATGGAGGTGTTTATGTTCCAATTACAGAATCAACTCAACCTAATCCACATTTAAAAGTTCCATATCGTGATATTACAAGAGCAGATGGACGTCAGTTTACATTAGTTAACCCTGCTTTTATGACACGGCAATTATCAGAAATAGATCATAATAAAACAAGTATTCGATTTCATATAACCAGTTTGAATCCTATTAGACCAGAGAACAGAGCAGATCAATGGGAAACCTCAATGCTTAACTTGTTTGAAGCTGGTAAGCAGAAAGCGCAGGGTATTTCTTTAATTGAAGGGAAATTGTTTTTTCGTTATATGGAACCATTAATTACAAAGAAGGTTTGTTTGGAGTGCCATAAACATCAAGGATATAAAGAGGGTGATATACGAGGAGGGATCAGTGTCAGTATTCCAACGAACCAGATAACGATTAATATTGAACAGCGTATTAAAAATATTATTGTTATTCATGGAATTATTTTCACCACAGGATTAGTGCTTTTATATTTGTTTCAATTAGCAGGAAAAAAACTTACCAAACAACTTGATCAAGCAAAGGGGGAAGTTAAACTTGCTTATATTGATGCTCTAACATCGTTACCAAACCGTCGGTATTATGAAATATTCCTTCGTAAAGAATGGAAACTTGCATTGCGTCATCAATACCCATTATCAATGATAATGATTGATATTGATAACTTTAAAGAATATAACGATAATTTTGGACATCCTGAAGGAGATAAATGTCTAAAAAAAGTAGCATCAATATTAAAAAAGAACTTAAAAAGATCGGAAGATATCGTTGCACGTTATGGTGGGGAGGAGTTTTGTGTTGTTGTATCATGTGATTCTAAACAAATTTACTTACTTGCTGAAAGTCTTAGAAAATCGATAGAAGAAGAAAAAATTAATCACCCGAACTCTACAGTTTCAACCGTTGTAACTATCAGTCTTGGTGTTGCTACTCTTATTCCTGATAAAGACAATAGACCTAAGCAACTTCTTCAATATGCCGATAAAGCACTTTATTTAGCTAAAGGAAATGGACGAAATAGAGTTGAAAGATACTTGATAAACTTAACAAATAACACGGAAGAAAATAAATTAATATGATTAATTATCAAGTACTGGAAGGGAATCTATGGATGGTTCTGATAACTTAAGTCTCCTACAATATTTAATTGTATTATTTGATCCACCTAGGAACTCCACAACTCCAATTATCTAGTTGTGTATAGAACAAAATAGCGTATAAAAGTTAACTGCTTAGTGAATTAATGTGTATGTTTTAGTGATGGTGGCGATCCTCAGTATCGTATCAACTTTTTCAGGTAAGTCTCTTATCAATTAGATTTATAATTCAAAGTTTAGTTATAGTTTAGCTATCCTTCCTAAGTATAATATAATCAATAAAAACGAGGGATTACACATAATGCAAAGTTATATTTATAAAAGCCTTAAAAAAAATGAACTGTATCTTTATTTACAAAATAAAGATGATTTTTCAGATATTCCCGAGCCATTATTAAATAGTTTTGGCAAAATTGAGTTTGTAATGGAGTTGGAGATAACGGCTGACCGAAAACTTGCTCGAGAAGATTCTGCTAAAGTTTTGCAAAGTTTAGAGGAAAAAGGTTTTTTTGTGCAAATGCCGCCAGTAATTATTCCAAATGCTTTGCTGAAAAAAAATACTAAATTACATTAATTTATAAATATGTGAGCTTTGACAGAATAAGGTACTGGAATGATTGATTGGAAAAATATTGATACGGTCTTATTGGATATGGATGGTACGTTGCTGGATTTGAATTTTGATAATCATTTCTGGTTAGAGTTTGTACCCAGTCGCTATGCCACTCAAAATAACTTAACTATAGAGCAAGCAAAGCAACAACTTGTGCCTCAATTTAAGGAAATGGAAGGTAAACTTGAGTGGTATTGTCTTGATTATTGGAGTGATGTTTTAAAGCTTGATATTGTGGGTTTAAAAGTTGAAATAGCAGGGTTGATTTCAGTTTTACCACATGTAACTGAGTTTTTAGAGGCACTTAAGCAATCTTCTAAACAGGTTATTCTTGTGACAAATGCACACAGGGCAAGCCTTGATTTAAAAATGGGAGAAACTTGTTTAACCCATTTTTTTGACCAAATCATCAGTTCACATGATTATGGATCACCAAAAGAAACTCAGGCATTTTGGGTTCAATTATATCAACAGAAAGCTTTTGAAAATGAAAGAACTTTGTTGGTTGATGATAGTCTAGCCGTTTTAAAATCGGCCAGACTTTATGGTATCAAACATTTAATTTCAATCAGTAAACCTGACTCTCAATTAGCAAAAAGAGAAATTAATGATTTTCCTGCTATTGAGGATTTTCGGTCGTTGATGCCTTAACTTTAGCTGGAGCAGAGGTTTTCGTTTCTACGCTCTTTTTAACATCAGTTTTAGTCTCAGCCCTTTTTTCCTGAGGGTTATTTCTCGGTTTATATGGCTTTTTATGAGCTGGATTTGGTTTTTTCCCTTGATAATTACTTTTACGAGGTGGTCTTTTTGCGGGCTGCTTAATATCTGTTGCTAAAATATCTTCTGTGATTGGACTAACTGCCACTTTTTCACCAATATATTCTTCAATATCTGGCATAGAGTAGGCATAGTCTTCACAAATAAAACTAAATGCAATACCTGTGGTACCAAAGCGAGCTGTTCGGCCTATACGATGAACATAGTCTTCAACATCTTGAGGTAAGTCATAATTAATGACATGAGAAACCGCGGGAATATGTAGGCCCCTAGCTGCTACATCGGTTGCGATCATTAAATTAACTTTATTTTCTTGAAAGTCATTCAATAAGCGTTGACGTTTATCTTGCGGCACATCTCCACTTAAAACAGCAACTTTGTGGTCATTTGCATTTAAATAGCCCTCTAATTGCTCTGCACAACGTTTGGTATTAACAAATACAATAGACCTTTCGGGCTGATGTTTTTTTAATAAACCAAGCAATAAAGGTACTTTTTGGTCATTGGCAGGACAAAATGCACTTTGGGTAATGGCTTTTGAAGTGACCTCTTCTTGTTCAATTTTAACAAGCTCAGGACTGTTCATATGCTCATAAGCTAATTCAGTTACTTTATAGGATAAAGTGGCTGAGAACAGTAAATTTAAGCGTTTTTCAGGCTCTGGCATCCGTCTTAATAGATACCTGATATCTTTTATAAAACCTAAATCGAACATTCTATCCGCTTCATCCATCACGGTAACTTGAATATTACTTAGGTTAAGAATATTTTGTCGCTGAAAATCAATAACACGTCCAGGAGTGCCAATAACGATATCAACACTGCCTTTTAGCGAATCTTGCTGCTTTTTATAGTCAGTTCCACCATAAATTAGCGCATATTTAAATTTAAGTAGTTTGCCTAGTTGTAATGCATCTTTGTGAATTTGAATGGCTAATTCACGGGTTGGGGCAAGAATGAGTGCTCGGGGATTTTTTATTGTCTCACTTTCATCATTCATTAAATGTTGAAAAGTAGCTAATAAAAAAGCAGCTGTTTTTCCTGTCCCTGTCTGCGCTTGCCCTGCTACATCTTTTCCTCGTAAAGAAAGTGGCAGTGTTTTATCTTGAATGGGGGTACATTCAGTATACCCTGCTTGTTTTAGGCTTTTGATAATAGAGTCTGATAACTCTAAATTACTGAATCGTGTTTTCGTTAGATGCGTTTTATTCATACTGTATAGGATAACTTAAAAATGCATTTGTCTGAAATTGATTGACAACTTATTGCAATCAATTTTATAGTTAGCTTTTAAAAATTTTGGAGAATAACGTGAGTGACTCTGTCCTTCATGTAACGGATGCTGATTTTAACGACACTGTAGTTAAGTCAGAAAGCCCTGTATTAGTAGATTATTGGGCTGAATGGTGTGGTCCATGTAAAATGATAGCACCCGTACTTGATGAAATTGCTACGGAATATGCCGGCAAGTTAACTGTTGCAAAGTTAAACATCGATGATAACCCTGCAACACCTCAACACTATGGTGTTCGTGGCATTCCAACGTTAATGATTTTTAAAGATGGTGAAGTTGAAGCAACAAAAGTAGGTGCTTTAACTAAATCTCAATTAGCAGACTTTATTGATAGCAATATCTAAGTTTGTTAAGAAATGAAGTGATTTAGCCAAGGCTTCTTCACTTCATTTTTAATTAAAAATGTAAAAAGGTTTGCAAAACTCTAGTTAACAAGCTATACTTCCAAAATCTGCTCGATTCAGAGCATCTTAGATACACAACAAATTTATCCCCCACATTATCTTATTTTATTTGACGGTTATTGCCGTTTATCATTTCTTGAAATCCTCATAATATATGAATCTGTCCGAATTAAAACTGAAACAAATTGGTGAAATTGTAACTATTGCCGAATCTTTAGGTATTGAAAATATAGTTAGAGCACGAAAACAGGAAGTTATTTACGCTATCCTTAAAAAACAGTCGAAAAGCGGCGAAGATATTTTTGGTGATGGTGTACTGGAAATATTACAAGACGGCTTTGGATTTTTACGATCCCCTGGCTGTTCTTACTTAGCTGGTCCAGATGATATTTATGTTTCCCCAAGTCAAATAAGACGTTTTAGTTTACGTACAGGGGATACGATTAGTGGGAAAATCAGGCCTCCTAAAGATAATGAACGTTATTTTGCAATGCTTAAAGTTGAAAAGATCAACTTTGAAGCCCCAGAAAATGCAAAAAATAAAATTCTTTTCTCAAATTTAACCCCTCTTTTCGCTAACAAACGATTTGTCCTTGAACAAGGAAATGGTACTAGTGAAGATCTTACTGGTCGAGTTATTGATTTAATTGCTCCGATTGGTAAAGGCCAACGTGGATTGATTGTTTCACCTCCGAAAGCTGGTAAAACAATGATTCTTCAGAGTCTTGCTCATGCTATTGCTGAAAACAACCCAGAGTGTTATTTAATTGTACTGCTTATAGATGAGCGTCCTGAAGAAGTAACAGAGATGGAACGCTGTGTAAGAGGTGAAGTTGTTTCAAGTACTTTTGATGAACCTGCAACAAGACATGTGCAAGTTGCTGATATGGTTATTGAGAAAGCACGTAGATTAGTTGAGCATAAACACGATGTAGTTATCTTGTTAGACTCATTAACGCGTTTAGCAAGAGCTTACAATATGGTAACGCCATCATCAGGTAAGATTTTATCAGGTGGTGTTGATGCTAATGCTTTAGAAAAACCGAAACGCTTTTTTGGTGCAGCTAGAAACATTGAAGAAGGTGGTAGTTTGACTATTATCGCTACAGCTCTTGTTGATACTGGCTCTAGAATGGATGAAGTGATTTACGAAGAGTTCAAGGGAACAGGTAATATGGAATTACACCTTGAAAGAAAAATTGCTGAAAAACGTATCTATCCTGCGATTAATATTAATCGTTCAGGAACACGTAGAGAAGATTACTTGGTTAATCCAGAAGAGTTACAAAAAACTTGGATCTTGCGTAAAATCTTACAACCTATGGATGAGATGGCCGCTTCTGAATTTGTATTAGGTAAGCTTAAAGACTTTAAAACTAATGCAGAGTTTTTTGACTCAATGAGGAGATAGGAAAGCAGGTTCAAGGTGAAGGGTGCAAGGAAGAGCTTAACCGTAGTGTTTTTAGTACCTTTTGCTTTTTGTGAAGGCTGATTAATATAGCTTTCACAAAAATGAATTTAGTTTATTTATCCAATAAAAACTAGTGTAGTTGATGAATGGGGCGCAGGCTTTAGCCTGCTTTTTTTCTTGCTACTTATGCAGGCTAAAGCCTGCGCCCCAAGTATTGATCATATATCTCTAAACCCCAGCAAACCTATTTTTCTTTTTTTAACCTTTCGCCTTGAACCTTTTACCTGCTCTTAATCTTTCTGCGGTACATATCCTTCAGGCATTTCAAAGTCACTTGAAAAAAGAAATTTCTCTCTTTCGTCTTCTAAAAGCTTCTTTGCTTTAGGGTCAAAACTTGCTAGACGCTGTTCATTAATAATCATTGTCTGCATTTTTATCCATTCTTTCCATGCTTCTTGAGAAACATTGTCAAAAATAAATTGACCTTTAGGCCCAGGAAAAGGAACTGAAACTAAACCTTCTGCTTCTACCCCAAGTTTTAAACACTTAACCATTCTTGTCATAATATTCTCTATTTCATTGATTTTGTAAAAGTCTTTTAATCGGACTTGCTAGCCCTAACGAACTAATCTGATCAGATTTATACCAGACTGATTGATTAGCTTCCATCACATTATTAGTAGGGTTATCTATTTTTACCTTAATTGGGGTGTAATCCAGATGATAATGTGAAAAAGTATGGCGCTTTTTATCGAGTTGCGTTATTGAATTTATCTTAATATTTCTTTTCTCACATAATGCTTCAATATCATTAACTGAGTTAAACTCTGGCAAACTCCACAAGCCTCCCCAAATACCTAAAGGAGGCCTTTTTTCTAATAAAATTTGATTGTCTTGATTTTGAAGTATTGCAAAAATAATGTCTTTAACAGGCAAAGGTTTTGCAGGTTTAGGTGTTGGGAGTTGCTTAACCTTATCTTCAATTAGAGCTAGACAGTTTGATTTTATAGGGCAATCTTGGCAGCGTGGTTTACTACGTGTACATAAGGTGGCTCCTAAATCCATCATAGCCTGAGTATAATCTGCACAGCGATCATCAGGTGTATAACGTGTACTAATCTCCCAAAGCTCATTGCTAACTTTGCTATTACCCGTCCAGCCAGAGATTGCATAATATCGTGCTAATACACGCCTGACATTACCATCTAGAATTGGATGACTTTTGTTAAAGGCGATGCTTAAAATCGCTCCAGCAGTTGACCTTCCAATACCAGGTAAAGCCACAAGATCATCAATATCTTCTGGGAACTTCCCCCCGTTATTATTAATGATAATAGCTGTTTTATGTAAGTTTCTTGCCCGAGCATAATAACCAAGTCCTGCCCAATGTTGTAAAACTGTATCTAAAGGTGCTTCGGCTAAGGTTTTTATATCAGGGAATTGTTGAGTAAAGCGGTTAAAGTAAGGAATTACTGTTGTAACTTGAGTTTGTTGCAACATGATTTCCGAAAGCCATGTACGATAAGGTGTTGCATCTAATTGCCAAGGTAGATTTTTTCTGCCATTTAAATCAAACCATGACAGAATTTTTTTTTGGAAAGTTTTAGGTGTCATTTAATGTTGGGTAGTTATTAATAAATGGTTGTGGGGCGAATCTGTGGATAAAGCTATTTTAAAAACTTATCCATTATTGGGGCGCAGGCTTTAGCCTGCTTTTGCTCTAAAGAATGCAGCTTAAAACCAGCGCCCCAAAAGATTGTTCCTATAAAAAACCACGTATTAAATCACCAACACCTGGTGCAAGTTTTTCATCTAATTTTTTTAACAACTTATCTGCCTTCTCATTAAGTTTATCTTTATTTTTATTTAATAACATCGAAGCAATATCAAGTTGGTAAGAAGGTTTTGCGATACTTCCCCCCACATTTATGATGATTGGCAGCCCTTTAACTTTTTCTGCTTCAGTTTCTGTAGCAACAGTTTTTAGTAGTTTTGCAGTAACTTTATAATCTAATTTATCTGTTGCAAGATTTGCTATGCCTTTTCCGTTCACACGTAGTTTTGAGGCTTCCATATAAAGGTCATTATTTTTTACTAAGCCTTTAGTGATTTTTGCAGTACCCTTGATAACAGAAAAAACAGTTTGATCATTTTTGTTCTCAGTAGGTAACTCAGCTCCAGCAAGTAATGCTTTACTATTATCAATTATTTTCTGAATATTAAAACCTCTAATAACACCATCATTAAAGTTAAAGCCAAGATTACCATTTAAGGATGATTTAATGGCCTTAGTAGAGTTTCCATAGCCTTTAAGTGTAGCATTTACATTAACAATGCCTGTCATTCTTGCTTCACCTTGCATATCTTTTAATAAAGGTTCTATATTAACTTTGTTTAAATGTTCATTTAAGGCAATGCTAGGCGTTTTGTTTTTTACGTTAACGGTTGTATTACCTTTATAGCTGCCTTGGTAAAGTTGTTTAACGGATTGTTGGGTTTTGATAATGCCGTGCTTCGCATTTAACTTAAAGCTCAAGCCCTGCATTTTTAATTGATTTACTTTCAGCTTAGCGATATTAATTTGCCCAGTAGCATTTAATTCTCTAAGTGTTTTGACAGGAAATAACCCTGCACTAGCAGCTACAGCACTAGCAGGTGTAGCAACTGCTTTATTTGAGGAACCCTCTTTTTTTGGCGGTAAATAGCGGTCAACATCAATATCGTCAACATTAATACTAAATTGTATAGCTGGTTTAGCAAAGTTTTTAATATGGCTAGAACCATCAATTATTGTGTTATCAAGTTTAATCAGTAGATTATTAATATCAGCAGAGTCTGCTGTTGCTTGTAACATTAGACTTACTGACAATTTATTCAATGCGTTGCTATCTTGCATTTCTGGTAAACCTATCGACATTTCTTGCATTAATTTAGCAAGATTAAATTCAGTGATTTTAATGGGGCCAGAAAAACTAGGATTATCCTTGATTTGAGTTCCCTTAATATCAGCTGAGAGGGTTAAATCACCCGTATTTATTTTAAGCCCTGATACATTTAAAGTTTGTTGAGTTAAATCAACAGCAATTTCTGTTACTAGATTTACTGTGAGTGATTCGCCTGGTATATCTTTACCCTTGCTTACACTTTCAAGTTTGACTGTATTAAATGCGAAGTTATCAAGCTGCTGATTGATAATTAAAGTCGTAGAAAAGTCTATTGACTCAGAAATTGCAGGTTCTTGATTAACAAGGGTGAGTGATAATGCAATATCAATTGCTTGATCAAAAGCTAGTTCCCCAGAGCTGAAGTTAAAACCAGTAATTTCAATAAGTTTATCTTGTTGTTGGTCATCCCAACTGATTTTGGCATTTTCAATCGAAATGCCGCCGATGGCTAGAGCTGCTAATGGGGATACATTACTCTTTTCATCTGAATCGCTCGGGGTTGGAGATGCCTTTGTCGTTGTGCTCTCTTTTTTTGATAGATCATCCCAATTACTAATTCCTTGTTTGTCTTTAGCTAGGTTCAATACCAAGCCCTTTAAAACAATACGGCTGACTTCCAGTTCTTGTGATATTAAAGGTAATAATTTCACTTTTACATTACTTTCCTCAATTTCAGCAAAATTTTCTGCTGCAAAGCCTTGAGCATTACTTAATGTTATTTTCCCTGTTGAAACACCAATCCAAGGAAAGACAGATAACTCAAGATCTCCCTCTATAATAAGCTCTCTTCCCGTTGCATCTTTTACTGCTGCCTGGATTTCTGGTTTAAAGTCATTCGGGTTAATTACCAACGGTAATATTATTACGGCGGCAACAATTAACACCACAATTATTGCGAAAGTTGATCCTAAAATTTTAAAAAAGCGATTCATTTTTATCTCACGGTTTAAATAAAGTACATGGATGAATGGTATGATAAATCTTTGATATAATTGATTCTAACGAGATTTGATACAAAATCAATCCATTTTATAAAATAAAGAGGGGGCGCAATGGTAATTTTATGGCCAGCGATTTTTACGACAATTTTTTTCTTCTATTCAGGGCGAAATAAGCATGAAAATGGCATAAAGTGGGCTATTGTAGGGCTAATTGGCTATATTTTAGGTTTTACTTTGAGTATATTTTTTATTGGTGAAACTTTTATTTCTATCTTTATTGCCCTTCTTGTTGTTTATTTTTCACATTCTCAGTTATCAAGATCAGCAGCAAAAGTAACAAAATAGGTATATAGTTTTAACTCGTCCCCCAATTCTCACCAATATTCAATTGTGAGTGGAGTTTTCTACTCACGATTTGAAGCCTTTCCTACTAGAGATGATTCTGAAGATTAAATACTATTACAATAACGCTTAGCTTGAGCGATAAATAAAAAATTTTAGTTTATCAACTATCTTTAGAAATACTCTTCAAGTCTTTTAGGAAATTTAAGCATGGGTATTTTTATTAAATTACTGATCTTTTTAGTCGTTCTTGCTTGTTCAGCTCCTTTTTTTCTTAAAGGTCCGAATGGTAATTCATTGATTAGTACTGATAAACTTAAGTTACCAGAATTGTCATTTGATATTTTAAAAAGTAAGGTAGCACAATCTAACAGTAAAGATGATCTTGAAGTTTATAAATGGCGTGATGAGAAAGGTGTCATTCATTACTCAGATAAACAAAGTGCAGATAAAAAAGGCTCATTAACACAAATAAAAGGTATATCTATTTTACCTTCTGCTCCAAGGCCAAAAGAAGTAGTTAAACAACAAATAAATAATTTCCCCAGTCCCATAACAGTACCTTTGACAGATATTCCAAAGTTAATTGAAGATGCACAGCAGGTTGAGCAATTGGTTCAAGGACGAAAACAACGTCAGGATGAAATGTTAGATAGTATGCGTTAAATTAATTATTACTATTTAGGCTATAAATTTTTAGTAAGACTAGTAAGTATGGGAAGGCTTTCCTGTGTAAAATAATATAATTTTCTCCATACAGACTATAATATTTTAATACCACTTTATAAATAAGGAGAAGGCAATTAATCGTCGTCAGCTTCTAAAAACATTATCATCGATATCATTTCTAGCTATTTTAGGCGGATGTGAACCTTCTAAACCATTATCTATTGCCAGTCATGTTTGGCCAGGGTATGAGTTAATATTTCTTGCACAAAAGCAAGGTTGGTTAAAAGACTCTAATTTAAATTTAGTAACAACAAAGTCAGCATCTGAATCTCTTGAGGCATTATATTCAGGTAAAGTTGATGGTGCTTCTCTTACATTAGATGAAGTCTTACTTGCCCGCTCTAAAGGTATTCCTCTTACTATTATTTTAATTTTTGATATATCTGCAGGTGCAGATATGGTTTTGGCTCGACCCGAAATTAAAAGTTTAACTGATTTAAAAAATAAACGAATCGGTGTGGAAACAACATCTCTTGGTGCATTAATGTTACATAAGCTACTTGAAGTAGCAGCTATTAACTCTGACCAAGTAACCGTAGTAAATCTTGATATTAATGAACAAATTGACGCATGGAAAAATAATGAAATTGATGCTGTTATAACGTATGAGCCTGTTGCAGGTAAAATACTTTCAACAGGTGCAAGGCGTTTATTTGATAGTCGCCAAATTCCAGATACAATTTTTGATGTATTAGCTATAAGGTCAGATGTGGCTGGGCAATATCAACATATACTTAAGCCTTTGACTTTGTCTCATTTTAAAGCTTTGAAATATTTTCAACATAATCCGTTAGATGCTGCTTATCGGATGGCTAGGCGAATGGAACTTACGGGCCCAGAAGTTCTTAAAACATTTCGAGGTTTAGGGTTACCAAATTTTAATCCTAATCACCATTGTTTAT
>Ga0105355_10003364_pt1 | contig 14067 bp, 18 predicted proteins | sample GOMGulsemesocosm_2_FD_83508 | JGI IMG/M metagenome (GOLD analysis project Ga0105355, IMG submission 83508) | Methane-oxidizing microbial communities from mesocosms in the Gulf of Mexico - GOM9C Gulf of Mexico | ecosystem: Environmental > Aquatic > Marine > Cold seeps | place: Gulf of Mexico... | reverse complement strand
CCATTCTCTTCAATCAATGCCTTGACTCTAAGCCTTTTAATTCTCGCTGAGTGGGAAAGAACTTAATCAACTTGGTATAAACTAGGAGGTAGCAGGAAAAGCGCCTGCCTTCTTTGTAAGAAATACTGTCGTTTGGGATACCTTAATTAATGACATCTAACAGCATATGGGATCATGCATATAAAAAATAAGAATAGGTGTCGCGTAGCTGACACGTTGGCATTTTTTTACCATCTACACAAAACCATAAACTTAATGACACCTGTATAATAAAAAATCCCATCAAATACCTTATTTTCTGTCAAATAATAATTTCATATACTAGAAAGCTATAGCTGTATGTTGCAACTTGTTATAAAGTTCGCTTTCTACACCATCAAAGAAGTTATGAGGTATTTGTGTCGGTAAAAAAAGAATCTGTCGGTCAAGTTCGCCAAAAGAATGTCGCGCTTATTTTAACTGCAGCCAAAACAGAGTTTGTTACCCATGGTTTTAAAGGTGCGTCGATTAAACGTATCTCCGAACGAGCAAATATCCCCAGAGCAAATATCCATTATTATTTCGATGATAAAACTGATCTTTATCAACAGTTACTCAACGAGATTATTATTAGCTGGAATACCAGCTTTGATACTTTAAGTGTTGATGATGATCCAAAAACAATTCTAACCGCCTACATCCACGAAAAAGTCATGCATGCTAAACATGATCCCGATGGCTCAAAGATATTTGCTAGTGAAGTAATCCACGGCGCCCCCATTCTTAAAGACTATTTAAATACCGAATTTAAACAATGGTTAGATGAGAAGATAACCGTTATTGAAACCTGGATTGAGCAGGGACAAATTGATGCTGTTAATCCATATCATTTGTTATTTTTAATCTGGAGTTCAACTCAGCATTATGCTGATTTTAATGTACAAGTACTCGCGGGTTTTGGCAAAGAGGCGATGAATGATGATGACTTTGATAACGTTATTGAATCACTGACCGCTATTATCTTAAAGGGCTGTGGCTTAGAATAAAGCCTTAATTATTTATCTCTCTCATATAGAGTAATATCACTAAGAACTTTCAGGAATACGCAATTCCTTACAAACATTAAAAACCTTTCATTTCTAATAGCATGAAATTATGGGATATTAATTAGCTCAAATGTATTAGTGCTATGCAGGTGCGGCTTTAAAAAATGGAGAATAATAAATGGATTTTATTCTAATGGCGTTAGGCTTATTACCAGCAAAAGAGTTAGCCGAGTCAATGCAAGAATCAAGAACGCTTACCATTATGGCTGTGGTCGGACTCATATTATTTACTAGCTTGGCCCTATTTCTGTTTTATATGGCAGAGCCTTCCTTGTAGGAAAATAAACATGTTATTCATCGGCTCATTTTTACTCTTTTTTATCGGTTTTGTACATTCCTATTTAGGTGAAAAATACCTACTAATCCGTTTATTTAGACGAGATAATTTACCCAAATTACTCGGTAGTGATTGGTTTACTAAACGAGTGCTAAGATTTGCATGGCACCTTACCACACTAGCTTGGTGGGGCTTTGCGGTCATCTTATATTTATTATCAACACCCAGTGACAATATTCGCACAGAATTATTGATAACCATCGCAGTAGTATTTACGTTAAGCGGGATTACTTCCTTAATATTTTCTCGAGGAAAACATCTATCTTGGTTGTGCTTTTTCGGCATTGCTAGCACGTGTTTACTGGCTGTGATATTTAACTAAAACGGTTTAATAGAGTCAGCAGGATACTTAGGTATGGAAACATTAAGAGTGTTTTTTTCAGCCATAATTTTTATCACGGGCATAGTACTCATCGCTGCCGTTATTGGCGATTTTTATTGGGGTAGCCTCTTTGTCGCTATTGCATGTTTTGTTATTGCTTATTTTCTATGGCCAAGTAAAAAACGCGGCCAAAGAGAGCAAGAAAATAGCTTCCTCGACATAGTTGAATTGGTTATTGAGTTGCCGGTAGAAATGACCATCTGGGTATTTAGGCTTTTAGGCCGCATGCTTCGCAGTAAGGATGGTGGCATTGATGTCGATATAGATTTCTAAGCTATTGGCTATTATTGACAATATATCTCACACTTCTAATTCAGGCCAACAGCTTTCTCCCATTAGTGATATTACCAGAGGTGAATGCAAGATCCCCAGTAGGTCCTAGTAAAGCAGCTGTTATAAGAATTGAACGGAGGCATATCATGCACTTAGCACAACTAAACATCGCTAAAACTAAATACGCTTTAGATGCGCCACAAATTAAAGAATTCGTTGATAACTTAGCGCCTATAAATAATTTGGCAGAATCAAGTGACGGTTTCATTTGGCGCTTAAAAGACGAAAGTGGAGATGCTACCAATATTGAAGCCTTCTCTGATCCTGCCATCATCGTTAATATGTCAGTGTGGGACTCTACTGATGCACTGAAGAACTTTATGTTCAGGACACATCACCGCGATTTTTTGAGACGTAAAAAGGAATGGTTTCGTGATATACCAGAAGATAGCTATGTTTTATGGTGGATTCCTATCGGTCATACTCCCACTCTTGAAGAGGCACTAGAAAAATTAGAGTATCTACGCAGTCATGGCGATACACCAAATGCCTTTACTTTCAAAAGTAACTTTACTGCGGTAGAGTTTGCAGCTTGTAAGGGCGAGTTTATTTTAAACATAGCCAAAATATAAGAAAGTTGATGAAATCAATCATTAGCTTATTACAGATTTTGTTGGGACTTCATCTTTGACTAAAAGCATGCTTCGCCAATAAACACATGAAAAATCTCCAGGAATCTCACAGAAAAATGACTACCTTAAATCAACTGCTTGAAAAAGTTGCTGTCTACCACCCTCATTATGATGATCGGCTGGCAACCCACTTACCTATGGTATTGATAGCCTTAAAGCGCTTAAATGCTTCAAACAATAAATTAGAAAGCACTTTTATTAGCAGCGTCAATGATCTAGATAACATAGGCAGCTTAGATAATATTGTTGCGATTGATGATATTGCAAGTCACTTAGGAGACAGCAAGAAATATCACAGTTATTTGAAATATTTTATCGAACAAATAAATATTCATGGTGTTGATGGGGTATTAAAAACAACGTTACCTCTATTAATTGATGGCCTTGCTGCTTCGGCTTTTCATGCCTTAATTCGTTTGGCTTATGCCGTAGAAGAAAATAATAACAGTGAAATAGCCATAGCCTTAGCTTTCTGGAGCACTGAATTTCAGTTGTTGCCGTTAAGTGATAAAAAGAAGCCTGCAACGCTAGCAGCCATTTTAGAAGAGTTTGCGCCTTTAGGAGAAAACCATCAATTTTCGCCGGGCATTATCGTCGATAAAATGGATGAAATTGGCAAACTGCTACAGCAAAAAAACAGCATTATTCAGCCCGATAATATCAGTTTCGATGAATTACGAAATCTGGCGATAACCGCCTTTAATGCACAAAATAACTTTACCCTATTGCACACAGTAACGGGTTGTCATGCACTTTCTATTATTATGCCTTACCTTGAAGATGGCCATGCTGCCTTAAGGCAGTTATGGAAAGCAATTCTGGTTGCTTATTTAAGTACCGGGCTTAGTTATAAAGAAGATAAAGTCGACACTTCTGAGCTTAACTGTGATTTTACTGAACTGGTAGCTCAGGCAATAAAGTCTAACGATTTTCATGCGATAAAATTAGTTTACTCCTGTTTTTGTGAATATCAAAAACATCAAAACCCACTTTATTATATCGTTGCCAAACGTGCTGTGTCTGCGCGCTGAAATTAGCATTTATGGCGTTATGTTCAATAATTCAGATTTTAAATATAGTCACTCTTTTTCAGAGAAAAACAACTGAGTTGTTCAAATAGATTACACGGCACAGCAGGCATTAGGCTTAGAATGTGTTCGTTCACATGAAGACTGGTCTGAAAAATATTCACACCTTATTTCACCCAATGATCAGCCTCATATCCTCATTCAAAAAACAGCCCACGAAAGTTGAGTTCACCTTGATATTGAAACTGACAATATCGAAGCCGAAGTTGAACGGTTAAAAGCTATTGGCGCAAAAATTGTAGAAACCTTTGAGCGTTGGTAGTGATGGAAGCACCTACCGGACACCGATTTTGTGTAGTTAACCCACAAAGAAAACACTTTAATAACTCAAGCAGCGTTAATACATTGGATTAATACTGACAAATTTATAATGCTCTTGCCGTGATGACCCCTTCCGCTAACTAGATAATCTAACTAGACAAAATAAGGTTTATCTACAATAGTTATGCTATGTTTTAAATTAATACTCATTTAATAAGGAGTTGAGAGTGTCATCTAACATCCTAACGACCGTCACTATTATCTATTACAATGAGAACTGTTTGGAATTAAACCACACAGTTAAAGAGTATCCCAAAAATGAATCGGGTAGGGTTGTTATCCCACAAGACTTCAAAGAGGGTAAATCTATAGTCGCCGTTTGTCTGGGTGAAATAACTATACTTAACAAAATAGGCGATAGAGTCATGTCTATTGACGTTGAATAGTAAAAGTTCTTCTGCCTGCTCTTTACTCTCACTCATTGCATTTCTCAGCATTCAATTCTTATTCTTTTTCCTCTTTAAATTCAGCTTAAATGCGATAGACAGCACTAAGCTAGATTTCAATAGCTACAAATCACAGCTAAGCAGTATTCCATCATGTAAAAAAGCTCGCTCAAGCAGGCCGTAAAATCCCTTTCATTTTCATATAGTGAAATTAAACAGGCTACTTTTGTGAAATAAAACCCACTTAGATTTCACTATGCGAAAAAAAAGACCTCTTAAATGAGGTCTTTTTTTACTTGGTAAAACTTTTTAATAAGTTTTACTGGCCTTTATTGATGCAAAGCATCTTTTAAAGCCGTTAAACAAAGGGCAACATTTTCACTTTTAGCGGTGTGTCCCATTAAACCAATACGCCATGCTTTACCAGCTAATGCACCTAAACCAGCGCCAATTTCAAGGTTATACTTCTCTAGTAAGTAGTTCCTTACTTTTTCATCGTCAGCACCTTCAGGAATATAGATAGCGTTTAACTGTGGTAAGCGCTCATCTTCCGGCACAATAAACTCAATACCTAATTCTTTCAAGCCCTTAGCTAAGGCTTCGTGTTGAGTTCTATGACGTGCCCAAGCGTTTTCTAGACCTTCTTCATGTACCATTAATAGCGACTCATGAAGGGCATATAATGAATTAACTGGCGCGGTATGATGGTAACTACGCTTACCTTTTCCTGACCAGTAGCTCATTACTAACGTTTGGTCTAAGAACCAGCTTTGTATTTGAGTTTTACGGTTTTGTACTACCTCTACAGCCTTAGGGCTAAAAGAGATCGGTGAAATTCCTGGTACACAAGACATACATTTTTGAGTACCTGAATAGATTGCATCAATGCCCCATTCATCTACCTTAAGCTCAATACCACCTAAAGAGGTAACCGCATCAACAATCGTCAAACAATCATGCTCTTGCGCCATTTTACATAAGGCTTTAGCGTCTGAAACAGCACCTGTTGAGGTTTCAGCATGAACAAAGGCTAAGAATTTAGCATCAGGGTGAGCTTCTAGTGCCGCTTTTACCTTATCAGTTTCAACCGCCCGCCCCCATGGAGAGTCAACAACCACGGCCTCTGCGCCAATTCGAGTAACGTTTTGAATCATACGGTCACCAAAAACACCGTTACGACAAACAATGACTTTATCGCCAGCTTCAACTAAGTTTACAAAACATGCTTCCATACCCGCAGAACCCGGTGCTGATAAGGCAATGGTGAATTCATTTTTGGTTTGAAAGGCGTATTGTAGTAAGGCTTTCACTTCATCCATCATATTGACAAATAACGGATCAAGATGACCAATGGTTGGTCTAGCTAATGCAGAAAGTACACGAGCACTTACATCTGAAGGGCCAGGACCCATTAAAATTCTTTCTGGTGGATTAAATGATTTAAACGTCATATTACTTTACCTTCTATTTTAGTTTTAATTTTTAGTTGTGTTTATAAAACAACCTGATGTATCGTAGTAAAACTTAACCTGACACATGTGTCAAGTTAGGTGGAAATAGTGAAACATGTACATATTGAAAAAAATTAAATTAAAAAAATTATAAATATTTAAAATAAAATATAATTAAAACCAAATTACATTAAGAGAGACACTATGAAAATTAAAGCATCACTAACAGCTCTTGCCTTAACAGCTGCATTAGCTGCACCAATGGCATCTGCAGAAATTTGGGGCAACACTGAAGTTCAAATTCAAGCAGGTGGTGAATTTGAACATGGCTTCGATAACCAGTCGACTGGCACAATTACTACTTTCCAACATGCTGGTGGCTGGGAATACGGCGATAACTTTTTCTTCGTCGATCATTCACAGTATTCAGGTAAAAATGGTTATAACGATTCTGCTGAGTTTTATGGTGAATGGTATTCAAACTTTAGTTTAGGTGCGATAACAGGTAGTGACTTATCTTTTGGCCCGGTAAAAGATATTGGTTTAGTGGCTGGCTTAAACTACGCGCCAGAAGTAGATAGCTCTTGGGTATTACCGGGTGTAACTTTCGCCCTAGATTTACCAGGCTTTGCTTTTGCAACACTTAACGTTAGTGCATTTATGCATTTAAATGGTGCTGATTCGTCTTTAGCTGGAAACTTCGATGCTCCTTTTGCGATTATCGACGAAGATACTAGCTTTATGGTTGATTTTGCTTGGGCTTTACCGTTCAAGCTTGGTTCAACTAGCTGGAGCTTTGAAGGTCACGCAGAATATATTGATGGACGTACCCAAGTAAATAACTTTGGTACAACTGAGCTTGAGTCTTGGATTTTAATTCAACCACAAGTTCGTTTAGATGTTGGTGAGTTACTGAGCATGCCTTCACAACGTTTATTTGCTGGTATTGAGTACCAATACTGGAAAAACAAGCTAGGTATGAAAGGCGTTGATGACAACACGGTACAATTCTTAGCAGTATGGCGCTTCTAATAGGCTAATAACCTATAGAAGAGCAACATAAGTCGCTTTATTGCTATTGGCTCAAGTGAGTAGCAATAAAGTACTTATCTAGAAGACAAACCATAACAGATAGTGCAGGTAAGCCTTTTATCACTGTTTGCTAATCTCATGATGTTTACCTGCAAAGATGCCGCGCAAGGCATTCACAACAAAGCTTAAAGATTTTAAGTTTTCATATATTGGCATAGTTCCTTGCCGATATTTTATTTCCCTACAGTGGACTTAGCACACTGATAAAGGGACTCTTATTTTTTATTTATCCGAAAATTCTCAAGTGAAAGCCTCACAGAAATTTTCTAAAACTGACTCTTCAATGAAGCCTGATACAGCAGCGCTGTAAAATTATTTTCAGCTGAAGATCTCACAATGTACAAATTTTTTGGTACTTGGCATGTCACCCCCAACCTGCGTGCTGAGTACCGCCTTTATTACAATACGATTAACCTTAAAACTATAAAAAGTAGGTCTACTAATGTCTGATTTAAAACAAGCAGCACTGGATTATCACGCCTTGCCAACCGCAGGTAAAATAGCCGTAGCAATCACCACTCCTGCTGAAACAAGCGCCGATTTATCACTAGCATATAGCCCAGGCGTTGCCGAACCATGTCGAGAAATAGCCAATAACCCTGATGATGTTTACAAATATACCGGTAAAGGCAATACCGTTGCCGTTATCTCAAATGGTACTGCGGTATTAGGTTTAGGTAATTTAGGACCTATGGCTTCAAAACCTGTTATGGAAGGTAAAGCATTATTATTTAAACGCTTTGCTGATATTAACTCGTTCGATATTGAAGTAACGCATAAAACGCCTGAACAGTTTATCGATACCGTTGCTAGTATTGCCGACAGCTTTGGCGGCATTAATTTAGAAGATATTAAAGCACCTGAATGTTTTATCATTGAAAAAGCATTAAACGAACGTTGTAAAATTCCAGTATTCCACGATGACCAACACGGCACAGCCATTGTTACCGCTGCCGCAATGATCAATGCTTTAGAGATTCAAAACAAAAAAATTGAACAAGCCGATATTGTTTGTTTAGGTGCTGGTGCTGCCGCCATTGCTTGTATGGAGCTGCTAATTCAATGTGGCGCTATGCGTGAAAAAATCTATATGTTAGATACCAAAGGTGTTATTCACACTCGCCGTGATGATTTGTCAGAATATAAAACTCGTTTTGCTAATAACACCGACAAAAGAACCTTAGATGATGTTATTGAAGGCGCAGATGTATTCCTTGGCGTTTCAGGTCCTAACCTACTGAGCGGTGAGCAATTAAAGAAAATGGCTGACAACCCTGTTGTATTTGCTTGTTCTAACCCTGATCCTGAAATTAAGCCTGAATTAGCGCACGAGACACGAAGCGATTTAATTATGGCTACTGGTCGTTCTGATTATCCAAACCAAGTAAACAATGTTTTATGTTTCCCATTCATCTTCCGTGGCGCATTAGATGTCAGAGCTCGTAAGATAAACAATGAGATGAAAGTCGCAGCTGTTCATGCCATACGGGCACTTGCTAAAGAAGACGTGCCTGCAAGCGTATTAAAGGCCAGTGGCGAAGAGTCGTTATCATTTGGTAAAGGCTACATTATCCCTCGTCCTATGGACCCAAGATTATGTAAAAACGTTGCCACCGCTGTTGCTAAAGCCGCCATTGATTCAGGTGTCGCTGCATTGCCGCTACCTGACAATTATATGATTGATGCTTAGCATTTAATAAGCTGCTACTAAAAAGCCGCTATAAATAGCGGCTTTTAATTTTTGAACTTCAGTCCTAGTCTCTTTTATACAAAGACTCTATCGTGCTGGTCGCGATCGTATTAGCATTGATCATATAACCCGCTAATGCGCCTGAGGCATCTTTTGGCAATGCAAGCTTTTCTACTGATAGCGCATGAATGGTAAAGCGATAATGGTGCACACCATGACCTTTCGGTGGACACGCGCCACCAAAGCCTTTGCTACCATAGTCATTTGATATTTGCATACTTCCCTTAGGCGCTAAATCTTTTTTAGTACTACCAGCGCCTGCGGCAACGGCTGTTACTGTGCTAGGGATATTAACTATTTGCCAATGCCACCAACCACTGCCTGTTGGTGCATCAGGATCATAAGCGGTAATAGCAAAACTTTTAGTGCCTTTAGGTGCGCCCGACCATTTTAACTGTGGTGATAAATCGCCACCAGTACAGCCAAAACCAGTAAATTCTTGGGCTTTAGCCATAAACTCGCCCTCAGCAATATCTTGACTAGATAATTTAAAAGTATCAGCAAAAGCAGTTGATGAAAGACTTAACGAAAGTAAAGTAACGAGTGTGAACGATTTAAACATAATTATGTTCCTTATTTATTGTTGGTTATTAGCTAGGTGAGTAGCAATAAGGAATATTTTAGCGAATTAGTACGATGTTTATAGGCTCTATGCCGTCAACTTTTCGCCCTATTCCGTCACTTTGCTTTTTATTTAGTTTTACGTAAGGCTGTAGGAGTCAAACCAAAGCGATCTTTAAAGCGACTACTAAATCGAGATTGTGACTGATAACCACATTGCTCTGCAATGAAAGCAATAGCATGTTCAGTGGTTTGTAATAGATGTAAGCCATAACCTAACTTCACTTGGTCTTTAATGGCTTGCAGGCTTGTACCTTCGGCTAGCAATTTCCGCCTAAAGGTTGACTCACTCATAGCAACTTGCTGACAAAGGCTCGAGAGTGATAGCTCCGCCGAGGGTTGCTTACTTAACAGGGCATGAATTTTTTGCCCTAACTTATGTGGTGCAGCCATGGCGAGAATTTCAGGGTGTCCCAAATGACAAAGTAACTGTAACAGCTCTTTTTTACGTAATGACCACATAGCTTTAGGTGCATAAAGGGACCACTCAACAAATTGTAAAAGGCACTGCTCTAATGCTATAGATATTTCGCCAACACTGAAGTTTTCGCTGTGGTTAACCGCTTTTTCAACACTTATGCCGACAAAATCTTCGTATTCAAATTCAATTAACAAAGCGAAGTATTCATTATCTTTGGGAATATTACGCATATTAATAGCAGGGCTGTCTGACAGAAATATAAAATCACCCGCATGACAGGCTATTTCACCCTCTTTACCCAAGACTTTATCGCCATCAAGTACAGCAATAAATAACGGCTTCACCACAGGCACATTGAGTAGTTGCTGCTCTTTAATTGAAGAGTAAACAGAGAAAGGTAATGAAGCACCTTGTGAAAGGGAGTTTTTAATCGTATTGATAAGAGTTTGCATGGCCATATGACTAGTAATCACGCACGGCAGTTACCGTTACCTCAATTAATACATCACCCTCAAGATTAACCCCGAGGCAAGCACGTTGCGGCCAGTACTGTGAGTTTCCACCAAGCCATTCTTGCCAAACAGCATCCATTAAGGGCTTATCAGCCATATTGGCAATATATACTTGGGCAGAGACAATACGAGTTTTGTCTGAGCCCAATTCAATTAAATTTTCTTGGATTATATCTAGGGTAAGTAAAGTTTGTTGCTCAATACCTACAGAAGTATCCGAAGCAGTGGCAACAGTCCATACTAAATCTTTATATGCAGATGATTTATTGCGACCATCATAAATACCAGCTTTTCTTTCAATCATTAAACATTCTTATTTATAATTTATTGCTTTAACCTGCTGCTAATCCCGCCGTAGACAATTTAAACAAACTTACACATGCCATGGCCTAAAAGCTCATTGGGCCTTTTGGTATAACCGTAATGACCATAGAAGCTCTCTTTGCCTTGTGCAGAAAGAAGACCAATAGTGGCTCCTTTTTTGGCTGAGTCAAATAAGTAGTCTTCTATTTTTGACATCAAAACTTTCCCTAAACCTAAATTTTGATAATCCGGATCAACAACTAAGTCTTGAATATAGAAGTACATGGCATCATCGCCGACAACACGGCCCATACCAATGAGCTGTTCATTAAGTTGGATAGTTACATGAAATAAGGAGTTATTTAGACTTACTTTTGCGAGGTTAGCATCAAGTTCACCCCAACCAACTTTACTACGTAAATTTAAAAAGTCATCAACTGTCGGGCTTGTTAATTTGAGGGCATATTTATCAGGTAACACTAATCTCTCCAGCTAGTTGGCATATCATCAAAAGCATAAATATTAAAAATATATATACCCATTACATCTGAAGATACAGGTTTCAGCGAGAATTTAAAGGCTTAGAGGTAAGGCATTGATTGAAGAGAATGGTTGTTCCCTTGTCAAAATCAATAACGATGCATGTAAGCCTTTAAAACTCGCCCTTTGGGGACATCTGAGTAAATCATCTTCTGCGTTGCATTTGTTTTTAAGGGAATAACCATTAATAAAAAAATGCGCCTTGAATATGAATCACTCAGGTGCCCTGAAACGAGCATCTTCAAGTGTGATGGGTATAAGCAAATAAATGTTAGCTAAATAAGTCGCTAAGCCAATCAAAGGTTAATATTGTGGTGAATATTTTTAACATAATAACGCTAAGAGATAAAACAAATAACGCCAACTTTTCCTTTCTACTTTTAAGGTTGTTCCAATACAACAACTTAGCTTAAAATTTATTTTTCACTTCTACAATTGATTCTTTCATTATGTTAATTCAGCAAGGCTATTTGCTAAGTTTATCGGTGAGCCCCAACTATATATAAACTCTTTAACCTTGTTGCCACATTTAGTATGCCAATATGAGATTGCTATATTCTTAGCGCCTTTAGCTTGGTAAAAGCCTATTGCTTTTTCATTACATGCTAGTACTTCAAGGTACAAGTCATAGCGAGCATAATTAGCCACTGACCAAGATGCCGCCGCCGACAATAATAGCGAGCCAATGCCTTCCCCTTTACTAGCAGCTTTTACGTGAAGGTTATCAATGATAGTGCCATATTCAGGATGGTGAGCACCCAATACACAAACAAAGCCACAGAAAACATCATCGACTTCAGCCACCAAAACTAGCTGATTCTCCTGTGGACTTGAAAACCGTTCCGTCCACACCGCTTCTCTTTCGGCAAAAACCTTATTTTCTAAGTAATCAGCTGATAATACTTCGTCATAATTCTCTCGCCAACTTTGTGCGTGTAGCTTTGCAATGCTGCCAAGATCGGCTAAGCAAGCTTCTCTAATAGTTATCAATTTGTTTTTCTCAACTTCTTTGAAGATTATATCTAACTACTATAACGCCGTTACAATCTCCAGCAAGCTGAACTATGTAACTAATTATGCATGAACGATTATAAGTAATTTACCTTGTACTTCACTTGAGTAAAGTCATTGGCAAATACTCTTGATTGAGCATCTTGCAAGGTCACGGGATGATTAATTTTCCCAAACAATGGTAGACCTTCCCCTAAAAGAATTGGTGCTTGAGTAATGGTCATTTCATTAATGAGTTTGAGGTTGATAAATGAGGTAATGGTTGAGCCACCATCGATGTAGGCACTTTTATAACCGTCGCCTTCTAACTTTCCTATCAGTTCATTAATATCACCAGAGTACATTTCAACCTTACTCACTAGATTTTCTGGCGGAGTTTTAATGGTATTACTTAAGACATAAATAGGCATATCACCATATGGCCACTGCTCAGCCGTCAAATGAAAACTAGCAATGATCTCCATGCATTTACGTCCCATGATCATGCAATCAACAGAGGCCATATACGCTTGAAAGCCCATATCCTCGTTGCCCATATCAGCTTGTTGATTTCCTGCACTATGCAGCCAATCAACGCCACCATCAGGCGTTGCAATATAACCATCGGCACTGGTTGCTATATACACTGAACATTTCATTTGATTACTCCTTTAACATATCTTTTTGTGACTCAATTTGTATCTTTTCTTCTGCTGTTAATGTCTGATACCACCTTGGATATGACCAGCCATAACCCCAGCGAAAAGTGGTCGGTAAATAAGGGGTTCCTCCGACACGAACCCCAGCTAACATAAGCGCTGCAATTTCAGATTGTCCAACCTTAGCCACACATTGTTTAAGTGTTTGATCAGCAATTAAACGTTCATCATAAGTGCCACCCTGCCAATAAGCATAATCATGAGCAGTACAACAGCTCAGCCATAATTCATTCTGTGAAAATGTGCCATCAGGAAAGGCACTACAGCCATCAGAGGTGAAAGGCTGAATTTCTTCAGCATTAATCGAGAGTGAGAGTATTAGCAATGAAATGGCGAGTATAAGACGCATAAGTTTGGTAGTGCTAGACTTGGGTAATATTCATTAAGTTAACTTGAACGCTGTTCATTTAACAGCTAATTCATGCTCAGCAGAGATAGCGTGTTATGTTGAAGTTCTCAAAACACTGTCATCTCCGTCTTTACCAACAAGTTGCCAACCAAGGTTTAAATAGAGTGCTGGTATGTCAGTATTTACATGTAATTCGTTGATATTGTCATTACTTGCACAAATGACGGCACGTTTAATTAGGCTAGATGCTATGCCTTGTCTTCTATAGTCATCCTTTACAATGAGGCCATTTATCCATATACCCTCTATGTCTTGGTCAGGTATTTGATATATGGAAAATACCAAGCCACCAATAACCTTTTCACCGTCTGTTACCACCAGTGAGACAGGTGCTTGTAAATCTTGTTTTTTAGCTTCAAATGGTGCAAATTCACCCCATTTTTCTTCTAACATTACCCTTAAGTCTGTTAACAAGGGTGAGTTATCACGTTCACTGACTGAAACTATATTAATATTTTGCATTGCTACTTTCATCTAAAAATTATTGTATACAATCTAACATGTATATTAGCAAAAATCTCTCCCTGCTCATGCTAGCTGTTCTTTGTGCTATTCAAACAAAAAAAGGCTGTTTAAATGAATAAACAGCCTTGGTAACTTTACTAGGAGAGGTTAGTAACTATAATTTTTGCTCACTAGCAGTAAAGGTGCCATCACCATTATTAATCCATAAACGTTTACCTGGAACAGCTTCT
>Ga0105355_10003362_pt1 | contig 14073 bp, 8 predicted proteins | sample GOMGulsemesocosm_2_FD_83508 | JGI IMG/M metagenome (GOLD analysis project Ga0105355, IMG submission 83508) | Methane-oxidizing microbial communities from mesocosms in the Gulf of Mexico - GOM9C Gulf of Mexico | ecosystem: Environmental > Aquatic > Marine > Cold seeps | place: Gulf of Mexico... | reverse complement strand
TGAGCCGTGTATATAGCATGTTGGTGATCCTTATTAATATAATAAAGAACAACTATGTGTTATTTACAGGTAACTCACTTGGTGATTACTATGGGGATATGCTGCAAAGCCTGTATTTTTAATATTATTGCTTAATGAATGCTAAGCCAATAATACTACAGGTGATTACCATGCTAATAAGTTGGCTAATGCAAAGCATGAAATTACGGTGTTTTATAGCAAATAGTGCACCAAACACCTGTAAAGTTAAAAATAGAAACCACATAGATATTGCTATTGCTTCTGAATTTGACGCCATAAATAAAACCCAGAGTTGTGGTAATAGTGCTAATGGATTTGCAATTGAAGTTGCCCCTATAAAAGCGTCAAATTTCTTGTGAGAAATAAAAGGACCAAGCCATTTATTTAAATGGAATAAGCAGCGTTTCCCAAATGGCTGTTCTATAGATTGAGAAATATATGCTTTAACATTGTTTGAAATTGAATATAAATTACTTTCAATCTCAATTAAGAGCCACTTTTTCGCATTTGTACGCTGCCGGCCATAGAGTAATAAATCTTCATCTTTTTGATTCTCTTGCCAATAATACATTTTATTTAGCCATAGTGTATGTGGCTTTAAATGCTCAAGTTGAGTTGATAAATGTTTAATTAAAGGTTGTATTCCTGGGGGCTGTTTTAAATCAATATACAGTTTAGGAGTGATATCACTTATTACAGACCGTTCTAATGTTATCGAATGTTCAGATACAAAAATAATGTGCTTACCGAGTGATGTAACCAATTCTAATTCGCGTAAACAATATTCAGATTGTAGTGAGTGAGGAGAAACAATGAAAACAAAACAATGGCATTGACGAATCAATTTATTTACCTGTGGTAAAAAGGCTATTTCCAGGGGAATTTCCTTATTATCATACCACACACTATAGAGGTGTTTTTTCAGAGTATTGCTTAAATTGAAAGCTAACTCTTTACTATCATTACGACCGTAAGAGATATATATATCGTGTTTTTTATTAATGATATGGGCGCTTTCAAATGTTCTTTTTGGTTGCCTATTATTTAACAAAGCCACCACAGAATCTAAGGTTCTACAATTATACCCGCCATTTTTGGCTACTTGCTCTCCGATTTCCGTAAGTATTTTACAATCAGTTTTATTGAATTTATCTCCCCCATCTTCAGTCAAATAACAATAAATAACCCTGTCTGAACGTTTAATGCTATCGTCTATAACCTCGGCTAAGGCATAAAATCCGGTTAATTTTGGAGTTATCACATAAAGACAGAAGTCACTATGCCGACGCTCATATCGCTCACGCTCAAATGCTGCTTTACACCACTCTTTTACTACAGGATCAAAAAAAGCAATGCTGAGTTTCGGGATCACATATTTACGCCAAGATGAGCCATTAACGGTGCCACCAAGAAAAACTTTCATTGAATTGACCTAATATCAAATTTTTTTTGAAAATCAGATAATGTTGTTGGTAAATATTGTAACCAGTTAGAGCCATTATCTCTTACCATTTGACCTATGGCGTTAAGTGATTTAATTTGATGTAAACTAAAAAGCTGATCATCATTTTTCGTTAAAAAACAGAAAAGAGTGTATTTTGAACGTTTGTTTGAATCCTCTATTAGTTTGGGAATACATTTTGGTATTTGCTGTTCTCTATCTGGACTTATTACATACAGTTGGAAGTCAGTTTTCAATTCACCTTTCGCTATATTGTTTTTTTCTGTTATCCAATTAATATCTGGAATATCATGAATCATTTTTATTATTTCACTATTTTTCAAATCAGCAATAAGCATGATATTCATATATTAACTCCTTGGTTTTTATTTTTTGAGTCTGGCATAGAACAAATTCCCGAGTGGTTATCAAGGAGGTAAGGTTTAAGTAGGTTAATGTTTTTTTGTACATGAGGAGGTTGCAGCATTTCATTATGGATACCATACCCTTCAAGAGAAATTAATTTTCCATTGGTACTTTTTTCCCATGAAGGCACGAACACCGCTTTCATAACCGGGTCTTCAGTTAATTGTTTAACCATATCAGCTTGTTGAGAATCTAAAGTTATTATATTGGCTTTGATAGCTGTTTTTATAGCAGGTTGAACTAACCAATGGTGGGTGTAATAGCGCATCACTTTACTTCTTATTGTGTGTTGTTTTAACCCATTTTTAGCTAGTTCTTTTATCGTACTCTCAATCATTTTTTGTTGTAACAATAAAATTGAATCAGGTAGTTTTGTTAACTTATCTCTGAGTTTAAAAGCATCAAACATTATAATTTGATCAACCGTTTTCCCTTGGGATTCAAGTTTATGTGCTACAGCTATGGCTAAATTTCCTCCCCCTGAATATCCCACCAAAGTAATATTTTTGTTATTACTATGAGATATGATGTGCTTACAATATAAATTAATGACATCATCAGAATTCTCTGGGAAGTGATAGCAAATTAAGCGGAAGTCGTTCAACTCTTGGGCTAATTTATGATAAGCAAAACCAAAACTGCTAGCTGGCGGGAAGCAATATATCGTTTTATATTGTTGTGTGTTGTAAGTTATAAAAAGGTTTGTAAAACAAGCAACCTCTTCTTTTTCCTGGCATTCTTTCAAGTGTTGAATTGTTGAGCCTATGTTAACTTTGTCGAGCGATATGTCCCAATTTAGTTGCCGTTTTATCTCACTGATCAGATGAATAATACTAATCGAATCTGCACCATATTCCATAAGACTATCGTCAAGGTTAGGTAAAAAAGAAAGTGAAAACTCCGATTGAATGATTTCCAATAATAATTTATTTTCATGGTTTTTTGCAGAAACTTTATTTTTATTCTTCACTAAATCAGGTAAAGAATGACGATCAACTTTACCATTTGAGTTTAATGGAATTTTATCTATTATATGAAAAAGCCTAGGTATGAGATAGTGAGGTAAAATTTTTAATATTTTTTTGCGTAAAACATCTAATGTTAAACCTATTTTTTTCAGTGCCCTGCGTTCAATATATGCTACTAAATTATTATCTTTATTTATATATTCAGTAGTGATTACCACTTGATTTGACGGGATAAAATGATGAATAGCTTGCTCTATTTCAATTAACTCGACCCTATGACCATGAATTTTAACCTGATGATCTTCTCGTCCACAAAACTTGAGAAGACCTTGTTTGTCAATGTAGCCTAAATCTCCGGTTAGATATAATCGATTATTAGGCATATTCGGATTCAGTATAAAACTTTTTGCTGTGAGTTCAGGGTTATTGATATAGCCTCTTGCCAAACCTATACCGCTAATTGCTATTTGCCCCTGCTCTCCTTTAGGGCTGGGATGATTGTTACGGTTTAAAATGACTAACTCATTAGTCGCGGGCGCTTTACCTAAAGGAATATTTGATAATCCTTCAGCTGTAGGCACCACAAATTCGCAGACTTCAATACTAGCCTCTGAAGGTCCGTAGCCATTAATTAGCAATACACCAAAAGGTTGATGTAATAGCTGGTCAAATAAAGCAACAATATCAGATCTTAAAATATCACCAACAGAGCGAACACTCGTTAAACTCTCTAAATTTTTAGTTAGACCATGATGTTTTATATAGTTTAAAATCGCATGTAATAAAGAAGGGGCTAAAATGAGTTCTGCAATTTTATATTTTTGTGCGTAATTACAAATACTTTGAGGATCTGCACATTTATCTACAGGCATAATAACTAAACTGTTTGACGCATAAATCCAACTAAATAACTCGAATATTGCAGCATCAAAACTAATTTCATTCATTAATAACGTATTTTGATGATCTTTTATTGGATGTATTTGTTGTTTATGGGCTAAGCGGCTATAAATGCCTGAATCTTCAAGCATCACACCTTTTGGACGGCCAGTTGAACCTGAAGTAAATAGAACTGTAAATAGTGAATTAGATGACCTAGGTATATTTAAATTATTATAAAGTGATTGTTCTTTTTTTGTATCGTATTTTTCTTTAAACAAAAGAGAATCAAAGCAAATCTGTTTAGCTACTAATTGTTCTGCATTTTCGTCATCGGTGATCAATAAACTTGCTTGCGCATCATCAATACAATTTTGATTACGCAACGCTGGTGCGTTTAATGATAATGGCATATAAGCTCCTGAAGCTTTAAGAATAGCCAAGACACATACCAGCCAATTAATGCCTGGTTTCATAAAAATTGCAATAAGCGTATCTTTTTTTACATTAAAGTCATGATGTAATACCCTTGCTATTTTATTAATTCTATTGTTTAGCTGTTGATAAGTTATAGATTCGTCAGCATCATAAATGGCAATCTTATTTGGTTGTAAATGAACTGAATGTTCAAAAACCTCTATTATGCTCAAATTTCGACTTGATTTTATCTCTTTATTTTGAGGTTTATAAGTAAATGAAGGCCAAGGTTCAATAAGTGTTTTTAAATTGGTTTTGTCTATTTTCCCTGAGTCTAAATATGAAAATCCTTTAATCATAAATAGCTGCTTGGGTATAAAGTAGCTGTCTAATGAAAGAGTTAAGTGTTGAAGTATTTGAGTTTGAGATAAAGGTGTATCATCGAATGCAGAGTTTAGAATATATGCTGTAATAATATGATTTCCAGCTGACTTTTCATAAGTTATAGCTACTGAAGCAATAGGGATTAGCCCTTCAAAAGCTTGTTGGATCTCTTGTAATTCAAACCTGTGGCCATTAACTTTTATTTGTTCATCAATACGTCCATGATAATAAAGATAGCCATTATCATCCAAACGGACTAAGTCTCCCGTTTTATAACTTTGCCGAGAAGTTGCGTTATGGAAATAAAATTGTTCATTCTGTGCAGCAGATGATTTCATATAACCTTTAGCAACTTGAGTACCGCGAATATGTAATTCACCAATTTCCCCAGGCTGAACAATTTGATTATCTTTATTGCAAATATATAAAGATTCAGGATAAATTGGCTTTCCTATCGGTACCATATCTTTGTTAGAAAATATTAGGTCATTACAATTAAAGTGTGTTACTTCAATGGTGGCTTCTGTAGGGCCATAAGCATTGATTAATTCAATATTGTGATGCTTAAATATCTTTTTGAAATTATTTACTGTTGAGGAGGTTAAAACTTCACCTCCAACAATGACGCGCTTAAGACTAGCCAGCTTACTTGTCACATTAAATGCATCAATATATCCTAAAAATGCATTTAACAAACATGGTACTATGCTGAGTTCTTCACATTTATGGGTTTCAATTTTGTGACAAATAATAGAAGGATTAGCTTCGTCACCTTCTTGAATAATACATAAAGAACTTCCTGAGAATACCCAACCTAATAACTCCCGTATTGCGACATCAAAACTCAAAGGTACTTTTTGTAACTCAATGGCGTCTTTACTTACAGGGTAACAAGCACTTTTCCAAAGAAGGTGATTGTTCAATGCTTGATAAGTGATCTTTACACCTTTTGCTATTCCTGTTGTCCCTGATGTAAATAATATATAGGCAATATCTCCTGCTTTGTAAGATAAAGTTGTAGGATATTTATTATCATTTAATGAAGTTGACAGGTTCGAGTATTCTTTAATATTAATATGTAGCATTGCATCATTTATGAGCATATCTGTTGAATAAGAGATAAGCACATCAATTTGACCTTGGTTAATTTTTTGTTGGTTTTTTTTCTTACTAACATTTAGGGCCAAAGGAACAAAAATAGCGCCAAGCTTAAAAATTGCTAACATAGCGACAACTAAGTCGATAGAACGGGGTAAATATGTTGCAACCATTTGCTGACGACTAACCCCAAGTTGTTGCATTTTTTGGCTAAGCCTAGTGACTCTTTGGCAGAGTTGGCCGTAGGTAATCTGTTCTTCATTACAGATTATAGCTATTTTATCACTCTGATACTTAGTGTGATGTACTAACCGACCAAAAATATTTTTAAAATCTTGACTCATAATTATTCCCTTTAAAACCTTGTGTTTAGTGACAATTGGAAGCGCCTTCCATTACCTGGAAACCCTTGTGTTAGAGTGCTGTTATTTAACGTTATTGGATAACGGTAATGCGTATCAAAAATATTTTTAATTGAAAACTGAATATCTACGGGAAAATCAAACCAATTTTTATAATTTATTTGACCATTCATAAGCCAAGTAGACTTAGCAAAGGCTGAGGTATTGTTGATATGTGAACAAATTGAATCAATGTTACATTTTAAGTCGTTGTACATTTTATCTATATATCTAATTGATAAACCTAAAGATAAATTCTTTGTTAGCTGTTGGCTTATTCTGAAATATCCTAACCATGAAGGTGATATTGGTGGGTTGCTAATACTTATAGAACTTGAATCCTGATAACTAAATGCCAGCATTGACTCTGTATTACGAGATGTTAATTCAAGGCTGAATTCAACTCCTTGTGTTTTACCACTTAAAGTATTGTTGGTTGTTTTTCCTCCGGCAGAACGAAAAATTAAACTATTTAAACGATTATTAAATAGGCTTAATTGAGAATTCAATGCTAATGACGTATTTTCACGAGAATATTGATTAAGGTAAACTAACTCAATTGCATCAAGTTGTTCATGAGCTAGACTTTCACCATCAATTACAACATCACTAATTTGACCAAAAGAAGGCTGCCTTAATCCTTTACCATATATAAGTTTAACGACATTATTTGGGTTAAGAGAATACAATAATGCTAAACGTGGTGTGTAAGTTAAGTTAGGGCTTTTATAGCGACCACATTGCTCAAAAGGCTCTGAAGTTTCGCTTAATTCGGGACAGGTTGGCAACTGTATGGTTTGTGCATCACCTGGTGTTTTATATCCATAAATAACTCGGTAGCTATTACCTTTTTCTATACGGACTCCACTAATCAATAAAAGTTGTTCAGTCCATTGAAAATCGATTTGCCCGTGGATAGATCGTAATAACACCTTGTCGTTTGGGTAGAGTTGAATATATCGATCACTAAAGGTGGGAAGTGCGAGGTCAAAAGCGTTTTGTAAATCAAAAGTGGTACGCTGCATATACCCAAATGATGTATTAAAAGGTAAATTCCAAAGCAAACGACCATCAATAAATGTATCAAACTCAATTTGATATGCGGATGAGCTATAACTCGTAAATCCATATAAGCTATGACCTGAGCTATAGTTTTGAGCTGAAGCATGAGTATAATAACTTACACCGCTTTTTAGCCTGACAGCTTTATCAAACTGGAAGTTTTGATAGCCAATATGGAAGTTAAAGCCTTGCATATCTGCGTATTGACGCTGAGATTGTACTTTTGAAAATGATGCCAGAGTACCTTTATTCGCTCGAGTAATATTTGCGTTAAAGGTTAAGTTATTTTTATAACTTCCAGATATACCTAAATAAAGTTTACTATAATGAAGAGCATCTTGTGCTCTAATTTGAGTTCCATCTTCATAATCTAAAGATTTTAAATCAAAATCTACTTCATCACCTTGTTCAAATGAAGCGATTATAGTTTGGTTAAAAATGGAATCAGAAACTAATTTTGTCGATATCTTTTGAATTCCATTACTCATGGATGTCAAAGAAACGGAACTGTTTTGGGTAGACTCATTATTAGTTCGAGTGATAATGTTAATTGCACCCATCAAAGCACCACTACCATAAACGACAGACATGGGACCGCGTACTATCTCTATTCGTTCTATCGTTTCTACTGGTACATTCATTCTTGATAATGGATAAAAACCCCAATAATCTTCATATTGATTGACTCCATTAATCATGATCATCATTGCATTATTAAAGCCCCCAGTTAAAAAACCACGCACACCAATGTTACTGCCACCACCTGTCCAATCATATTCTTCAATTGCATATAACCCAGGAACGTTACGTAAAATTTCTTCGACGTTGGTATAACCAAAAGTACTAATTTGATGCTTTGTCACCACAACCACACTAGCTGGTATTTGACTTATTTTTTGTTCAGTCCTACCTGCTGTAGAAAGTAAAGTATCTAATGGTGCAACAGTATCAATAAATTCAATTTGTAATTGAGCATAAATAATACGACTGGGTGTCACTGTTATAGACTTTGATGTATACCCTGGCTTTTCAAACAGAAGTTCTTCACCAACTTTTGCATTAATATTAAATAACCCATGACTATCAGAATATGCCGGTTCAATGCTATCTCCTTTGCTGATCGATATTTTTACCCCAGCTATTGCAGATATTGCCTGCTTATCGGTTACTTTTCCTATGGTTAATGCAAAAGATGTTTGGCTGCTTAAAAATAAGATAAATGACGCCAAAAAACTGATTTTCATAGCTTCTCCTTTTTATTATTGGCTGATAAAAGCTGCTTTGTACGTTCAATAAGGTAATTGATTTGTCCTGGATATTGTTTAATATCACCACTTTCAGTACCTGCAAAAATAAATGTATATTGACCTATATCAGCAAGGGATAAACTGTGGAACCATTGATTATGGGTAAGTTGAATCGGGGAGTTTTTTGATAAACTTTTACTGGTTTGCCAAAATTTTATAGTGCCATCTAGACTGGCACTGAACAGGTCATTGTTATTTGATAATATTCCACCAATAAGATGGTGTGAATGTGCGCGAAATGCATTTGATTTCTCATAGGCTGCAGGCTCAATTGGTAACTGATAAAACCAACCTTGCGCATCACTCCAAATAATCATGTTATTTTTTTGATCGAAAATAGCATGAGTAATTAATTGTTTTTGTTGCTCAGACCAATAAAATTCATATGAATTTAATTGGTTGTTTCTTCTGAATAACTTAACGGTTCCTTGGTTGTAGGTCAGCAATACATTAGCGTCTTTACTCAAAAATAGGCTTGTATTTTTGTTTAGTTCTAAACTGTGTTTATCAACTTTATTACCCTTTGAATTATAAACATATAAAGTATTTAACCCTTGTAGCCAAAACTCATTGGTCTTAACTAAACTTATGCGCTTTATTGTAAAGTTGAAATTTTCAAAAAGAGTAACTTGGTTTTTAGGATTTATATCCCATTTATATAGTTTGCCTGATTGGCTCAGTAGTAATAATTCCCGATACTGGGGAGAAAGATAAATTTGTTTAACTTTAAATGATAATTTATGGTGATAAATAGGTTTTATATTGCTGGTACTGCTGGCTTGCCACAAATACAACATATTTTTACTATCAATACTAATAAGTTGCTGTGTAGTTTGTGAAAATACTAAATGTACTACTTTACTTTTATGGCCTTTAAGCACAGGTAAGTGTTGTTTTTGTTGCTGATATAATAAATTAAACAAAATATTATTGTTTGTATTACCCCCGTTTTTCTCTAGAACATGATATGCGCTTAACGCCATTACAAATTGCTTCTTAGGTTCTTTAAGCATTTCTGCTTGATAAATCAAAGCTTCAGCTTCTGCTATTGATTTTAATCGTTGTGCATTCTGTTTTTCTATTTGGGCAAGTACAGCTGACTTATCTGCTTGCTCTTTATTTTTAATCGCTCGCTTTTCTTGTCGTTTGGCATTATCACGCTCTTTTTGGGCCAATAACTCTTGTTTTAATGCCTTGTCACGTTCTTTTTGGGCTAACAGCTCTTGTTTCATCGCATTATCACGCTCTTTTTGAGCTAATATTTCTTGTTTTAAAGCTTTATTCTTTTCTTTTTGGGCAAGCTTTTCTTGCTTCTGTGCATTTGAGCGCTCACTTTTGGCTATTAGGGTCTCATTTTCTAATTGTTTACTTTGTATATAAAGATTGAAAAACAATATTAAAGATAGCGCGCACAAAAAAGTTGATAAAATAGAGAAGGTTTTTAATCGTCTTTGGCTTCTTTTATCATCAGCTAGATTGGTTGCAATAAATTGCTGACTGATGTTAATAAACTCAGATTGGGTTACTGTCGGTGCTGGTTCGCTGTGATTTTTCATGGCTGTTTCTAACCACTTACTTGCGAAGAGTGATTCTTTAGTACCTAATAAAAATTCACTACTTTGACTATCTTTTTGCCATAACTGTTCTTTTTGTAGCCAGTATCGATGCGATTCTAGATATTCATTATTGATATTGAGAGCATTTAAAATATCAGCTTTGCTAAATTCAAGTTCCTCGTCAACCAGAATAACCCGAGTTTGGTAATGTTTATATTCAGATGAAAACTTAATAGTTGAAAAACGTTTTAATTTTATGGGAATTATATGTTTACCGAATTGTTCAGCTGTATTAAGTTCTAATGAAAGTGATTTAGAAACTTGCCTTGGTACGATAAAAAAAACAAACTTAGCATTAGATATTTCATGCTGTATTTTGATACTGATTTCGTCAGAGTCGTTTGATTGAACATAATTACAAAAAGATGTTTTATTTAGTTCTCTTAGACGTCTGTTCAGGCGCATAACAAAGTTACTATCTTCTTGGTCAAAACAAATATAGATATCAATATTATTAAGGTTACTAGGTTGCTCTATATGTTCTTTACTGATTGCGATAAATTCAGATAATTTATCGGGTGTACCAAATGGTATTTTATTGGTTGAAACCGTAATAAAGTCAACATAATCGGCACTTTCATGGTGAGTTAATAAGGTCGCATGAGTTTGAAATTCAGCCCATTGCATTGCCCTACAATATAAGTTATTTCTTAAACATAAATAATCAAAATTAATTTGTAATTGTTCAATTAAACTATCAGTAAGTTTCTTTATTGAGTCATTTTCATCTAACTTTATTGTTGTATTAAAATCTGAATTTTTAATATTTATATAATGATTTAACAACGAAAAGTAACGCTTTTGTTCTTGCTCTAAAAAGGATTGAACTTTTAACCAAACATTACAATCCGTAGGTTCTGGAGAAAGTAAAACAATATTGGCCGATTTTCTTAATATAAATTGAGTTTTTTTCTCTAATGCCGTATCAATCAGCACACTACAAACAATAAATCCATTGCAAATAAGATGATATTCCAACTCTTGTTGTTGGCTGATGCAGTTAGCAGGATACAGGATGCAAATTTGGGCTTGAGCATCTAAACTAAAATATTGCGATGCATTAATAAACTGGGTATGTTCCTTTAAAGGAGTTATTTCAATATCACTTCGCTTTGCAATATTATCTAGCCATAAAGCAGCAGCAGTCATATCATGACCATAGAGTAATAAGTCGGTATGTTTTGCACTACTTCTCCATTTCTCAGCTTGCAATAGCAATTCACAATGTGGAGTTACTAAATTTTTATCTTGCTCTAACATTTTTACAAATAGATCTAGCTTTGAGTCAAATAACTCTGGTTGATCAAATTTCATCCAGTTTAAACGCATGATTTCAGATGGAATATCATCAAGACAGTCTTCCATATCTATGTGATGAATAGGTATAATGCGCTTGTTAAATTCTTTGGCTTTGTTTAGCTCTTTAGAACAGTATTCAGAGTGAACGGAATGTGGTGATATTATGAAACAGAAATTAGCTGCATGACGAATGCCTTCATCTATTTTTTGTTGAAAATCAACGGCGATAGCAATATTTTCTTTATCAAGCCATACAGAATATCCTTTTTTAAGTAGAGCCTCTCTTAATTGAACTGCAAAGTCTTTACTATGTCGACGACCATAAGAAATAAAGACATCGAATGTACCTTGTGCTGATACTGAAGGACTTACAGGCGATGTTGCTTTAAAAAAATCACTTATTTGAGAGAGAGAGTTAAACCTCAATGACCCGTTAGCTTCTATGGTTTGTCCAATATCTTCTAATACGGCTAACTGCTGAGCGTTGAAATGGCTCCCTTCATCTTCTTCTAAGATACAATAAATAGTACGATCAGTATGTTTATATGAAGTATCGATTACCTCAGCCAATGAATAATAACCTTCAATTTTAGGTGTTATCACAAATAACCAAAAATCTGCTGATTGTTTAGCATCAAACTCTCGTTTGAGACAATCATCATTCCATTGAGTAACAACAGGATTAAAGTAATCGATTTCTAACTGAGGAATTAACTCGTCTCTCCAATGGGAGTTGTTGCAGGTGCCTCCCAAAAATAAATTCACTCAGTTTTTTCCTTTTCATTGTGACTAGTTGTTTCGGACTGCATAGTGGCAACCCATTGGTTATTTTCATCTGCTAAAGTACTTTCAATTTGAGCTACAAATTGACGAAATGCGCTTTTATGGATATACGGACCTGTTTTTGTTAAAAATAAAAACTTTTCCTTAGATAAAGCTTGAGAAACAGCTCGACTTAATAGCCAGTTTTCTTGATATTTATTAAGGGATTCCATGGCTTCACAAACTGCAATTAATAACCCAAGTAGACCAACTAACCAGTGTGCATAGGGTAGAGAATCCATGTTGCCAGCAAGAAGGGGGATCAGACTCGCAGATAGAATCTCTATCACTTTAGTACGTTTATAGCTTCGTTGATTTCTTTGGCTTTTCTGATCGTAATAACCCATTTGGTCTTCAAGACGTTGAGTTAAATACTCTTCTTCATTCATTCTTGAAATTAACCCCTATAGACTTTTAAAAGACACCTATAAACAAAGTTAATATCAAACTTTTACATGACTTAATTGTTTTGACTTTGTCGAGTGCTAATACACAAAGTATCACTAAAAAACGATAGTTTTCCTGTAGCGATTTAGTGTTACTGATTGATTGCTAATTTATGTATTACGGAACATAAAGGCTCGGGGAAATAAACTATTATCGTATTCGTCATTTAAGCCGATAATTTGACTTGAAAAGGGAAAAAAGACAGGCATAAATATTTCATTGATTTTAAAAGCCCACGTTCAAATTGTAAGTGCAGCACATATTATATTTAAGTAATTGATGTTTGATTTGAACTTGAATTATCAACAATTTAAGATGTTTTATAAGTTACAAACACAACGTATTGAATCGCTAATCAGCAACCCCTGTATTTTGGAAAGTAGGGAGAAAGCGCTACCTTTATACCAACTGTGATTGTGTGAATGAGCACATTTCATTAGAGAAGTTTTAGAGCCTGCAAAATTGGAGCACTGCCGTCTAAAGTGTTGAATCGTATTAAACCATGAATCAACTTTAATATTTAAAGCCATTAAAATTTTTGGTGTATCTTTTAAAACCGAACCTCGCTTATTCGGCACGATTAACCGACTACTAAAATCTGCTAATTCTAACTAATCAAAAAGTGTAAAAGGAATTGTATTTTCATCTGCTGAGCAACCAAACTCTAATAGTGAATTTGGTTGTTGTAATACCCTAAACTCAGGTTTTTTATTAGGTTTACTAATTTTAGAACGGCACTGTTTTTGAAACGACTGATATTGTTTTATTCGCTCTTGAATTGATGTGAATTCACTGTCTAACAGTGGGTTAGTCATTTTCGCTCTGATAGGGTTTAAATCAACATACATCATGCAACTTAGAATGGAAGTCTCATCTAGCAAGGCCTGTGCAATTATCTTCGCTATTGCTTTTCTGGCTATAAATTCGTTAAGGTTTCGCATAAACCAGCTAATATCATAGCAAATCCCAGATCATTTACTTGGTAATCAAGTGCAATATTTATGGAATATAAGGTTTCAGAGCTAATACTATTTTGATCAATTATTTGATGCGTAGCAGTTAAATTAGTTTCAATGTCTAAGCTTGGAGAAATTAATTCTGATTTATCATTAAGCATGTTTCTAGTAGCCACTTCTTTTAATTTGTCTATCATCACTTTTTGATTCAAATTATCGACGAAGGCGATTTGATTTGAAGAAAATACATTATATTTCGTATCTAGTGTAAATAGCCGTACTCGACCTGTACTGCCCCAAAGTGTATTAATTAAGGACTGTTCTTCACTGGGAAAGGTCAAGAGTTCAGTAGACGATAGTGAATAATATTAGTTGATGAAGGCTGTAATTCTGCTCTGTGTAGTTCTTCATTAATAGTCGAATATCAACATAGTTTAAACATAACAAAACACTTACTTAACCATTTAAGTTTTTTTACAGCCATCAACAATTCTATTAAGCGTTTGGCAAACAGAAACAAGCCAACCTT
>Ga0105355_10003352_pt1 | contig 14088 bp, 15 predicted proteins | sample GOMGulsemesocosm_2_FD_83508 | JGI IMG/M metagenome (GOLD analysis project Ga0105355, IMG submission 83508) | Methane-oxidizing microbial communities from mesocosms in the Gulf of Mexico - GOM9C Gulf of Mexico | ecosystem: Environmental > Aquatic > Marine > Cold seeps | place: Gulf of Mexico... | reverse complement strand
ACCTCATTTATATATGCTTACAAAAAAGATTCTTTTATTGATTATTCCCTTGTTGCAAACGATATAAAAAACATTATGATAAATGAAAAATTTGAATTACTTGAAGAAGCCCTACTTTTCATCAAAAATGATTTAAAAACATCTTACAATATGAAAAAACTCAGATTAAAAATCACAAAACCGGATATTCTTCCTGATTGTTTTGTATCAGTTGCATTATAAAAACAAAAAAAAACCTGTTAATTTTCCATAAATAGTACATTTTGTATAGCATTTTCTTAAATTTGGCAAAAATTTGGCAAATTTACATCTCGTTTAAGTTAAATTTAAAAATATTCCTTGTAGTATTTTCTCAACGGTCTTTCAGGAAAGTCTTTTTATGCCAAGCAATTGGAAAAAAGGCAGTTCGCGCGCCCTGATTACTGATTAAAAATAAATTTCGAAATTTTAGGAGAACAAATGAAAAAAATCGCAAAAATGAGTTTAGTAGCTGCAATGGCTATATCAAGTTTAACTGTAGCATCTGCTGCAGATTTAACAGAAGCAATTAAGGGTGTTAAAGTATCTGGATTTGTATCATATACTATGGAAAACGTAAATAATAGTAATGCAAATGATGCAACTAGTGAACAAAGAGATTCAGCTTCTAATTCTCAACATGATATTGATGTTAGAATTCAAGCTGTAGTACCTGTTAATGATATGGTTACTGCTACTTTAAGATTAGATGAAGCTGAAGATGATGATTCAACTGCTGGTTCTTTATCTTTAGATTTAGACAGAGCTTACTTTACTTACAAAAATTCAATGTTTACTTCAAGCTTTGGATTAATGTCAGCTCCTTTAACTGATGGTGCTAATGCTGATGGAATCTCTTTCTCTAAAGATTTTGGAGCTATTGCATTAACTGCTGGTTACGCATACTCTAATGGTGCAACTACTAATAAGTCTGATGATTTAGCATACATTACTGCAAATGGTTCAATTGATCCAGTATCTTACTATGTAACTTATGTTTCACAAATTGGTACTGAAGCTACTGAAAAATCTGATGCTAACTTCTTAGCTTTAGGTGTATCTGGTAATATTGAAATGATTTCTTTAGGTTTAGATTATGGTCAAAGAACTGGTTTAGACGGAACTAAAGATAGTAATCAAGTTAAAGTATCTGTTGGTGCTGATTTAGGTATGGTTTCTTTAGGTTTAGCTTATGCTGCTAATGATAAAGATGGTGGAGATACTACTGTTAGTGAAGATGATACTGCTGCTTCAAATATTTCTGTAGCTGGTATTGAATTACAAGATCATGATGATGCATCTGCAATTGAAGCAAGTGTATCTGTTGATATCAATGCAACTAACAATGTTAAATTAACATATGTTTCTTTAGATCAAGATGTAGCTGGTGAAGATGACATGACTGCGTATAAAATTACTTATACAAATAAAATGTCTTCAAACTTCTCAGTTTTTGCTAACTTTGAATCAACTGACACAGATACTGAAAACAATGATGTTTCAGAATTAACTTTAGGTGCTGTATACTCTTTCTAGTATTTCCCACTTAATTGTTCAAGTATTAAAAGCCTGAGGATTTTCCTTAGGCTTTTTTTATTTGTAATATGTTATTATCCTAGCCAAAGGATAATTAATGATTAAAAACAAAACTCTTAAATTTTTACTTCTTTCACTTTTAACTACCAGCTCTTTATATGCACAACAAACCTTATGTTATAAAGAAAATCTAAGATCAATATCAGAAATTGAATATGTCAATCTAGATGGTGGATTATGCAAGGGTGAAAAAAACCTACAAGATATGAAAAATGACTCATGGATAATTGATGATGTTAAAATAAATCCACTTAATGGGAAATATTCTTTTACTTATATTTTCAAAAAATACAATCAACAAAATGTATCAGATGATAATATTGATGAAAAAATCAATAAAATATTAGCCCAAAGAAAAGCAAAAGCAAAAAAAGAAAGAAAAGCAAAAATACTTCTTGCAAAAAAACAAAGAGTGGTTGATGGAAAAACTTTATATGAAAATAAGTGTTCATCCTGTCATGGAATTGATGGAAATAAACGATCAAGATTTTATGATAAATTATCTGAAATTCATGAGTTTACTTATTTTCAACAAATGAAAGCATATGGTGTTGGAGCGGTTAAATCTCCTATGGCTTATCAAATGAATTCTGCTTCTCAATTTTTAAGCGATAAAGAAATAACCAATATTTATTTATATCTTAGAACGCTAAAGAAATAATTTGGATGCTTACGAATACAGAGAACTTTTAAAAAAGCTTAATACTAAAGTTAAAAATATCAAGGGAATTTTAAAACCCCATGATATAGAAGATAGACTTAAAGAAATTGAGAGCGATGAAGCCCAACAAGAATTTTGGAATGATGTTGAAAATGCTACAAAAATTGGTATTGAAAAAAACAGACTTTTATCTAAGTTAACTAAGTATAAAAAAGCCCATGATGCAATTGAGGGTACAAATGAATTATTTGACCTAGCAAGTGATGAAAAAGATGAAGATACTTTTGAGCTTCTTTATGAAGAAGCTCCCTCATTAGAAGAACTAATATTAAAAATAGAAATTGAAGTCATGTTAAGTAATCCTGATGATGCTTCAAATGCTATTGTTACTATTCATCCTGGTGCTGGGGGAACGGAAAGTCAAGACTGGGCTGAGATGTTGTATAGAATGTATTTAAGATGGGCTGAGAGACAAAACTATAAGATTGAGCTACTTGACTATCAAAAAGGCGATGAGGCTGGAATAAAGGATGTATCTTTTATTATTAAAGGAGTAAATGCATACGGTTATTTAAAAGCCGAAAATGGAATCCACCGTTTGGTTCGTATCTCCCCTTTTGATTCTAATTCAAAAAGACACACATCGTTTTCTTCTGTTATGGTTAGTCCTGAAGTTGATGATGATATTGATATTGAAATTGAAGACAAAGACATTAGAATTGATACTTATAGAGCAAGTGGAGCAGGAGGCCAACACGTCAATAAAACAGAGTCAGCTATACGAATCACTCATATTGCTACAAATGTTGTTGTACAGTGCCAAAATGACCGCTCACAGCATAAAAATAAAGCAAGTGCTATGAAGATGCTTAAATCTCGTTTATATGAGCTTCGTTTAGAAGAACAACAAGCCTTAAAAGATGGAGTTGAGAAATCTGAAATAGGTTGGGGTCATCAAATTAGATCGTATGTTATGCAACCTTACCAACAAGTTAAAGATACGCGATCTAATATTGCCTATTCAAATATAGATGCTATTTTAGATGGAGATTTAACAAAAATAATAGAAGATGTATTAATAGCAACAGCTAAATAATAGCTTTTTCAAAAATAAATAAAGAATTAATATCTTTTATTCTTTATTTATCGCTTACAAATTGTTTTATAATCACAGTACAAACACGTAGCTTTTTCTTCGCATTTATTAAAATTAACATTTGTAGTTTTAAAGCTTTCTAAATGTGCATATAAAAGCTGCAGTTTTTCATCCAAAACAACTTCTTCTAAAAGCTTCATTTTACTTAAGTCATAATAAAAAACTTTTATATCTTTATTTTTGTTTTTATAAAGCTCTCTCATTGCTAAATAATAAAACTCTAATTGAAAGTCTTTACTTTTTGCATAGGTTTTTAAAGTATCTACTTTTAAAGAAGATGACGTTTTATAGTCAAGTACTTCATAAGAATCCTCTAATTCATCCACTCTATCAATTACACCACTAAGAGAAATACCATCAATTTGTATTTGGAATTTTTTCTCCAAGTGCAAAACTTTTCTTTTATTTTTAAATCTTCTTAATTCAAGTTCAATAAAGTCTTTTAGTTTTTCTCTCCATACTTCTAATTCAAAACTCAAAAATGCATTTTTTGCTTTGTGTTTATTAAATACTTGCATTAACGCCTGATAAGAAATATCATTGTTATTGGTATAAAAATCTTCAAGTGTTTCATGAATGATTGAACCTAATTCATAACCTTTTGGTTTTAAAGAGATATCGTGCTCTTTTAAATGAACAAGATATTTTAAATAATACTTTCTTTTACATTCCAAATACACTTTTAAAGAAGTTGAAGACCAAGATTGTTTTGATAAATCAATATCAAGCAATATATCTTTATCGAAATGCTGTATCTTAGAGTTTTTATATAAAATACTCTTATACTTCTCATCTTGAACGTTATTCGAAATTTTAAAATCAAAGAGTTCTTGAGCAAATCTTGAAATATGTGAACTGTCATTAGAAACAAAAGAAATATATACATTTTTTGCTTTTTGTATTACGCGTTTGTAATAATATTTTTGAAGGTTTTGTCTGTCAATATTCGTGGGAAGTTTTGCTAAAGCTTTTACACTAGTTGATAAAAACTTATCTTTAACAGAGCGTTTGGGAATAAAACTTTCATTAAAATCCACAATAATCAAGCCTTCAAAACTTATATACCTACTCTCTAATAAACCTAAAACGGTAATTTTTCCAGAATTAACATCATCCGTACTTAACGCAGCTATTTTTTGAAAAAGGATTTTAAAAACATCTTTAAACAAAAGTTTCTCATCATAAGTAAACAATAATTTATACAGTTTATACACACATTCATTGTAACGTTCGTTAATATCTTCATTTGTTTCTTCACTTTTCAGATATAAAACAACTGTTTCAAAAGTACTTAAAGAAATTTTCTCATTCCAGCATGACAAAAATTTTTCTTTAATCTCTTTTTCTTCTATTTTTAAATACTTTAAGTTCTCAATATTTTTTGAAGACTGTTCTTTTACGTATTCATAAATGGCATAGGTTTTTTTATACAAAGAAGAATCATAGATATCAAGTCCCATAGCATAGTTAAAATAGCCTTCTGTATCAAATAAGCGCAATGTACTAGCAAATGTTTCATCAGGAAGAATCAGTGCTATATTTGAAGGTTCTAAGCCATCATTTATCATAGTAGTAATGCTTTTTTTAATATAAGCAATTTGATTCACTCTAGTATTAAAAGCTGTAAGTTCAATATTTTTGCTTCTTGCAAGGTATTCTTTTTTTTCTAATATTTTTTTTGCATTAAAATCCAAAATATAATCATAGTTTTCTTCTAAATCAAAACCTACAAAACACTCCAAAAATTTTTCATTATATTCATTGGCATTTAAATGAATAATAATATTTTGATGTTTTGAAATATTTTTTATAATATCAAACTCAACTTTTGTAAAATACCCTTCAAAATACAAATCTATATTTTTATATTTTTTTACATAGTTTTCATTAATAGTATAAGAATCTGCTAAGTTAATTTTATCAACGGCTAGGTTTTCATCTAAAATATTTATATAGTTTTTATAAATATTTTTTAATATACTTAAGTGTTTCTCATAAAACTCGTAGGTATCTACACTTGAAATTTCATCAATAGATACTTTTTCACTGGAAATCTCTTGAAAAAATCTGAAAATATAATCACTTTGGTGAATAAAAGATGAGAAATCTTTTGCAATGCCTAAGGCTTCAAAATTATCCACATTTATGGCTTCTTTTAAATACAGTAAACGCTGTTCTTCATCTATATAGTTTTTATTATTTATTTGTATGGATTTTTTAAAAAAATCATCGATAGTAAGAAAAGTAGGCAATAGTCTATTGTTTTGCTCTGTTTTAATAAACTCTCTTATTGCTCTACTTGTAGGAAATACTTTTAATTCTTGGTTAAATTGCATTAGATTTTATAAAAAAATACCCTTTTTTACCTGTTTTGGTTTCAACAAAACCAGTGATGTTTAAGTTCCCTGCTTTGTCTATTGTAAGCATTGTACTATAAGTATTGTTTTTTTGTTCTAAAGAGGTATTATCATAGTTTAAATCTGAATAAGAATTAGTAGCTCTTGAGATATTAAACTTAATTTTTATACTTTCATTTTCTTGTGTTTTCTTATTTTTAACAAGAAGTACGATTGAGTTATCTCCAACTGTATATACATCTTTGTGCAGAGATTTTTTATCAAGTACTCTTTGAGAATAATAAACATCTTGAATATCTAGTTCAAGTTTTTTTGAATTTATTCTCAAAACAAAATCATAGTCTTTTAAAAACGCTAAATTAGACTCTACAATTTTATTAAAATCTCTGTCAAGATTATGATAAGAGATTAAAAAACTTTCATCTTCATGTACAGGAGTTTTAATGGCTGAACTTATAGTCCAAACAATCATTCCAATCGTAAAGGTAAAAATACCAATAAAAAATAAAGGCCAGTAATTTCTTTTCATATTATTTCTTCTTTGAACGTAAAACGATAAATGTGTAAGCGATTATTCCAAAAAGCACCAGTGAATACATTAATACTCGCCAAATTGTAGAAAAAGTTCTACCTGAGTCTCCAAGAGCAGAGTCTAGTTTTTCTAAACCCTTAGACTTAACTATTTGAGCAGCAATTTCATCATAGCCGTTTAATACAGCAGCACTTACTTTTGCAAGTGTTGAGTTTTTATCTTTAGAAGCCAATAAAGGAATCACATACGAATCAAGAATATCATCTTTATCAAGAGCTTCTACTAAATCACTTGAGCTTAATAAATTAACATGGGTTTGATCCAAGGAAAAAGTAAGTACAACATAAGGTTTTTGAAGTTTTTGAACTAAAGCAGTTTCGTACTCTTTTATAAAAGTAATTTTTTCTTTTGTTGTAATGCTTTTTTTCATGCCAAAATTATTTTTGACATGAACATAAACACTTATTTGCGTTTTACTTTTAAGTTCATTTCCTATTTCATTGATTTTACTAACCGTTCTTTTATCAATTAAAGCATCAGAATTTAAAGTAAAATCAGAAGCAAATAAAGAACTTGTGCCAAAAATAAAACCTAAAAATAAAACCTGTATAAACTTAGCCAATAAAAACCCTTGTACTATCAAAAAAGGCTTGATAAAGCGTAATTATAGCAGTAGTACCTAATAAAATCCATATAATCTTATCCATTATTCACTTCCTTTTTTACCAACTAAAGTATAATGTTTGTAATTGTCTTTACTATTAAATTTAATGGCATTGATATCTTGATTTATTTTATAATAATTTTGGGCTTCATTTTGTTGTACAATTATTGCATAATACGAAAGAACACCTAAAATACTTAATAACAATACAACAGCAATTAACATACCAGTTATTCCATGCAGTTTAAAGATACCACGTTCATTTTGGTCCATTGAAGACTTCATTTTATTCTCCTAAACTTCGAATATAAGCAGCCAGTGCTTTTTCTTGAGTATTACTTAGTCTACCTCTAAAACTTGGCATTGCACCAATTTCTGCTTTTTTACCATCTAATAAAACAGCATGCATTAAAGCATCATCATACGCTAAGATATTAGGAGCAACATATTCCATACCCTTACCATCAATTCCATGACAAGAAGCACATGATTCATAAGCAGCAGGAGCTGTTCCTTTAAATCCATTGGCTACATAACTTGATACTTCATCTATTTCTTTTTCATCACTTAACATCATTGCAGGCATTCCACCAGGATAGGCAGTTTTGAAATTATTTGCGCCGTTTTTAATAATGTATTTAACAGAAGATTTTAACACTCTTTTTGTCAAATCTTGTGCTTTTCCATTAATTCCCTCAGCATCAACCCCATGACAAGGAGCACACTGAACCAAATACAAAGATTCACCCATAGATTGTAAGGTTTTTTCATCTGCATTGTGCCATTTTTTCTCAAATTTCTCTTTATATTCCAGCGTTTCTTCATTCCATTGACCCACTTGTGAATATTGATTCGTAGGATATCCAAGAAGTAAATACCAAATACCCCAAACCATTGTTCCAATATAAGCTAAAGCCCAACCTTTTGGAACATCATTTTTATATTCACCAATTCCATCCCAAGACTCGTTTTTTAATTCACCGCTTGCTTTGTCATTTTTGATTTGATTAATATATTTAATAGCTGTAAAAACAGTAATTGCAATAATTGCAAAAGCCCCAAGCATTGTTAAATTATTAATATAATCATCAGTAATAAATGCATCTCCAGCAACAAAATATGTTCCACCCATTAATGAAATAATAAGAATAATTCCACCTATAAACATAGATTTCATTTTAACTCTCCTTCTTTTCTTGTTTTAACTCTCTGTTTTCAAGAGGCTGTGAATGTATTGAATCATCATGAACTAAGTCTGAATATTTTTCATAGTTTTTTTGCCCAGATTTATCTCTTTTATAAATTGAATAAGCATAAGAATAAAAAACAATAAAAACTACCAGCAGTAAAAAAAATTTCACATAACCTTGTAAATCAACCAATTCTTGATGTGTCATAATAAATCCTTATTTTAAAGAATTTAAATAAGCTATTAAAGCTACAATTTCAGGAATTTTTCCTGCATTTACTGCATCTTTTATTGCTTGATTTTTCATATCAGAAGTAATGCCTTTTGCTTCAATAAGGGCTTGTTTCATTGCTTCTTCATACGTTCCTAAAGGAACATCAATATTTCCATCTCCATTAATATCTACATCATAAGGTGTTGCGAATACATGTTTAATAGTATAAGCCTCTCCATAAGAAGTATCCATATCTGTAATATTTGTAAACATATGAGGGTAAGCAGGCATTACAGTTCCTGGAACTACTGAAGCCGGGTCCATCATGTGATTTTCATGCCAATCCGTAGTTCTATAATTCCCTACTCTCATTAAATCAGGACCCGTTCTTTTTGATCCCCATAAAAAAGGTCTGTCATAAGCATATTCTCCTGATAAAGAATACATACCATATCTATCGGTCTCTGATTTAAAGGGCCGTATTAACTGTGAGTGACACGAGTTACATGAATCTTTAATATAAATATTTCTACCTGCTAATTCTAAAACAGTATAAGGTTTAGTACCAACGGTAGGACGTGATTGTTTTGCAAAATCTGGAATAATTTCAACTATTCCAGCGAATGAAATAAAAATAAATACCAATACTGCAAAAAAGAACGGTCTTTGTTCAAACCAATGAAACATAATTCTTCCTTTCTTAAGCTGCTACAGGAGTAGCATTAGTAGGTTCTTTTTCAAGAACTTCACCAGCGGTTGCCGTTTTGAACATATTATAAGAGAACAAAAGAAAACCTACTAAGTATAATAAACCACCTACTGCTCTGATTGTATAATAAGGCTGTAAAACTGTAACCGTATCAATAAAAGAGTAAACCAATGAACCATATTCATCGTAAGCTCTCCACATCATTCCTTGCGTAATTCCAGCAATCCACATAGATGTAAAATATAAAACAATACCCGTAGTTTGTAACCAAAATTGAGTATCCATTAAAGACTTAGAATAAATCTTTCTTTTATACATTCGTGGTGCCATATGAAATAAACCTGCCATAATCATAAATACAACCCAACCAAGTGTTCCATCATGAACATGTCCAGGAATCCAATCTGTAAAGTGAGCAATAGCATTTACTGATTTAATCGCTTGAATAGGTCCTTCAATTGTAGATAACATATAAAAAGTAGAGGCCAAAATCATAAACTTAATTAAGGTATTATTTTGTAATTGAGCCCATTGTCCTTTCATTGTTAAAAGCATATTAATAGCAGATCCCCATGATGGAAGTATTAAAATAACCGACATTACAGAACCCATAGTTTGCATCCAATCTGGAACAGTTGAATAAATTAAGTGATGTCCACCAGCCCAAAGGTAAACAAATAATAATCCCCAAAAAGCTAAAATTGACAATTTATAAGAATAAATATTTTGACCTGATTCTTTTGGAAGGAAATAATATACCATTGCAATAATAGGTACCGTTAAAACAAAAGCAACTGCATTATGTCCATACCACCATTGAACCAGTGCATCATTCGTTCCAGAATACATAGAAACGGAATGCATCCATGAACCATAACCTGAATATAAAGCAGTTGGAACTTCCATTGAATTAAATAAATGAAGCATAGCAATAGCCAAAAAAGATGCTATAAAATACCAAATTGAGATATATAACGTTCTTTCACGTCTAATACCAATAAGTCCAAAAATACCAACACCCCATAAAAGCCAAAATACAGTAATCATAATATCTAAAGGCCATTCTAATTCTGCATACTCTTTTGACGTTGTAATTCCTGCTAATAGCGTAACTACAGCTAATAACATAGTAATTAGATATACAGCAAAATGTAATTTTGCAACCCACATTAAAAAAGGTGATTCTTTTAAAGAAACCTTTAATACTCTTTGAGCGATATAATACCAACAGGCAAAAATACCACTTAAGGTAAAGCCAAAAATTGCTCCACTTGTATGTATTGGACGTAATCTTCCAAACGTACCGTATTCACCTGCAATATTATTCAAATCTGGATATGCCAGTTGAAATGCAATAATAACACCTACTAACATAGCAACAATACCAAATATTATGGATGTAAAAGTAAATGCTTTTGCTACGCTGTAGTCGTATTCAATAATTGTATCGTTGGACACAATGGACTCCTTTTGTTTTTTACAAGTTATACTTGTTAAATTAGTAACAATTTTAACTCAATTAAAATAAAATAAGCCTTAATAATTGATTATTTTTTTTAAGTTAAAATTAATAATAGTACATTTTGTTATTTTATTTTTAGAAGTTTATCAAAATTAAACGATTATTCACTTGATTAATATCAAGATTCTCTTTCTTTTTTAATTTAAAGAAGTAATATATAAAGCACATATAGGACAATTTTTATCCTATTTAATTTTACTATAAGCTTACGAGGGAATGGTATTTATGTTTAAATTAAGATATTGTTATTTTTTTAAAAAGATGCACTTAAATAATAAACTAAGTTATATAATAATTATATAGGAATAATTTTTCAAAATATTCTCATTAATTGTATTAGATAAAATATTTAAGTTTAAATTTATTAATAATCTTTTATAAAATTTTAAAATATTTAGTAATTACTAAGTTACAGCTTAGTCATATGGCTATAAATTGGAAATAAAAATATTTATTTCCAATCTTTTATAGCGATTTGACTTTCTCTTTTTAATGTTCTCTCTTTTAAATCATTTCTTTTATCGTAGAGTTTTTTACCTTCGGCTGTTGCAATTTGCATTTTTAGCATATTTCTTTTATTAAAATACAGTTTTAAAGGCACAATGGTAAGGCCATCTTTCATTACTCTTTCATGTATCTTATTAATTTCTTTTCTATGAAGCAAGAGTTTTCTCTCCCGTCTCTCTTCTGGTCTATAAGAAGTATGCGCTGTACTTAAGTGTGTAATATGCATATTAAATACAAAAAGTTCATTTTTAACAACTCTAATATGAGAATCTTTTAAATTAACTCTTCCTTCTCGTATAGCTTTTACTTCTGAGCCTTGAAGTTCAATTCCAGCTTCATATGTTTCTAATATATTAAAATCATGCCAGGCTTTTTTATTTTTAAACGATAGTATTTTTTTAACTTTTTCTTTTGCCATTTTTAACCTTAAAAAAAGTACTTCCAGAACCTGAGAAGTACCAATTATTTTTTTCATTTTCTCTTAAAGAAGGATACAAAGTTTTTGCAGCTTGATACAAATCGTTCGCTTCTTTAATATTTAATATTTTTAATACATCAAGGGATTTCATAGACATAAGTTTAGAACTTTGTTCTTTTGAAGTCTCACTATAAAAAGCAGCTCTGTATTTTTGATAAATTTTTACAGTATTACAATCAAGTAATGGAGTGTAGGTCTCAATTTCTAAAGCATCTTCTTTAAACTCTTCTACTACTTCACCAATACCACTTACATTAGCGCTATCATACTCGTATACAAAAAAAGCAACATCTGCACCTATTTTAGAGCCAATAGAAGCAAGTTCCTCTTTTGATAAATTTAAAGAAAAATACGCATTACACATGTTTAAAAAACACGCACAATTTGAACTTCCTCCTCCTAAACCAGCAAACTCTGGAATATTCTTTTCTACTTTTACCTTAATATTTTTAAATTCTTTTTCTAAAAAAGAAAAGCGTTCTTTTAATAAAACATAGGCTTTATAAATAGTATTTTGTTCTGTTTTGCAACCAAAGTTTCCTTCTAAAGTAAATGTTTCATTATCTTCTTTTACAAAAGACAGACAATCATATAAATTTTTTACTCGCACAAAACGAGAAGCCAATTCGTGATAGTTTCCTCTTTTTCCTGTAATTTTCAAAAAAATGTTTACTTTTGCATAGGACTTTTCTTGCACTATAATAAAACCTTATTTAACAAATATTTAACTTCTTTGTTCTCTATTTGAATTATACTAAAAAAGTCATCAAAAACAATCAGGTATTTACCTTCATCTTTTATTTCTAAATACTCAAGAGATATTTTTTTACCAAAATCTAAGCATTCTTTAGAACCTGTATATTTATTTTTTGGAATATCCAAATAATTTAAAGGATTTAAATCTTTTTCATTTTCATAAAAAAACTTTCCCTCATTTAATCTCTCTAAATAAGATAATGTTCCTACACGATTAAGTTTTTTTAATAATTCTTGTGCAAGTGAACGTATGTATGAACCTTCTGATACGGTTGCTTCAAAAGTTAGGAAAGGATGAGAATAAGACAAAAATTTAGTATTTACTATATTCATAGTAGATTCTTTCATTTTAACATCCAAGCCTGCTCGTGCTAAGTCATACGCACGTTTTCCATCTATTTTTTTAGCAGAGTATTTAGGAGGCAAATACGTAATATCACCTATTAAGTTTTTAATTTCTTCTTGAATAAGGCTTTCACTTAATATTTCACATTCTTCATTTGAGTGAATATTTTCTAAATCCAAAGACTCAGACTGCGCCCCTAACCAAATAGTAGTACGATAGGATTTAGGTGTTTTTGCCAAATAATTAAAAAGTTTAGAATATTGCCCAAAAGCAACAATCAAACACCCTTTTGCAAAAGGATCAAGAGTACCTGAGAAACCCGCTTTTTTATTCTTATATTTTCTCTTAATTCTGTTCAAATAAGAATTCGAAGACATAAACATAGGTTTTTTAACTACCACTAATTTGTTCAAAGGTTCTTTATCATAAAGTCGTTTTTGCATTGTTCTACTTTTTATTTTATATTTATTAATTGTAAATAGAGGGAGAAAGTGTTAGATTTTGTTCTTAATCAAGGCAGATATAAAAATTTATGAGGAGCATACTATAGTATGTGACGACTAAATTTATATATCTAACGAAGAGTAAGGATAAAAGATAAGGCTTTATCCCTCTATTTTTTTTCTACGAAAGAAGATAGTATATCTCTTTTACTTCCACCAAAGTTAATCGTCAACTTATACTCTTTTCCTACTTTATTACTCTTCTCTACCCTACCCATTCCAAATATTTTATGGGTAACCATATCGCCTTTTCTAAAATCAGAGCGTCTCTCAATTTTTAGCGAGCCTTTAATTAAACCCGATTCACTTAAAAACCTTGATTTTGTAAGCATTGCACGCTTTCCTTTATAAAATCTGGAGTGAACAAAAGATAAGGTTAAGGTATCCATTGCACGTGTAAATGCAACATATCCTAAGCGTCTCTCTTCTTCAAGATTACTGCCATCTCCAATAAGAGGAAAAAATCCTTCTTCAAGTCCAATTACAAATAGATGCTTGTATTCTAAACCTTTTGAAGCATGAATACTCATCATAGATACTGCTTCATTAAAAAGTTTATCTTGTTCCGATTCTAAAGAAATTTCATTTAAAAAATCTTCTAGGTTTAAATGAGGATTTTGCATAAAATAATCTCTAATAAAACCTGAAAACTCATCAATATTTGCTTGTCGATCAACTCCATCAGGGGCATTATCATAAGAAGATCTATAGTCAAATATTTCTTCAAAGGCGTCCAAAAATCTCATTTTAGATTCTTCTAATACATCTTTTAAATCTAGAATTGAAGCTATAAATACTTTTAATGTACGGCTATTCTTTTTACCAACTAAGACAATTAGTTCTTCAGGACTTAAATCATCAATAAGTTTAAAAATTGGTT
>Ga0105355_10003351_pt1 | contig 14091 bp, 14 predicted proteins | sample GOMGulsemesocosm_2_FD_83508 | JGI IMG/M metagenome (GOLD analysis project Ga0105355, IMG submission 83508) | Methane-oxidizing microbial communities from mesocosms in the Gulf of Mexico - GOM9C Gulf of Mexico | ecosystem: Environmental > Aquatic > Marine > Cold seeps | place: Gulf of Mexico... | reverse complement strand
TACAAGCCCAGCTATTACCCCAACGGGTATTCAGCTACTACGATATGCTGGCCAACATACTGGGCGTGGCCCTAGCGGCAGCCTTACTGCTGGCCTGCAACAAACTGCAACAACGCCAAGCGCGTGCTAAAATACGCGCCACCCTCAATATAAGCGGCTAATACCATGACCAATAGCGCCCACCGCAACAACCCAAAGCCCCAGTTATTTTGGCTTGGCCTAGCCCTGTTGCTGGCAGCCAACTTAAGTACGGCTGCCGAGTACTACGTGGTCAACGCCAACGCCGTTAAAGTTAGGGAAGGCCCCAGCACCCGCTACCCCGGTGTTACCCAACTTAACTTAGGCCATATTGTTACCAAATTAAACGAACAAAATGGCTGGACTCAAATTGCCTTCAACAACCCCAAACTACCGGAAGGCAAGCGCAAAGGTACCGGCTGGATGGCGTCGCGCTTCCTAATCAGAGACTTAGTCTCCAATACCTCGCGCAAAAAGAGCAAAGCTAAACCAGCGCCGCAACCCGCTGCCCCAGAGCAAAACCCAGAGCCTGCCAAAGCAAAAATTGTAACGGCAAAACCACCCGCCGCCGCGGCCAAAACATTGGCTAAAAAAGCCGAACCCGCGCCAGCGCCAAGCCAAACTCAAACCCAAACTCAAGCCCCGGAGCCTGCCAAGCCATACCAAGTTACCGGCCAGGGGGTCAAAGTTCGTCGCGGCCCCGGCAGCCAATACACCAGCTTCACCCAGCTATACAAAGGCAACAAGGTGATGGTGTTAAAACAACAAGAAGGTTGGTCGAATATAAAGTTCACCATGGCCAATGGCGAGCCCAAACAGGGCTGGACCGCCAGCCGTTTTTTAAAAGCCATAAACCAAGCATTAAGTACCGGCACCAGTACCAACACCCCAAACACCATCGCCGCGAAAAAACCCGCCGGCAAGGCACCCCAAATAAAACTAAGCCTAGGTCAAGAAAAATTGGTATGTGAACGAGCTGACAACCTAATTGTAAGCGCCTGCACCATACAAATGAGCTTCAAGCTCAGCGCAGAAAAAAATATAAACAAGGTAAAGGTACGCTGCGAGGCCGACTTATTAGTCGGCATTAAAGATGGCAACCCATTAAGATTTCCACTTAAGCAAGAGCAAGATTATGCTCTCGATAGGGTTAGCAATAACAACAAAACCCACCTAATGGAAGCCCAGCTAGAAACCCGCGGCAACTACACCGTCAGCAGCGTAGACCTTATCTCCCACCGCTGCGGCGTTATCGCCTTCAGTAGAATTTAGCCCCCGAGCCTGTCGTGGCTCGAACCTCACCATGAGCGGATAAGCAGACAGGCCCACCACGAGCGGAAGTAACAAAACCTAACTATCCACCCGCCCATACACATCTTCCAGGCGCACAATATCGTCCTCGCCTAAATAAGAACCCGATTGCACCTCAATCAATTCCAGTGGAATTTTGCCGGGGTTGGCCAGGGAATGTACTACCCCTATCGGAATATAAGTCGACTCATTTTCGCCCACCAAAAAGGTTTTATCACCATTGGTCACCTGGGCGGTGCCAGAAACCACAACCCAGTGCTCGGCCCGGTGGTGGTGTTTTTGCAAACTCAACTTGGCTCCAGGCTTAACTGTAATGTGCTTAACCTGATGGCGCTCACCATTATCAATGGAATCGTATTTACCCCAAGGGCGGTGCACCACTCGGTGCTGTATATGCTCTGTACGCCCCTGCGCCTTTAACTCGGCTACTATGGCTTTAACCTCTTGTACCTGGTCTTTGTTGGCGACCAGAATCGCATCTTTGGTATCCACCACCACGAGGTTATCTACCCCAATAACCGCCACTAGCTTCTCTTCGGCTACCACATAGTTATTGCGACTGTTGCGGCTAATCACATCGCCCTGTAATACATTGCCGTCGCTGTCTTTGTCTTTTATATCCCACAGCGCCGACCAGCTACCGACGTCACTCCAACCGGCATCCAGCGGAATAACCACAGCGGTATCAGAGCCCGCAGCACTACAAAGAGGTTCCATGACCGCATAATCAATCGAGTCATCGGGGCAGGCCTCAAAGGCGGCTTTATTCACCCGTATAAAATCCATATCACGGCTGGTATTTTCCATCGCCGCGACGCAGGCGGTATAAATATCGGGCTGGTGTTTGTTCAGCTCTTCCAAATAGCGGTCAGCTTTAAACATAAACATGCCGCTATTCCACAAATAATCGCCGCCATCAATATAGCTTTGTGCGGTGGCCAAATCGGGTTTTTCTACAAAGCTATCTACCGCAAAACCTTGGCCTACAGCACCGCCCTGCTTTATATAACCATAACCCGTGGCCGGCTCGGTGGGCACTATGCCAAAGGTCACTAGCTTGCCCTGCTCGGCCAAGCCCTGGGCAATGGCAATGCTGCTATGAAAAGCCGCCACATTTTCAATCACATGGTCGGCCGCCAGCACCAACAAAATAGGCGATTCCGCCCCATCGGCAGCAGCCAATGCATTCAAAGCTGCCAGGGCAATAGCCGGCGCGGTATTACGGCCAACCGGCTCTAGAATAATGGCTGCGTCTTGCCCCAGCTGGCGCAGGTTTTCGGCCACTAAAAAGCGATGCTCTTCATTGCTGATAATGGTGCTAGCGCCCAGCGTTAAGCCATCGAGCCTTGCCAGGGTTTCTTGCAGCATAGTTAAGCTGCTGTGGTTTAAGTTTAAAAACTGCTTGGGGTAGGCGGTGCGCGACATAGGCCACATACGAGTGCCAGAGCCACCGGCCATAACTACGGGAATGAGTGTATTCATCGAATTCCTTTATTCTTTTGAAAGTACCATTGGCTGTGCAAATGAACCTTTTTGCTTGCTAACAATTCAGGTTCGCTAAACCAGCGATAAGCATGGTGCTGTTGTTTAGGTATAGAGTCAAATAATGCCGCATGCTGCGGCTCGCTCAGGCGAACCTCAAAAGCATTAACAATATAGTGGGTGCTGATATCGGCGGACAGAACACTGTCGGTATAAAAATGCTCAAACAAGCCTAAATAGCCAGCCTGCTCTATATCCAACGCAAGCCCCAATTCGGCTAGGCATAAACGTTGGAATGCCGCCGCCAGGGTTTCGTTTTTAAGTACTCGGCCACCGGGCACAAACCAGTAGCCCTGGGCTGGCCGGTTACAGCGCTCACCCAATAGCACCAGGCCATTATGGTCTCTAACCACGAGGTCAATTGAAACCAGCGGTGTGCTGGCTATGACCTTGCTGAACAACGGCGCATCAAGAAACACAGTTAGGCCCTAAACTTACCTTGGTTGGCTAAAAACCACTGGTAAGTTTCAGCCAAGCCATCGCGCAAGCTAATAGAAGCCTGCCAGCCTAGGCTTTTTAAACGGTCTACGTTCATTAGTTTACGCGGCGCACCGTCGGGCTTGCTGGCATCAAACTCTACCCGACCTTTAAAGCCCACCACCTGGGCCATGGTTTCGGCCAGCTCACGTATGGTGCAATCAATACCGGTGCCCACATTAATGTGCGAGAGCATTGCCTGGGTATTATCCCGATAGGTTTCGCCAGCTAAGTTCATCACATAAATACTGGCGGCGGCCATGTCATCAACATGCAAAAATTCACGCATGGGCTTGCCGCTGCCCCACACCAATACAGCCGCATCGTTAGCCAATTTAGCTTCATGGAAGCGCCGCATAAGCGCGGGAATTACATGGGAGTTTTGCGGGTGAAAATTATCATTTTCACCGTACAAGTTAGTCGGCATTACACTGCGGTAATCTACCCCGTATTGGCGGTTGTAAGACTCACACATTTTAATACCAGCAATTTTGGCCACAGCATAGGGCTCGTTAGTCGGCTCTAACACGCCGGTTAACAAGGCCGTTTCTTGCATGGGCTGGTCAGCAAGCTTAGGGTAAATACAAGACGAGCCCAAAAACAACAGTTGCTTAACCCCGGCCTGATAAGCACCATGAATAATATTATTTTGAATGCTCAGATTTTGGTAAATAAAGTCTGCCGGGTAACTATTATTGGCGACAATGCCACCCACCTTAGCGGCCGCCAAATACACTTGGTCGATATTGGCCTGGGCAAAAAAGTCGAATACCGCCGCCTGGTCAAGCAAATTTAGCTCGGCACGACTACGGCAAATAAGCTCAACATCAGCAGCGGCCAGCTGCCGACAAATAGCCGAACCCACCATGCCAGCATGGCCCGCTACAAAAATACGCTTAGCCATTACCTTACCCTTCCAGTGCTATATCAACATCGTAGCCGTGCTCTTTAAGCAAGGCATGCTGCTTAGCCTTTTTAAGGTCATTGGCGACCATTTCAGCACACATTTCTTCTACAGTAATTTCTGGCACCCAGCCCAATTTTTCTTTGGCTTTGCTGGGGTCGCCTAATAGAGTTTCAACTTCCGCCGGGCGGAAGTACTTAGGGTCTACTTGCACTATTACATCACCGACTTTAAGCGCCGGAGCATGGTCGCCGGTAATAGCAGTAATGGTGGCTTTTTCATCAAGGCCTTCGCCGCTAAACTCTAATACAATACCCGCTTCGGCGGCAGACATACGCACAAACTCACGCACTGAAATTTGTTTACCAGTGGCAATCACAAAGTCGTCGGCTTGGTCTTGCTGTAACATCATCCATTGCATGCGCACATAGTCTTTGGCATGACCCCAGTCTCGTAGGGCATCCATATTACCTAGGTACAAACATTTTTCTAAACCCTGGGCAATATTCGACAACGCACGGGTAATTTTACGGGTAACAAAGGTTTCACCCCGGCGAGGCGACTCATGGTTAAACAAAATACCATTGCAGGCATACATACCATAAGACTCGCGGTAGTTAACCGTAATCCAATAAGCGTACATTTTAGCCACCGCATAAGGCGAGCGCGGGTGAAACGGCGTAGTTTCGCGCTGGGGGGTTTCTTGCACCTCACCATACAGCTCCGAGGTTGAGGCTTGGTAAAAGCGGGTTTTTTTCTCCAGGCCTAAAAAGCGAATGGCTTCTAGAATACGCAAAGCACCCAGGGCATCCACATCTGCCGTATATTCCGGCGCCTCGAATGAAACCGCCACATGCGACTGGGCGCCGAGGTTATATATTTCATCTGGTTGTACGTCTTTAATAATGCGTGTCAGATTAGACGAATCAGAAAGGTCACCATAGTGCATAAAAAAGCTGACATCTTCCTCGTGCCGATCTTGGTAGATATGATCAACCCGCTGAGTATTTAATGATGATGCGCGACGTTTTATACCGTGGACTTCATAGCCTTTATCTAGTAAAAACTCGGCTAAATACGATCCATCTTGACCGGTTACGCCGGTGATTAGTGCGATTTTTTTAGACATTACAATTTTGTTCCATTAATAATCAATTTAAATTTCACATTACCACTCCTGGTCAGCCCACCAATACCAGCTAACCCTAAGCTTGGCGAAGGATCACGGCCAGCCTACCGGCTACCAACAACCACTCATAATCCATCACTCCGGGGGTCCTCAACCACCGGTCATCCTCAACCACCAACTCACCCCCAATCACCAACTAATCCCCAACCACTAACTCATCCCCTCCACCAGCTCATCCTCGACCACCCACTCATCCTCAACCACCCCGCTCATCCTGAGCCTGTCGAAGGATCACATTGATCAAACCGAACCACAAAGCCCCCTTATATCTTCAACAAACCTACTAATCACTCGCTCCTTACTCAGATTATCAACCGCATATTCACGAGCTATAGCGTTGCAACTTTTTGTATCTAATCCTAAGCAATACTCTAACCCCTCTATAAATGCGTTCGTATTTTCTGGTTCTACGCACTGATAAATACCAGGGTACTTTTGTGCAATTTTACCCAACTCTGTGTCGGTATCTGCTGTAACCAATGCATGGCCGCCAACAGATAGTATGTTGGTTAGCTTGGATGGCAACACTGCATCGGCAGCACCACGTTTTTGTACAACCAAATGCACATCAGCCATAGCTAAAATTTGTGGCACTAACTCCCAAGGTTGCAGCTGTTTAAATTGAACATTAGTAAGGCCGCGCTCTAGGGCCATTTGTTGTAATTTTTCTCGATATACGCCGTTACCGATAATAATAAATTTTATTAATTCATTCGCCTTGAATGTATCTGCGGCCTCAAGGATTATCTCCAAACCCTGCTTTTGACCGATATTACCAGAGTACAGCACGACTTTATCATTTTGGGTAAAGCCCCATTCTGCTCGAATTGCATCACCGGAAACATCGGGTGTCACAAAATTAGTGTCAGCCCAATTGGGGAAAAATAGCAATTTTTTTTCATCAACGCCTTTAGCGCGAGCATTTTCCAGCATACTGAAAGAAATTGAAGACACCACATCAAATTTTTTAAGTAGCCATGATTCAATACCAGTTGCGAATCGTTTTAGCCTGCCACCACGACTCAAGCCAAGACCCAGCATGGCATCTACTTCAAAGTCTTGGATGTGCATAATTGAATTTGCGCCTGTTATTTTGCAATAAAGTAGGGTTGCAGGAGCGCAAAAAAGAGTAGGTTGCACCAAAAAGACCACACTTGGCTTTAGTCTAACAAGCGAAAACAGCCTAAAAGCGGAACTCAAAGCAAAGCTACATAAATGCAGCAAGCGCTTGAAGGTAGTTATTTTTTTTGGCACATAAAGAGGGCAACGGTATAGACTAACACCGTCTTTAATCGTTGTAGTATATCGATTTTCAAACCCTTCGTGGCGCTGCCATTCTGGGTAATAAGGCGGCGCTGTTAGTACATAGGCATCCATTTTTGAGGTGGTCAACATTGGAGCCAACTCGCCATTGTACTTACCTATGCCCGTGAGCTCAGGACTAAAATTTGTGCTATACAGAAGGAATTTCACTTTTTACTTCTTGCCCTAACTGGTATCGCAGGGTTACCAATGCATATCATTCCTTCTGGCATATCTTTATAAACAGAACTTCTAGCCGCAATAACCGCGCCTTTACCAATAGTAACACCCGGGGCGATAAACACATCTGTCGCAACCCATGCTTCGTCTTCAATAATAATTGGTTTGGCATAAATATCGAAAGCTTCAGATTGGTGGTCATGGCTACCTGTACATAAATAGCTTTTTTGAGAGATTACTGAATTTTTGCCAATTATAATTTCTCCCAAAGTATATAACTCAGCATTGTCCCCAACCCACGAATAATCGCCTATCGTAAGCTTCCACGGATATGTAATACGAACCGAAGGGCGAATAATTACATTTTTTCCAACTTTCGCGCCAAATAATTTCAGCAACATATTGCGCCATTTATAGGCAAACTGAGGTGATGTAGAGAACAATAAGCTTTGCGTAAACCACCAAAGCTGAACAACAATTGGAGAACGCCCACGAAACCCAGAAGGTAAAATAAATTTATTTAGTAGCTGAAACATCGCCACACCTCATGTCAAGTAAAAGATTATTTAGCGCCACTTTCGCCATTTTATTCGCCTTTATGAAAGCGGCTGTTCGCTCAGATCTAGCCCGAGAAGTAAGTGCCCCCTCTTTTAATTTTAGCTGCAGAACATCAGCCATAGTCTGTATTATTAAGGGCCCAGAATTAATAGAAACTCCCTGTAGTTGATTTATAACATCTCCCATACAGCCCTGGCGGGTACCAATATTTAAGACTCCGTTCTTTCCAGACTCATAAAGCACTAAAGGTTCCGCCTCATTATCGTATTTTGACGGGAAAACAAATACATCCAAAGACTCAAAAAAAGCATCTTTTTCCGAACCATAAAGAGGCCCGTAATATTCAACCTCTTTCAACTCGACACAGGATTTTCTGACAATTTCTTCTGCCGCACTGTCCGAAAATGGGCCTGCTATTTTAGCCCTAAATCTTACACCACGAGAATTCAGCTCACGACAAAGAGAAACAAAATCACCAACGCCCTTTGCCTCGCACAAATTGGCAAGATGACCGACAACTAATTCGCACTTACGATCGCCCACAGCCAAACAAGCATCGCCATCAACCTTAAAAAAAGCTATATTTGAAATAACCGTAATTTGTGACTCCTTAATTCCATATGAACTCGTTAGCAGACCCGCCATTCGTTCACCTAAAACAATATGCTTTGTTTTCGAACCAGAAACTGTGTTTAAAAACGCAAATAAAAAACTCCTCGAGTTCAGATAATTAAAAGAGTGGTGATGAATATATATATTTTTGCGAGCCAACCTACATATACCTAAATAAACTAAATCATATATCTGGCCAACCCCACCATTAATCGGCCTATAAACGACTGATGTTGAAGAAAAAATTAGCACACCAACCAGCTTAATCCAACACCAGAATGTATGCATTGTTTTCAATGCTAACCAAAGCTTACTTCCAAATAGATACTCCGCATACGACGGAACAGTATTGATTACTACCACGGGCATCCCACTAGCTTTGACATTTCGAAAAAATGAACTATTTACATTTGACATCCCATGCACAGGACCAGGCATATCAGCTAATATCAACATAAAACCAACTCTAGAAAAAACAATCAGTCAGGAAAAACAGTGCGGTAGCGGCATCAAAAACACCCCACCATTAAAATTCATACGAAAAATCGCAAACACTTAAACACATCAGCAGACATATCCAAAAAGAAGTTGTCATCTTAGCGATCCTATAAAACATAAGTTCAAGTAAAAACCTATGGCCAAGACATAGGTTTTTGAAAACTCTTTAAAGATCACACCTATAGCCTCTAAAACTATTATTTAGTAGCCATTAAAATTAAAGTGAACCTGCATATCACGGATCAAATAAAAAGTCATTATTTCAAACATTTCTCATACAATAACTTTAGGGTCGTCGCATAAGTTTTCCAGCTTGCGACATCCACTATTTCCTCCCGATACTTTCCGCTTATAAAATTTGTTATCTTTAACTCCAAATCATTCTTGCAGCCAACCTTAAACACCGAGCTCGTTTTATACTTAAGTAAATCCGCCGCACCTACAGCTGATGACACAATAACCGGCAACCCTACTGATAACGCCTCTGTTACAGCAACAGCAAACCCATCCTCATAAGATGGCATAACAAACACATCAAATTCTCTTAATTTTTTTTGCAACTTTGAGTTTTCCATATGTGGAATATGATCGACTGATACTCCTAGCGCTCTAATTTGCTTTAAGTAAAGGGCTTCTGCCCGACCATAAAGAGTAATATCAAGATCAAACCCCTTATTCAAAATATTCGCTACAGCCTTCACTAAAAGAAGCTGCCCTTTTCTGGGTATTACTTGACCAACACATACAACTCTAATTTTTTCATTTTTCAAGTATATTTTTTTTGATAAAACTTCCTTCACTGCTATAGGCTTCTCCAATCCGTAATTTATTGTGAAAATTTTACTCTCACAAAAACCCTGAGAAATATATGATTTAGTTACAAAATGGGAAGGGCTCAGTAGGTAATCACACATCTCAGCTTCATGTACTATTTCTTTATCAATCAATTTTCGCCCTCTATCTGCCTGCACCGGCTGGCAACTGTCCACAGCTGACATAGAAACCAAGGAGGTTTGAATTGCAGGGTGAGCATTAACTACCTCCCCCAAGATAAGCGCGCCAGGCCTATACTTTCTGATGGTTTTAGCAGTAAACCCATGGCACAGACAGTGATAAAGATCCACTTCCCCTTCTTTTTCTACCTGGGAAGAGACTGAACGCTGCCAAAACCAATACGCCACCCTCAGCGCCAATGAAAACTGCCTATCAGGGAGCGCCTTTATTAGCAACTGCATTATAGTATAAAAAGACCACATATTATCCCTGTCAGGCCTACGGCGCTCCACAGGCTTACCTGAAAATATAAGCCTAAAGTCCATTGACTCGTCAAGGTATTTTGCATATTTTATATAATGAAATTTACCGGATATATACTGCCTAACTTTCATCACTCTTCCTTAATATTAAAATGAAAAGTAACCATAGAAATACGGGGAAGAAAGAAAACAACAGGAATTTCGTTATTGTGACAATTCCGCCATCTCTGAACAATTGCAGACTAAATGGAATCAACATCACCCAACTAATTTTTGCTATGTTACTACCGTTAATGTAAATTTTAAAATACAAATATTTTAAAAAATATCCCAAAAAAAATAAATTTACAATTACCCCCAAATAACCTAAGTTCAACCATGCATCGCCTACTACAGACTTTGTTAACCCCACAAAATTACCAAATTCATTCAGGTCAACTAGCTTTACAGGCTCGCCTATGGGCTTTCCCGGCCATAAAACACGAGGCACAGGCTCAGTGAATATCTGTAAATATTGGGCCCCGTATGTGTATGTCTGTGAATCACGAGGGACAACAGAAATTATATATGCCAAATATTCAAAATTTGCGAAATCTAAATTATCAAACGAATCTAGCCCTCCACTATGATCTACTACCTCCAGAGCTACCGAATCATCAAATATACTTTTAACGTAGTTTCTATTCTCACCTAAAAAGGAAAACAAAGGCACCAACAAGACGAAAACAACAACCCACCAGGAAGGAATCCACTTACGGCCTTTACCATTCAACCACAACAACATCAGGCTAATAATTAACACCACTAGATGTACTCGCTCCCATCCTAGATATACCCGGTATACAAAATAAAAACCCAGCACCAACCAAACCCACTTTCTGCCACCAAACATCACAAACAACAAAAAAAAATAGGGGGTCATCATGTTCTTTAGCTCTGTAACATAGCCTGTAGAATTTACATTTATTGAAACGCCCCCAACCATTTCCATCATTTGCTTTGTTGATCCATCATACGAAAACCCAGATCCAGACGTAACGAATGAAAATATTATTAGGGGTAGCACAATTATCGACATTAGTTGAAATGAGCGTATATAGACAACTCCCCAATTCAAATTAATCCGCACGCTACTGGTGCAACCATTTTTCAAAAAAGAACCAGAAAAATACGCAAGTAAAGCCAAATCAGTAACCACAAGCGTTTTCAGCAAATCATTTTCTTCTGGGAAATACCCAATATATGAAAAGATAAAACTATACTCGCCAAGTACAAATAAAATTGGCTTCACTACAAACACCAATCCATGGAAAGAAAGGTACCAGAACACCGGAGAAAAAATCGATGCACTGCTATCCATCTTTAAAAAAAACAGCGTCATCATCAAAAAAAACAATGTATGAAAAAAAAGGTACTCAGTCAGTTTCGCCACCACTCAGGTAACCTACCACCTTCACCTTCAAATAAACGAACATCGTTACATCCAATACAATGTATAACAACAAATACCAGTAGATGCCGTATTCACCAGCCAAACTCAGTCCACCGCTAAAAGCTACCACCAATAGAAAATAAACCAATGAAAATTGTCTGTGCATATTCCCCACATCAAAAGGCAACGCAAGGGACAACCACATAAATGAAAACAGAGCGGACACTAAAAGCAACGAAGCCATTAACAGCCCATCACTAGTTAGAGATATTCCGGTCCAGATGTGATAAAAGCTCTCACCTACAATCAAACAACCCAACAAATATATCCCCCCCCCCATCAAAGAAAACAAGAATGCCTTATTGCACACCTCATCAAGGTTCTTTCTATTTCCCGACTTCAACAACTTTGCCACCTCCCCCCAGTACGAAGTATTTATCACATTCGTCCACTGCACAGATACTCTTGACAAAGTTCTTAATGTTGAAAATAACGCCACCTCCATGCCTGAAAACATCAATCCTAATATCACAATACTACCCTGCAACCATAACGCAGTTGAAAACGGGTAAAGAAACGCTGAAATCGATTTTTTATACAATTTTTTATACAGGCCTATAAAACTGGAAACTTCTGTTCCCATCTTTACTTTTTCCGATTTAGCTCGTTTATATATAATTATAAAAAATGATATTGCGGATACAATTGCATATGAAATCGAGACTGCCAGCTCGTCTCCCCCTAGAATTAGGCACCCCAAAACCACCAGTAATTCAACCACCTTTGATGTAGCGCAAATAAATAAATAGCTTGGGTAACTTTTTGCCGACCGCATTGAGTTAGCCGTATAAATAGTCAAACTAAAGAATAGCCAATAAAACCCAAAAAGAGCATATGCACTTGACTCCCAGTACAACCACCACAACACCAAACTCAAAACAATAAAAACCAACAAAAATTGAATTGCATAGATGACCAGCCCTGATAGATACAATTTACTTGTAACAGAAAGAAACCGCCCATGGTACCGATTCAAGAGGTTAGAAATAACACTTAAACTGCCAAAATCTGCATAGGACAACAACATCAATGGAGCAACGGAAAAAAGCCATTGCCCATAGCGATCCCCCCCCCAGAAGTACATAAAACAGGGCACAATTAACAACTGAGAAAGTGCACTAGAAGCTTGATAGAACCCAGCTCCAAATATATTCCATCCAACCAAATCTACACAACCTCGCCATTGGACCTAGAAAAATATGACACTTCATTCATTTTCTTTATGAATTTGGCTGGCTGCCCAGCGAACAATCCAAATTCAATAGTCAAGCTAGTATTGATCACCGAACCCGCACCGACAACAACCATGTTGCCGACACTCACCCCGGGAAGAATAATGGTACGGGTACCAATGAAATTATGATCCCCTATTATAATTGGATAGCAACTTTGCTCAGATTCATTCAAGTCTATTGAATGAGTCAATAGCTGGCTACCGTAGCCAGCCACCGTAGCGAACCTACCTATCTCGATACTGTCAGTACAATCAATCAAATGCCTGGATGTAACGGCACTATGCTCACTAAGCACAAGTCTTGTCCTTCTAGATTGATACTTTCTAAAGAATTTTTTATCATCTTTTGGATGCGCTGTAATCCAATTCAAATTTCCAACTGTTGCACTTTCCTCCATTGTCAGCTCTTCTAGACCCTTAATAACATTAAGGTGCCCAATTCTAGACCCTGGCCCCATTTTCAATTTGGCAACGGAAATTAACGACACCCCAACTCTAGCTGTAGAATGTATTTCAAACCCAAAAAATAAATTTAAAACTCTACGCCTAATAGCCCAAGGAAATATCACAAGCAAATACTGCAGCATTCTTCACCTATTCCAATAATCTTAATTTAACACCTACAAGTTTATATCGTCATTTACGATTGGGTTAACTGCAACACTTCAACACTGCGTCCAAAAGCAGCAGCCTCCCGTCAGCAACAAGTAGCTTTTACCCGACCAGCTTAGAACTCAACTTTAAGCCAGCCATAAAGATGTCCCTCCTGACAATTTACAAGGAGAACCCTATCCGCGAAAAACAAAAAAACTCTCGCATATACCTCCCGTATTACTATGTTTATTAACATTACTGTCCCGCCAACTCAATAGCTATTACCCTAAATCAATGGATATATAAACCGAAGTAGATTTTGTATATGAACGACATGGATATGTATTTTGTACTTCACTGGTTATCCATTAGTTCGATAACTCAATAACCCAAATTTTAATTCAGGCTTAGCTTAGCTTAGATTACATTAACTCACTTTCATTGAATGTGATCGGGATAGCAGCGAACTAATAAATATCTTTCGCCAACAACGTAAACGGCGTTTTAATCAAAATTTTAATATCTAGCCACAATGACCAGTTGTTGATGTATTCCAAATCAAACTCTACCCGCTTTTCCATTTTATCTATGGTTTGGGTTTCGCCGCGGCAGCCGGATATTTGCGCTAGGCCGGTTATGCCGGGCTTGATGCGGTGGCGGCAGAGGTAGGCGTTAATTTTTTTGGAGTAAAAATGGTTGTGGGCTACGGCATGGGGGCGCGGGCCTACTAGGCTCATGCGGCCTTGCAGCACATTTATTAGCTGGGGCAGTTCGTCGATGGAGGTGCGGCGTATGAATTTGCCCACTGCGGTTATGCGGTCATCGGCTTTGCTGGCTTGTTTTATTTCGCCTTGCTGTTCGGTGTGCATTTTCATGCTGCGGAACTTCCACACCTTTATAATTTTGCCGTCCCAGCCGTGGCGT
>Ga0105355_10003347_pt1 | contig 14100 bp, 10 predicted proteins | sample GOMGulsemesocosm_2_FD_83508 | JGI IMG/M metagenome (GOLD analysis project Ga0105355, IMG submission 83508) | Methane-oxidizing microbial communities from mesocosms in the Gulf of Mexico - GOM9C Gulf of Mexico | ecosystem: Environmental > Aquatic > Marine > Cold seeps | place: Gulf of Mexico... | reverse complement strand
CCATTAATCAGTGGTTTGACTTCTCGCTATAACAAGTAAAGAGAGTAACTGCAAAGCTACTCTCTTTAGTTTCTTATATGCCATTAGCTTGGCGCTAAAGTGCCGCAGCGTTGCGGCCCGTTATTATCCATTGTTGTCGGCAATGTGCTCTGCATAAAGTGGAAGACTTGTTGCAGTCGTAAGGCAGTCCCCAATACTGCCTCACGGCCATTCATGCGCCTCACGCCTGATTCAACTATGCATTAATCAGCGAAGGTAGCCATAACACGATACTTGGGAAGGCAACCAACACGGTGATGGTGAATACATCAGCGGCAAAAAACGGCGTAACTCCTTTAAAAACATCTTGTACGGTGATGTCTTTACGCACTCCGGCTACTACAAAGCAGTTCAGTCCTATAGGCGGTGTAATTAAACAGAGTTCACACATCTTCACTGCAATTATCCCGAACCAGATAGCGCAACCGACCCCGGAAACTCCAAAGGCTGAATCCGCAGCACTGACATCTTCACCGCCGTTGAGGGCGATAACGGCAGGGTAAGTGATCGGCAGCGTCAGTAATAACATGCCGATGGCATCCATAAACATCCCCAGCACGGCGTAGGCCAGTAAGATACAGACAAGGGTGATCATCGGACTCTGATCCAAGCCTGTGATCCAGTCGGAAAATGCTGTCGGCAAATCGGCAAATCCAAGAAAGCGCACATAGAGTAACACCCCCCAGATAATGGTAAATATCATCACTGTCAGCTTGGCGGATTCAATCAGTGCATCTTGCAGGTTATGCCATTTCATCCCTTTGTAAATGGCCATCACTAAGATCACAAATGCGCCCAGAGCACCGGCTTCAGTAGGAGTACCTACGCCACCATAAATACAGACAATAATGATACCGATGACAAAAAAGATCGGGAAAGTGGCCGGTAGCGATTCAAAGCGTTCACCCCAGCTAAAGCCTTTGACCGGCGGGCCTAAATCTTTGTTAACCGTGGCTAATACTATGACTAAACCGGCGTAGATAAAGGCCGAAACGATACCCGGTAGGAACCCGGCCATCAAGAGTACGCCGACATCCTGTTCGACGATTATAGCGTAGATAACTAAAATGGCAGAGGGGGGAATCAGTGACGCTAAAGTGCCGCCTGCGGCGACCACACCAGCGGCAAAACTCTTCTTATAGCCGAGCTTGAGCATTTCAGGAATGGCGATCCTGGCAAATACCGCGGCAGTTGCTACTGAAGCTCCCGAGACGGCGGCAAAACCGGCAGTGGAGAATACGGTGGCAACTCCCAGGCCACCTGGTAACCAGCCCACCCAGCGTTTGGCGGCCGTGAACAACGCTTTGGTCAGTCCGGCGTAGTAGGCTAGGTAGCCAATTAAAATAAAGGTGGGGATCAGTGACAGCGACAAAGTGGTTACTTTTGAATGGGGGATAGTACCGGCCATTTTCATCGCCACTATTAACCCTTTATCGAAGCCTAATTTAATACTAAAAATCCACACCAAACCTAAAAAACCAGAGGCCGCTGCTGCAAAAGCTACGCGTACCCCAATAACGACCATAAAGAGCATAAAGCCGGAAACGATCAGGCCAATATCGATAGAGCCCATCGTCATGAACCAATTGCTGATAGCATTCATTATTTTTCGTCCTCTGGGGCATGAGAAACAGTTTCAGCTTCTCGTGCCGCCTGGGTAGCAGCATCTTCAATAAGGGGGACGGCGATTGGGTTATCGGTGTTTTCGATAGTCGCTCGCAGGTAGGCCCAAAGTTGCAGTAGTAGTCGAATAGCCAAGATAGTAAGGGCGCAGGGGACGACTAATTTTGCTGGCCAGATTGGCAGGCTAATATCCATAGAGCTGTCGCCGTTGATAAACGCTCTTAAAAAATGCAAATACGAGCCGTAAATAAGTACCAGGGTGATGATTAACATCAGCAACGTCGAGGTGAATTCGCTGATCCAAAGCACCCTGCGCTTGAGTCGGGATACCAAAATATCCATGCGGATATGACCGCCCAAGCGCTGGCAGTAGGCGATACCAAAAAAGGCAAACACCGCCATAAATTGTTCAACCCAATCGATATAGCCTGAAACGGGCAGTGAAAACAGCCAGCGACCCATGACATTAAAAACCGCTAACATGACTAATAAAAAAATAGTGATGCCACCGAGTAGTGCAAACAGGGTTTCCAGGCGAAAAAATAGCCGGTCGACCCGACTCAGTAAAGAATTATCCTGGAGGATATCTGAGGAACTGGACATAGCCACCTCTGTGTATGTGTAGCTTAAGGGAAATAACAGTGAGAAACACTGGAAGAAACTACTCTCTAGCCTGACTGGTTAGAGAGTAGTGTGCAGTGCTATTTGCCGATCATAGAGTTGACCAGGTCATACAGCTCTTGAGCGGGCAGACCTTTGTCGGTCATGCTGGCAATCCAGGCATCGCGGGTGGGAGCAGCGGCGATTTTTTTGAACTCGGCCAGTTCAGAGTCGCTGAAAGAGACACGCTGGATGTTCTTTTCATCGAGTAACGGGCCCCACTTATCCATGGTCTTGCCTTGATAATTACTAATGTAGTGCGAGATAGACTCATCCACAGAGCCTAACAGAGCCTGTCTATTAGTATCACTTAAGGCAGCCAATGCATCAGAGTTGACCACTACAGGGCAGTTAACTGTGCCGGGGTTCAAGTTTGCAGTCCACCATTTAGCAGCTGCAGTCGTGCCATAGGCCATGTGTGCGTGTGGGGCAAAAGCCACCGCTGAAACGACACCTGAATCAAGCGCTGTTCTCACTTCAGTGGCAGTCACTGAGGTGGGAACGGCTTTTATGCTAGCCAGAGCTTTACCTATACCGCCAGTGGCTCGAACCCGCATACCGGCGAAGTCGGCAACACTTTTTGGTGCAGCACCTACGCCAATAATGTTGTACTGAGGCAGTGGTGATGGCATTAGCAAAGTGGCATTCCAGCGTGCCAGGTCTTTGACTACAGCGGGGTGCTTATACAGCGCCATGGCGATTTTAGCTTCTTCCTTGAGTGTGGAAATACCCAGGAAAGGAAGTTCCATTACTGTGATTGTCGGGTTTTTGTCCCGGTGATAACCGGCACAAAACTGTGCCATTTCAAAGGCTCCGATGGAGATTCCGTCTAAGTTTTCTTTGTTTTTAGACAGTCCGCCGTAAGATATTTTTATCTTAAAATCACCTTTAGTTTTCTGCTCAACCAGCTCGGCCAACTTTTCTACGTGGACAGTAAAAGCGCGAGGCTTACCCCAGAGGGATACATTCCATTGGGTGGCGGCACTAAGTTGCATAGATAGACCACCGAGAATAACAGCAGATGTTATGGCTAATTTATTGAATTTCAAATTTAATCCCTCTTTATTATATTATTTTCCTACCGATTCTCACTTAAAGGCTATTTAAAGTCCAGTGCTTTGGGTCTGGAACAACAGAGTGCATCCATACAATGAATAGATATTGTATGGACATAAGCTGCTGCATAATATCGCAGTGGTAGAAAAGATGTTTTTGATCTTGTTGTTGCATTTCGTGACTATCGGTCATAAAATGACCAGCGGTTTTGTTTTTGCGAATAATTCCTATTTTTTACCTGACAATTGAGCTTGAGTGGACTGCTCGTCAGCACATTGCAAGAACTGTGGTGATGGTGTGGCAAATCTCATAGCTGTGAGTAACTAAATGCAAGTAGTGTGGAAAGAACAAAAATTTAAGCTTAGAGAGCAGCAAATTCTTGAGTGTACACTGGCATTGTTGAGTGATCAGCACTGGCAAGATATCAGTGTTGCTGATATAGCCAGTGTCACAGGCATTGGCAAAGGGACTATATATAAGCACTTTGATTGTAAAGATGACATATATGCACAGTTGTTATTATCAGGATTTGAAGCGTTACTGGATAATTTTAAACGCATAGTCGCTGATACTAAGCTCAGCGGCATACAACAAATGCACGCGATAATCATCTGCGCTTTTGAGTTTCACCGCGATGATGCAGTACACAGCAAAATTTATTTGGCTTGTAAGGAAGGCGGCTTCAGAGACAGATTAAGTGAGAAGTTCAAGCAGCAATTGCAAAGTGTGGAAACGGCCGTAATTGAGCTTTTTAGTATCCCAATACTGAAAGGCGTAAAAGAGGGAGGTATCACTGCAGTGATACCCCTTGAAGTAATAATTTTAGGTATGAGTGCAACCTTTGAAGGGGCGATTATGCGGATTCAAAATAGCAGAGATGCTCAACAGCAAAGTTGCCCGTTACAAGATCAATATATTCCGCTGATGGCCGACTATATGGTGTCGGCGATGGCAAATGGACCTGTAAAGATTAATTTTTTGAGAGATGATAGCGATGAATAAATCAGTTTTTTCTGCGGTAGTTGTAGTAGCTGTTCTCGGTGGCTGGATGGCTTCTGGTGTATACGGTAATGACGGCGAGCAAAAGGATGAGCCTGTAGCAGTGAAGAAAAAGCCGCTGATGAAAGTAACAGTGCTGGAATCTAACGTTAAGACAGTGCAGCGCTTTGTGACAGTCCAAGGCCAGGTCGAGGCAAATCGCTCGGTTGAGATTAAAGTTGAAGTGGATGGGCGTATTGCTGAAATCGCTGTACAAGAGGGGCAGCGAATAGAAAGTGGAGTCTCTATCGCGACTTTGTCTGCAGACTACCGTCTCAAGCAATTGGCTCAGGCAAAGGCCGTATTGAGACAGAGAAACAGTGACCTTTCCGCCAGTCGCAAGTTAAAAAAGAGAGGTATGATTGCCGAAAATCGATTGATTGCGGATCAGGCCGGTGTACAGACGGCCAGAGCTCAATTAGCACTTGTTCAGCACGAAGTAGATAGCGCCAGCGTACTGGCACCATTTTCCGGCGTATTGAACAGCCGTGCGGTTGAATTAGGCGATTATATGCAAAAAGGCAATGTAGTAGGTGTGCTGGTAGATGACTCAGTGTTAAAAGTGACCGGTCAGGTACCACAGAAAAATGTCGGTGATTTACAGATAAATCAAGCGGTAGAAGTGAACTTAAGTAATGGACTGAGTGCCTTTGGTAATTTGGCGTTTATCTCAAGAGTTGCCGATACCGTGACGCGTAGCTACCGAGTTGAAGTGACTTTGGATAACCCACAACTTAAACGATTAATTGGATTAACAGCGTCTATAAAGTTACCTCTGGGGACAGAGCAGGGGCATTTGTTGCCTAATTCAGTCTTAGGGCTGAGCGCCGACGGTGATCTGCAAGTCAAACTGCTGGATCAACAAAATCAGGTCAGTACAGCGGTGGTAGAAATAATTCGCACAGATAAACAAGGGTTTTGGTTTAAGGGACTAGCAGAGAAGATTACCGTGATTACCGAGGGAAAAGATTTTGTCAGCAACGACGAAATTGTTGAACCAATTAACGCGGTAACAGCGGCCGCTGATTTAAATTCCACAACTGCAGAAACAGTGGATAGTCAACTTGCGGCTAAGGAGTAATTGAAATGATCAGTGCGATTATTGCCTCTGCTGTAGACCGAAGTCGAACGGTAGTATTGATTCTATTATTTTTGATGATCAGTGGAACTGTTGCCTTTCAGGCGATCCCCAAAGAGGCAGATCCCGATGTGGCCATTCCGATAATCTATGTATCTATCCCCTACGATGGTATATCACCGGATGATGCTGTGCGTCTATTGGCCAGACCAATGGAAAAAGAGTTGAAAAATGTTGAGGGAATCAAGGAGATGAGCTCCTTCAGCACTGAGGGGCACGCGTCGGTTACCTTAGAATTTGATGCGGGATTTGATAGCGATCAGGCGCTGTTAGATGTCAGAGAAAAAGTGGATATCGCCAAGGCAAATTTGCCGGAAGGGGCAGATGAGCCGTCGATTAATGAGGTCAATGTGGCCTTGTTTCCAGTGCTCAATATCGCCTTGTCTGGGGATGTCTCCGAGCGAGTTAAAATCAAGGCAGCTAAAGACCTGAAAGAACAGATCGAAGGAGTCGCGGGTGTTCTAGAAGTCGAAATCGGCGGAGAGCGCGAGGAGATGATGGAGATCATCGTCGAACCTCAAGCGCTGGAAACTTATCAGTTAGACTTTAATTCGATATTAAATATTGTCTCCAGTAATAACACTTTAGTGGCCGCAGGGGCAGTGGACTCGGGTAATGGTCGCCAGGTATTAAAAGTACCAGGCGTGGTGGAAAATCTTGATGACATGTTGTCTATGCCGATTAAAGCGGCCAATGGCACGGTAGTGACATTGGCGGATGTGGCTGAAATCCGACTCACCTATAAAGACCCTGAGGGTTATGCCAGAGTCAACGGCAAACCCGCCCTAGTGCTGGAAGTCACCAAGCAAGTAGGTGCCAACATTATCGACACTATTGCCGAGGTTCAGGCCATCGTTAAGGAGCGACAAAAAGCCTGGCCAGCGGGAATAGAACACGCCTATATCTTAGATCAGTCAGTGCAGATTAAAGATATGCTCAAAGATTTAATGAACAACGTTTTAAGCGGAATAGTCTTAGTGTTTGTGGTGGTGCTGGCGGCAATGGGTCTGCGTTCCTCGCTACTGGTGGGCTTTGCTATTCCGGGGTCATTCCTGGCCAGTATTCTGATATTGTATATGATTGGTTTTACCTTAAATATCGTGGTGTTGTTTAGTCTAATCTTAGTGGTGGGCATGCTGGTGGATGGGGCGATAGTAGTCACTGAGCTGGCAGATCGTAGGCAACGTCAAGGTTTAAGTGCTAAACAGGCATTTACTTACGCGGCGTCAAGGATGGCCTGGCCGGTGATCGCCGGTACTGTCACTACCTTAGTTGTGTTTATGCCTTTGATGTTCTGGCCGGGAGTGATTGGTCAATTCATGAAATACCTGCCAGCGACAGTGGTTGTCTGTTTGACTGCCTCACTGTTTATGGCGCTGATATTTTTGCCGGTGCTGGGTTCGGTATTTAGTTTTAACAAAAAAACAGCAGTCCAGGATAGCAATGAATTCGAGCTTCCGGAGGGTAAGTTTAATCAGAGCTACCGCGCGCTACTGGGTGCTATCTTGAAGTGGCCACTGCTTAGTACTTTGACGGCAATGCTGATTATGGCCGGCATTGTTGTCAGTTACACTAAGTTAAACAATGGTATGGAATTTTTCCCGGATGTTGAGCCGGACATGGTTTTGATTAACGTTCACGCCCGCGGAGAATTATCTATTGATGAAAAAGATAAAATGCTTCGTGATGTTGAGCATAGCATTAAGGGTATGAGCGGTTATAAATCTGTGTATGCGCGCAGTTTCCAGCAGAATAAGTCAGAAGATATAGTCGCAGTGATTCAATTTCAACTCGATGAATGGGATCGCAGACCTAAGGCGAATGAGTTACTCAAAGAAATGCAGCAGCGCACCGCGCACATCCCCGGGATAAAAATTGAAACCCGAAAAGCCGAGGGCGGGCCATCATCAGGCAAGCCTTTTGAATTGTTAGTGACAGGCATTGAAGAGCAGAAAATATTTGCCGCAGTGGCTCAAGTCAGAACGGCAATGGACAGTGCCGGGGGGTTTGTCGCAGTTGAGGACGATCGGCCTCTACCGGGAATAGAATGGCGCTTGATAGTAGATCGTGAAGAGGCGCTGCGCTACGGTGCTAACGTCGCTGTCGTTGGTCAGGCCGTGAAGTTAATAACCAGCGGCATTAAGCTGACTGACTATCGTCCGGAAACTGCGGATGATGAGGTGGATATAAGACTCAGATTTCCCCGGGAAAAACGCAACTTAGATCAGCTGATGCAAATGCAGTTGCTGACAGCCAACGGTTTAGTACCGCTGAGTAACTTTGTCTCACTTGAACCTGGGCAAAAAACCGGTTCTATCAAGCGTATCGATAGCCGTCGGGTGATTACTATTCAGGCCGAAGTTGAAGAGGGAGTGCTGGTCAATGAAAAAGTACAGCAAATGCAGAAGATGCTCGCTGATCTTAAGTTTGATCAGCAGATAAGGTTAGAGTTTAAAGGTGAAGATGAGCAGCAAAAAGAGACAGGAGCGTTCTTGGCGCAAGCCTTTTCCATCGCTATTTTTATCATGCTGTTAGTGTTGGTGACGCAGTTTAATAATCTGTATCAATCCTTTATTGTGCTATCGGCAATTATCTTTTCTATTGCCGGTGTGTTCATCGGATTAATGCTGACTTCTCAGCCCTTTGGGATGGTAATGGGAGGCGTGGGGACCATCGCCCTGGCGGGGATAGTGGTTAATAACAATATTGTCTTGATCGACTGTTTCAACGAGTTGCGCAGAAATGGTTATAGCGCCTATGACGCAGCCCTTGCAACAGGTAGTTTAAGAATGCGTCCGGTGCTGTTAACTGCTATCACTACCGTGTTAGGGCTTATGCCTATGGTACTGGCAATGAATATTGATTTGTTTGAACGCGATGTCAGTTTCGGTGCCCCCTCCACGCAGTGGTGGACGGCACTCTCTAGTACTATCGCCGGTGGTTTATCATTCGCTACTGTGCTGACGTTATTTTTGACTCCCTGTCTGCTTGTGTTAGGTGAGAGACAATGGCTCGCTTTCTTTTTTAAATCTAAAAGGGATAAAGCAGCAGCTAGTGATTCATCAATAACCGAGTCGGTCGCTGTTAGCTCAACTCAAACGGCCTAAAGTGACAGTAGAGTTCTGAAGGTTTTTACTGATAAAATCCCCATTTTAGATGGGGATTTTTATTTGCGTCATAAAGGTAAGCCAAGAAGACCTATTAGAGCTTTGTGTTTGAGTATTATCAGTCAGAGACGAATCGCGCTGATTGTCTATTCCAGAAAGGATATCTGGGAGGTTTAAATACCCCGGGTTAATGTTGCTTTTTTATCAATAATCATTCTACCTCTGAACCTTAGCCGTTATACTAAACTGCAGTTTTACATCCATATTTATTTAACTATTTATTTAACTTTATATTTAATTTTACATTTAACTTTATATTTTCCAGATTCATGCCGCTCAATGCTCTAGCAGACAATTGAGCAGGCCAGGTAGCTAAAAACTAATGATTAAAAAGACTCTATTAATAATACTAGCGCTACTGAGTTCATCTGCACTGGCAGGTATCTCAGATATTTTTCGCGATGAGACGGGTAAGACCAACTGGCAGCACCTGGCTAATTGGAGCAGCGGAACGCTAATTATTATCTTGGCAATAGTTATATTAAGCTTGTTTGCTGCCCATCGCCGCCTGAGCAAATCCAATAATAAACTGCGCACCATCAGGGTGGAGCTGGAAGACAGGGTGGTTGAGCGGACCGCGACCTTAGATACTGCGAACAAACAATTAACCCAGTCAAACCAGCTACTCGCGGTTGAGGTTGATCAACATTTAGGAACCAGTCAGCAGTTGTTGACTTCAGAAGCTTATACTAGAAATATATTAGCTTCGATGCCGATAGTGTTGGTGAGTTTAGATGCTAAGGGAAACGTTACCCAGTGGAACCGACAAGCTGAAGAACTTTCCGGGATAGCTTCTACGACGGCAATAGGAAACAATTTGTGGCAAGTTTATCCGGAAATAATCCTTACCTGGCAACAAGTCCAGCAAGTAATAGAATCCGGTGAATCTGTTACTTACCCGCACCGCCAGCGCGGTGTCTATTTTTACGATATTACTTTATACCCGCTGCACGGTACCGACACCCAAGGGGTGGTTATATTGGTGAATGATGTCTCCAAGCAAAAGCAAGCCGAGAACATCCTAGTTCACAACGAAAAAATATCCTCGATGACAGAATTGGCTTCGGCCATGGCGCATGACATTAATACCCCTCTACAGGGAATGTTATTGGACTTACAGAGTTTCCAGCAATTGCTGGCTAAAAAAGCGGCTAGCCAGGTACTCACGCAAACGGATGTCGTTAAATTAAATACATTGCTTACAGATGCCTCCTCCAGAGCAGAGACAGTCGCTTCGATTGTCAAAAACCTGCTCAGGTTCTCTCGTGGACGCAGCGAGGCGAAGCAGTTACAGCGAGTGACTGTACTGCTAGATAATGCACTGATGCTGGCCAGTGATATGCTGAGTCTCCCCGGTCAGCTGCAATTTAGTGACATTGATATTGCGAGGGATTACCAGAGCAAGCTGCCACTATTAGCTTGTTATCCCACTGAGCTACAGCAAGTATTTTTAAATATTATTCGACATGCATGCTATGCAATGGAGCATATGCCAGATAATGCAGCGAAGCCCTGTATCAATATTAGCGTCAGTAAAGAACAGGACAGTATATGGATTTGTCTGGCACACAACGGTGCTATTCTAGGTGATGAGGAACAGATCAGTATTTTTGAACCTTCACTGAGTGTCATCTTGCCGCAGCGCGATGTGGACTCACAAAAGCGCTTGTCTTTTTCCAATTTTATCATTACAGATCAGCACCAGGGACAGATGGCAGTCACTTCTGATCGAGAAAATGGCACCAAATTTCATATCCAGTTACAGCTAGACATAGACCAATAAACTTATCCCGGACAGGGTAATATGGTGTCGAAGTTAGTTGAGGTCAGCAGATGAGCCTGCAACAAGTGTATTTAGGCTGCCAGTCGTTGGCAACAGCGAAGTCCCACCGCCAGCTATTGTGGCTCAGTGGCGAGCAAGCCTGGTGCTACAGCCAACTTTCTCAGATAGCGTCACTGCTACAACAACAGCAATCCATCGCGGTAATAGATGCTGCCAACTCTGGAACAGTGATTGATCAGGCTGTGCTCAGTACTTTTTGTCGAGTGCATACAAGTGTTAAACAATGTCATAAGTACTTAGGCTCTGAGCATCAGACTATTGTTTTTGACGGATATAGTGGTTTCAATCCTGATGCGCTTGCGCAAATTAGTGGTACTTTAACTGCCGGGGGTGTGTTGATCTTAGTCACTCCTGATGAACAGCACTGGCAAGAGTGGGCGGACCCTGAGCTGGACAAACTTTGGGTGCAACCCTATCAACTGCAAAATGTCAGTCGTCATTTTTTGAGCTGGCTACAGTCGAATTTAGTGCAAGATTGCCAGCTTGCTCGATACACCCAAGCACAGTCAGGAGGGCAAAATTACCTTTTAGCCAACCAAGATCAAACACAGCACTTCCCTATATCATCCCTTTCCTCTGCTGGCTTTAAAATTAATCCCTCAGCTCTGGAGTTTCAGTTACAGCTAGTGTCTGATATGGCGCAACATATTAGCACTAACGATTTGGCACAATCGGTAGTGATGGCCGATCGAGGCAGGGGTAAGTCGGCGCTTTTAGGTTTACTGGCGAAGCAATTGGCCGCAGACAAAAATATTTTTTTGACTGCTGCAGATGCCCTGGCAGTTCAACAGGTACAAAAATTCGCCGAGCATGATCTGACTTTTTACACTCCGGATAAGCTCTTGAGTAACAACTTTCGAATCCCGGATAATTGCCTGTTACTGATAGATGAGGCGGCAGCTATTAGCGTTGAAGTACTGCTGAGGTTACTGAAAAAGTTTCGTCAGTGTGTTTTTAGCAGCACTATGCAGGGGTATGAGGGAACAGGACAAGGTTTTAAACTACGATTTTTAGCTCAATTGTTAAACTACAGCAGTGATTGCAAACTATTTTCTATGTATCAACCTATGCGTTGGGCCGCAGATGACCCACTGGAAGGCTGGTTGAATAAAGTGTTGCTGTTGAAAATACAAAGCGATGAACAAATTACTGTTGATGATCCAGGCAACCTGGCTACTACAGCGCTGCCAAAAGAAAGTCAGAGCACTGTCACTATTAGCCAAGTGTCTGCAGCGCAGTAAATCGCCTCTCCGGTAAAGCTACAACAGCTGTTTAGTTTGCTTTCGCAGGCACACTATCGCACTACACCGGGAGATCTGCGGATCATTCTCGACAGTCCCAATATGCATTTGTGGTTGGCCTGTACTCATCTGCAAGTTGTCGCTGTGTGCCTGCTGGCCTCTGAAGGGGCTGTTGATAAATTCCCAGTCGATCAACAGCATATGAGTGGCGAGCAGCTGGCTATCGCCATGCATCAAGGGAGGCGCAGGCCCAGGGGGAATTTGATTCCGCAAATGTTGATTGGCCAGGAGGGGCTGCTAGATGCCAAAGGGCTAAAGTTTGCCAGAGTAGTCCGAATAGCGACATTGCACTCTCACCGACGTAGCGGTATTGCAGGGCAGTTACTAGAAAATGTGCAAGACTGGGGTAGACAAAATAACTACCATTACTTGTCGGCTAATTTTTCACTGCAACATGATCTGATAAAATTCTGGCAGCGACAAGGTTTTAGCTTCGTCAGGGTAGGTAATCAAACGGACAAGATAACAGGCAGCTACAATGCGATGGTATTGAAAGCCCTGCAACCTGAACGGCGGATATTAACCCGCTTACAATCGAGTTTTGGTCTCAGACTGGCCTTCCAAAAACGTCGTATTTTCAGTCCTGACAAGGATATGTCTATACTGCAGACTCTGCCCATAGAACAGTCGTCGATGAGAGAGGCAGTGGATGATTGTGCTTATATTTATTGGTGTAAACAGCAGCTGTACTGTTTTGCTTATCAGCAGCGCTCCCTGGAAAGTATTGCTTACTTATATGATTTATTGCTGCGACAATATCCTAACTGGGCTCAGTCAGCTGTTTTGAGCAGTACTGAAAAAGCATTAGTAGAAAGTTATTTTTTTGACTTGTTGCCACTAGAAAAGATTTATCTAACCTACAAATTATCAGGCTATCGGCAGTTTGTTAAGCGCTTGCGTGGCATTACACGGTTGCAATTAGTGTCGCTAGCTGACAACCGAGATGATGAGAGCAGTCCATGGAATTAAAACCTGAGCACCTAAAAAAATTGGCGAACATGAAGATGCCCTTCGGTAAATATGCGGGTAGAGTGCTGGTTGACTTGCCTGAGCCTTATGTCTGTTGGTTCGAGCGAAAAGGTTTTCCAAAAGGAGAATTGGGAGAATTATTAGCCACATTACATGTGGTAAAACTCAATGGTTTGGAATCTCTGTTACAGCCGCTTCGCAAGACTTACAGATAGAGTGTTTATCTATAGACTGAACCCCTAACAGGTATAGTGCTGAAGAGGTATTTGTCGTAACAGCCAATGTTGATTAAGCCAATAACGGCGCAGCAATTAACCTAATAATTTCTGCTCCATCTTAGTATTTCGCATGCGTCGTAATTTTTGTTTGAAGTCAGTAGGGCTCAGTTGATGTTTGTTCAACAGCTTATAAAAATCGGTGCGGTTTCGCTCTGCAATTCGAGCGGCGTGAGTGACATTTCCCTCAGTGACTTGTAGTACTTTCATCAAGTAGTCGCGCTCAAAGTTTGCTCTGGCCTGGTTAAAGGAAAGCATCGCCGAATCATCATCGCTGATAACACCGCAGATAAGCTTTTCTGAGATCACGGGACTAGTACTCTCAATGACTACTTGTTTAACCACATCCCCCAATTGCTGAACATTGCCAGGCCAAGTGGCTTTGGCCAGAAGGTGTAAAGCTCCGGGTGAAATGTTGCGTACTTTTCTGTTGTACTTCAAACTGTGTTCAGCTAAAAAATGTCTCGCCAACAGCGGAATATCTTCGACCCTGTCTCGCAGTGCTGGAATATTCAAAGTAATGACATTTAACAGGTAAAACAGTTCTCTGTCGAAGTAGCCCTGGAGCATGATCTGTTCTAAATTGGCTCTACAGGAACAGATAATCCTCAAGTCGCTATCAGACTGTGCGGAGGCGGCAATGGCGCGCTGACAGCTCTGTAAGCCCGTCAGTAGGGACTGTTGCAAAGAGGCTGATAATTTGCTGATATTATCCAGGAAAATGGTCGCCTTAGTATCTTTGTTAAGATTGTTTAATAACTGCTCGTTGAGTTGATCTTCTTCCAATTTAGCGCAGTCAATATAGATAAAAGGTTTTTTGTCGTTGGCAGCAACAGAGTGGATAGCTTTGGCTAGCAGTTTTTTGCCGCAGCCCTTGGCGCCTTGTATTACAACATTGATATTAGACTCGGCTACATGGTGGGCCTGATCAAGTACTTTTTCCATTTGTCCTGTACAAGTCAAAATCCCACTTTTCCAATCGGTATTGTTG
>Ga0105355_10003342_pt1 | contig 14105 bp, 9 predicted proteins | sample GOMGulsemesocosm_2_FD_83508 | JGI IMG/M metagenome (GOLD analysis project Ga0105355, IMG submission 83508) | Methane-oxidizing microbial communities from mesocosms in the Gulf of Mexico - GOM9C Gulf of Mexico | ecosystem: Environmental > Aquatic > Marine > Cold seeps | place: Gulf of Mexico... | reverse complement strand
CATTTAACCAGCACACAGCACATTCTAAACTTGATGGCTGACGGTAAAGATGATCCAGAGATGCAAGAGATCTCAATTGAGTGTTTCCAAGAAACAATCCAAATCTTTACTGATGCAGCACAACAAGAAAAAGACTGGGCAGAATACCTGTTCAAAGATGGCTCAATGATTGGTTTGAATAAAGACATTCTTGCTGATTACATCGAATACATCACCAATACACGTATGGCTGCAGTTGGCTTACCAACGGCATTTGAAGTGAAAAGTAACCCACTACCGTGGATCAATGCTTGGTTAGTGTCTGATAACGTACAAGTTGCACCACAAGAGTCTGAAATTAGCTCATACTTAGTTGGTCAAATTAACGCAGAAATCAACCACGCAGATATAGGTACATTCGTTCTATAATGTCTATTACGCTGACCACTGATTCAGGGTGCTATCAAGTTTCAACACAAGATAACTCCCTGCTTGATACACTTGAGCGCACAGGTCATCAAATTGAATACCAGTGTCGCCAAGGCTATTGTGGCGCTTGCCGTACAACGATCTCAAGTGGCACGGTGACTTATACAAGCGAACCACTCGCCATGGTTGCCGCGGGGTCTATATTGCCCTGTTGCTGTAAAGCAAATAGTGACATCACACTTGCAGTGATCACGACAACAACAGTTTCAGCATAATATACTTATGATTAATTAGGTTGTACTTACATTACACTCTAAAAATAAAAAGCCTTAACAATATTCGCTATGTTAAGGCTTTTTCATATCGTGACCTAGCATTCATTTTTTCATCTTGTAGAATCAAACTCTCAATAGCTTACGAGATAGAATGTGATTTACTTTGCAAAACGAGTAAACCTTACCCATACTCCTTTCAATAACGAACAAGAACTTCAATAGCGTATAAGCACTTCAATAACGTATAAGTACCACTGCTTAAAATAGGACAACTTTATGTTAGATGATTTAGTTGGGATCGGTATGCGTCCAGCACATTATGAGCAACTCACGAATAGCCAAGTAGATATTGGCTGGATAGAAGTACACAGTGAGAATCACTTTGAGATAAACTCAGAGGCAACGTATTACTTGGATAAAGCCAATGACCGCTATCCAATCGGCTTACACGGTATTGGTTTGGCACTCTCTTCTAATGAGCTACTTGATACTATTCATGTTCATAATATTAAAAAACTGATTGACCGTTATCAGCCATTTCGCGTATCAGAGCATTTAGGCTGGAGCTCCATTGCTGGTCAGCATTATAGTGATACGTTAGCAATCCCCTACACAGAAGAAAACCTGAAGCGTGTGATTGGACGAGTTGAACAAGTACAACACATTTTAGGTCAAACAATTGCAATCGAAAATCCCGCCTGCTATTGCTTACATAAAAATAATACCCTAACCGAAGCCGTATTTTTGACCGAGCTACAAGCAGCAACAAACTGTCAAATATTACTCGACATTAATAACGTTCATATCAGTAGCCACCAGCTCGATTTCAACCCTTATGATTACCTCGCATCCATACCAAGCGGTATTGTCAGCGAGATCCACCTATCTGGTAGCAATAAGCAATTAAAAAATAATCGAATTACCTTCGACCAAGAACATGGACAAAAGGTAACGTCAGAAGTATGGCAACTATTTGAATATTATTTGCAGCATTGCAACACAATCCCTACCCTCATTGAATGGGATACGAATATCCCACAGTTCAATGAATTACTGCATGAAGCACATACAGCTCAAAAAATGATATTGAAATCACAGCGTTTTAAAAATGCATGTTAATGAGATAGGTTCACAGTGCGCCTATTCCCTAAAATCTAAAATCCAGCAATCACCAAATTTATCATGACTTGCTGATAAAAGTCAGCGGATGACCCCCGATATAAACCACGTTCCTGTTCACTCGCCAGTGGTCCATATAATTGATCATTACGACCTGAAAAAAACATATGATGATACCCACTCCCATGTCGTGAACCTGACATCGTTTTGACATGCTGTTCGTTTTGCAGAGACTGCGATTCGACCGTAGCATAACCATCATGCTTGCCCTCGAGCAGCTCAACTAAGCCCGCAATAAAGCGGGATTGTCCCCAATCCTTATTCCAACCATGCACTTTCGCAGCATAACTATAATAAGCGACAGAATTCATTTGTTCTTGCAATAGAGGTAACTCAATAAGCCAATTTCGATCCTTAAGGCCTGCCGCCCGTTGTAATTCATCCCAGCTTTGTTCCCAATTAACCCAAGAATAAGCTTCACCCGTCATGTATTTTTTGGTTAATACAAGATTCGATGCTAGAAATTGCTGAAATATATCGGCTTCGGTTTGAGCCTTCAGCTGATTTTCTGAAAGCACATATTCATATTCCTCATTTTGCCATAAGCCAGGCATTAATTTATGCTTACCCAGTTGCCAGATCATGTTGTGTTTATAATCCTGCCATTGCCAATCACGTGATGCATATCGCTGAACATACATGGTATTTAGAAATACGCTCGCCGACCAACTGCCTTTATTCTCACCGACAATACTCACAACAGCGGCCACTTTACTCGCCATCATCGCCACATTAGCAGGTTTGATAGCTGCATCACTTGTTATTAATTCACCATTATCCACTGTCAGTTGTGTCAATAACCTGGCATCCTGACTGCCCTGAGACATCCCTATCACTATCACTTTATCAGCTCCAGTGCTGTCTAGTGCTTGCAACACGGTATTACGTAATGACTGAGCACGCACCAATGATGACGAAAATGCAGGGTTGTCCGCGATAAACACATGATTACCGCAATCTTGCGATAATCGCTGTACAATATCTTGACTGAAATAGCGATAATAACCACTCACATCACGCTGTAAGCTTGGTTCAAAAACGTTGTAATTACGCGGCGGTAAATCAAGTTCATTATCTGGCACTCGCCAACTTAAACAGTCTTGGTCTTGCCCCTCTTCATCCCATTGCCATTGCTGACAATATTTGGCAGGCACTAATCGATCACACGCTTCATCAGGCGCGGATTGGCACAAGGCTTTCATCCCCCAGTGATGCGTTAAAACAACGGGATAATTTACTCGGCATTGTTCCATAGATTGCACAGCCAGTGAACAAAATACAGTCATGCCTAATACCACGCATTTAAGCATGCGTTTATTCATCTTATCGACCATTAACTAACCTGCTTAACAGGGTGTTCAATGTGTTTCATACCTTGTTCATGCCCATAACAAATACCATGGCATATTTGCGATAACGCATGTTCAGAACGGCCATTACCGCTTAGTTGATGTGGGATACGTAAAATAACTTCGACCCCCTCTTTATTACCCGCTAACACTAAAAATAACGCTGTGGTATTAAAATACGGAGGAATGAAAAACACACTCGAACAATTAAAACCTGCTGCACTGTATTCATCAACTTTAAGGAAACCCAAGTTCGAAATAATAGCGGAAGTACGATACTGTCCCGTTTCTTGTCGCTTAAGCGCTAATTTATCATTGAATTTCTTCAGCAATGCCAACGGTACCCAATTCAATGCATTGAGTGTTGGCACGCCGGCAAATCGCGGCATTCTTGCATGTTCATTATCCGCAATTTTTAACTTGATTTGCTTAGCCCAGTCAGCAGTCGTTGTTTCTGGTGATACTTGCATTAATAGTCCACCGGTTAAATTACCTGTGGAAATAATATCAGCGTCATGCATACGTAAATCAACAGGTAGTTGAATGCGTACTGCCGAGTCAGAATAGATATTTGCTAACTTAGCAATGCTAATACCAGCGTTAGCTAAGATTTGTTTATAACTACCTGGCAGGGTTTTGCGTTGCCAAGAAGAACCAAAATCTTGCCCTGTAGGCACTCCTGTTGGAGCCGCAACCGTATCGTTAATTTTTTCTCCGGGTATCGATGTGACTGATTTTGCTAAATCAATATCGCGTACAAAACTGTTGTCACCTTGCAACGGCTGCTGACGTAGGGCACGTAATACTTCATCGGCAAATGTTTTGGTACCTCGCCCATCCATTACCGCATGATGCGTCCTAAAAATAATATGGTGTTTGCCACTTTTCTCACCAACTACCAGCAACACTTCACAACCCGTTGTGGTTTTGACATCAAGAGGGCGATTTAAAAATGGCGCTGACTTATCGCTCATCCCATCCCAATCTAGCCCTCGAATCACTTCAAGTTCGGTCGTTTGACCTGCATCGGCCCAATGGCTAAAGCCAAGTTTACCCGCAAGTTTAAACCGCGTTCCTTGTAACACAGTTGAGGCCTCAATGACCGCTTGTTGCCACGCTGATATATCAATATTGCCATGGCCTTCAAGTACCATTTGGTTAGCAACACAAGTCGCGGTGTCTTCTGCATTAAAATCATCACAACTAATATAAAAACGCTCTGTTGGTGAAAGTTTACGTTTAAACGTCATCGTTCCTCCTTGAACTATTCGACGGTTATGCGGCGCTATCTGTCGCGCGATTATCATGATTTCCCATATCTTGATGGTCATCAAGCACTTTGGATTCATCACTTTGTTTTTTAAAAAGCAGTGTAGTTACAACATTCACCACATCTTGAATTAATAAATACACAGCAGGCACTAATAACAAGCTCACCAGCGTGGCAAATAACACACCAAACGCAAGCGATATAGCCATCGGGATCAAAAATTGTGCCTGTAAGCTGGTTTCACTCATTATCGGCACTAATCCAATAAAGGTGGTTAACGAGGTAAGAATAATAGGACGGAAACGGCGAATGCCCGCACTGGTGATCGCGGTTTCTAAGTCTTCGCCTTGACTGCGTTTTTCATTGATATAGTCAATCAATACCAAATTATCATTGACCACGATCCCACTCACGGCAACCATACCAATAAAGGACCACAAAGTGACATCAACCCCTAACAACAAATGGCCTAATAGCGAACCAACAAGGCCAAAGGGGATCGCAAACATGACTAATAATGGCTGCGTATAAGAACTAAACAAAATAGCCATGACTAAGTACATCGCAATCAATGCGAGTAAATAACTGCTTGTTAATATCTCCACAAACTCCACGATACTTTTCTGTTTGCCTGCTTTTGTCCATTTAACGGCGGTCGTCTCTGTTAATTGCTGTAAAAAACCAGCTTCTAAATCAGCGATAACGGCCTTAGTACTGTTCTTACCAGCATCAACAAATGCTGAAACAGAAATAACCCGGTTTCGTTCATAACGTTTAATATTATTATCGGCTGATTTATAACTCACATCGGCAATCGTAAAGAGAGGTACCCCTTCACCATTGGGTAGTTGAATATGCATGTTCTCTAAATGCCATAATGAGCTGGTTGCTTCTTTTGGGTAACTCACCTGCACTTTTACTTCATCTTCGCCACGCGGCATGCTTTGCACTTCCACACCAAGGTAAGCCTGCTGAACTTGCTGGCCAAGCGCACTCAATGTTAATCCCATATCACGCGCTACAGGCTTTAACGCAAGTTGAACCTGCCTTGAACTACGCTGCTGAGAATCTTGAATATCGTAGACACCTTCAAACCGCGCTAGCACTTGTTTTAAGTTTTCGGCTTGCAGGGCTAAATCATCTAAGTTGCGACTCGATAGTTCAATATTAATATCCGCACTGGGCGGTGTAAGATCAGACACAAAGCTTAACTCGATACTGTCTTCAATTTCACCAACACGTTCTCGCCAGCGACGAATAATGTCATGGCCTGACATCACCCGATCATTCGATACTGATAATTCTAAATATACCCGCCCAATATGGTCATCGGCAGCTGCTTGTGCTTCACGTGAATATTTGCTGATTGGCGCAACGACAGAATACACATGCGCTATCGCAGACACTCCACTTTCATCGGTCAGTTCTTGTTGCAGCAGTAAGGCTTCCTGCTCAATCTTTAATATCGCATGCTTGGTTTTATCAGGGTTACTGCCTTCTGCAAACGTGACATTGGCATACGCAACATCACCCTCAATGGCCGAAAATAATACCGTGCGTAACCAACCACTGGAAAGTAAAGTTAAAGAGATAAAAAACAAGCCCATAAACCCTAAAATGTAGCTCCAACGCCACACCAACACATGGTCTAAAAAAGGCTTATATCGGCGTATAACAAACATTTCTAATGCGGCTGAGAATTTGGTTTGTATCCCTTCTAATATGCCACCAATTGTTTTTATTTTACTGATTAATGATTTTTTGTTGAGAGTCTCTCGATTAGTTAATTTTGTCGTATTCCAATGTTGATTGGAATCACGCTCGGCAGGTTGATGACTTAAATGAGCAGGTAAGATAAACAATGATTCAAACAATGAAAACAATAATGTCGTGATCACAACAACAGGAATAACCTGCATCAGTTTACCTTCCGGTCCAGGTAAAAACAGCAGCGGCATAAAGGCGATTACACTCGTTATAATGGCAAACGTGATCGGTTTAGCGACTTTATAAGTCCCCTCAATGGCCCCCTCGACCCCCTTATTACCTGATGCTTGTTCTGTATAAATACTTTCTCCCACAACAATTGCATCATCAACAACAATCCCAAGTACCAATAAAAATGCAAATAACGAAATAATATTAATAGAACCATCAAACACAGGTAATAACCAAAAAGCACCCATAAATGAAATAGGGATACCCAGACTAACCCAAAAGGATAAACGCCAATTTAAAAATAACAATAAAATAGCAAACAACAGACATAAGCCGCTAAATACATTACTGACCAGTAAATCGATACGACTCATGAATAATTTAGAATCATCTTGCCAGACATACAAACTGATCCCCTCAGGCAGATAAGTAGCAGGTGCTTGTACATACTTATTTATCGCATCAGCAACATCAATAATGTTTTGCTCACCAACACGGTATACATCTAAAGAAACAGCCCGTTCACCATCAAGTTGCGCCATTGTACCTTCATCACGAAATCCATCGGTAATAGTAGCAATATCACTCAGTAGTACCCGACCACCATCTTCATCCGCTTGTAGAATAATACTGGAAAAGTCATCTGCACTTTCAATCAGGCCTAAAGTTTGGATCAATATATCACCCTGCTCTGTCGCAAGGCTCCCACCTGGTAAATCCAGCGCTGTGGCTTTGAGTGTATTCACAACATCTTCAAACTTTAAATTATATTGCGCTAAACTGTCTTCAGATAATGCAATGCTGATTTCGTATGGTCTTGCATTTTGCAGTTCAATAACCGAAATCACAGGTTCTTCTAACAAATCTAACCGGATATTTTCAGCCAAACGCTTTAACGCCCATTCATCACCGGCGCCAGCGATAATCAGTTTGGCAACGCGATAACGTTCAATTAATTCACTGACAACCGGTTTTTCAACTTCATCCGGAAATGAGTTGATGCTTTCAATTCTTGATTTAACTTCATCTAATACAGCCTTGGTGCTATAGCCGTCAGCAATATCAATAGTGGTATAACACGAGCCTGAACTGGCGAATGAGGTGAGATCGAGAGTGCCTTCTATATCATACACAACCGCTTCAATACGTGTACACACCACAGCTTCAACGTCACGAGGTCCAGCACCTGGATACAAGGTTGAGATTGCAATACGCTCTAGCGATACGCCAGGAATTAACTCTTTACGGGTTTCCGGTAATGCCAAACAACCCAGTGCGATAATTACCATCATGATCAAGTTTGCTGCTACTCGATTATGTGCAAACCAAGCTATCATGGCTTTCATAAGCGTACCTCACGCTGCACAATCACATCTTGTAACTCTGTATCTAAACTGATCACGTTTAACTTCATGCCATTAACCGCGACATCAAGTGGGGTTAATATCAGCTTGTCGCTCTCATCTAGGCCAGCATTGATATAAACTTGGTTTTTACCTTGATGTATTACGTCGACCGTTACAATCTGCAGACGTTGCTGTTCATCTAACAACCACACTTTATTATCGTTACGTAATGCCAAACGAGGGATTATCACAATGTCTTCAAATTCACGCCCTGATATTTCGGCTTTAACAAAACGGCCTGGTTGTAAATATAACGGCTGTTCTGGATCGTTAAGTACCTCAGCAACCACATACTGCAATCGGTTCTCTGCCAGTCCGCCTTCTGTTCCAGTGATTGTGCCTTGCCATTGGTAACGTTTGTTGTTGACGCTAACAGAAAGTATCACTTTTGGACTTGCAGCGGATACAGCCACATTTTCATCATGAACAAACGCATTGATCTGCTGTGGTAAATCCATCAGCGTCAGGTACTTGTCGGCAACGGGCAGGCGCACATGCATTTTGTCTAACGAGAAGATTTCTCCAATCACTTCGCCCGAATTAACTAACTGACCGCGACCAACACTCACCGCTTTAACGCGACCTGAAAATGGTGCTTTTATCACGGTATGATCTAGCTTTAAATTGGCTAAACGTAAATCAGCTTCTGCCGCTTTAACCCGACTTTTTGCGTCATTAATTTGCGGTATATGACGAGCAAAACTGGTTGCTTTACGAGACACACCTCGTCGTGCAACATGCGCTTTCGCTTTGCTTTCTGCCAAGTGTAATAATGCGCCATCAACGGCTTGCTGTTTCTTAATGACTTCAAGTTTATAGGCTTCATCATCCATCGATAACAACACATCACCAGCATTAAAATAGCCACCAGCCGTGAAATTATCAGCAACCGATTTTACTCTTGCTGTCACTTCAGAATTAAGGTTGATTTGTGTTTTTGCCGCAACAATACCACGGCTAAAAATAGGAATGACGGCATCATCAAACGCCACATTCATATAACGCACAGAGGGAAAACGATTAATCTCTGGACTTATTTGGCTTTGTGGCCGAATGGCTGATAACAACGCCATGCAGATAAAGGTAAACACAATAATAGAAAGTGGAATAGATACTTTTTTATGACGGGAAAATAGCGCCTTTCCCTGCTGCCAATATGGCGCTAACCACATTTGAGTTTGCTGAATTTTAGGTAACAGTGCTTGTTTTAATTTGCCCGTTTGTTTTGTGTTTTTTAACCTTGCTATCGGTGTTTCACCACTATTTTCAATAGTACTATTCTCATTAGTACTCTTTTCATTAATACTATTTACCGCGGCTGTTTTACCCTCTTCGACAATCGTCGTTGCCGCGGTTTCTTTCGGCGTCAATAAGTCTCCTTGTAACAAATATTGCTTCCAGCACTGCATCGTCGCTTGCGTCTTTTTAATATCTTTTGCAACATAAGGGTGCAGTTTAAGCCCTAGCGACAATTGTTCATGCCACAATAAAATACCCGTGGAGACAGGGTAATTCTTGGTACCAATACCACAACAAACCCACAGTTCATCTTGATTAACCGGTGGGTTATTATCGTCTTTAAGTGGCCAATTACCTAAAAAACTGAATGAGCCTGCATAAAATTGGCGCTCACTGACATACTGATAAATACGGCGCACGCCATTCTCACCAATTATTTTACCAATATGAGCTTGCCACCAAAGTTGCCAATGACTTTTCGCTTTGATTTGTTGCTTCACTTGTAGCTGAATATCACGAGCAGCAATGGTATTATTTAGCAGTACATTAATCCCAGAAGAGCAGTTTCCCGTTTCGGGTATATTGGGTAGTGCTCCACGGAGATTAACTGGGTATAACCAATAGTAGTCTTGCTGAGAAACAAGTAGCTGCTCTGCAACCGCTCTGTTTAACGCCCAGAATAGATAAATATTCAGTGCAACACGATGCTTTCTTGCCAGCTTCTTAATTTCAATCGTTTCAGACTTACTGAAATAAGCATTAACGATAGGCGCATCATTGCTGTATTGGGTACTGTCATCAGTCCCAGCATCTGCTAGATTTGTCGCAGCATAATCTGGATACGTGGCCTTCCAACGAATCGTCTTTGGTGCTTTCGATTTACCACCAGCAAACAGCATTTTAATTTGTTGCCAATGAGAGGGCGCAATTTTGTCGGCTGTTTTTGGTAAGTTTTCACACGGGTAATCATGCTCACGTAAAATAGTGGTTAATCCACCGAGCCCATCCATTTCACTGTGTGCAAATTCAAACCAGTTAATTTCATCTGTGGTTTTTTTTAGTAACCCAACATTCATTCGGTCACCGATCCCAAACTCTTTACGCGCTTGAAACCACATTGCTATATAATCTGTATAATCTTTATTTTGGCTACTACTCATCGGTTAGCTTCCTTGTTAACCAAACTGAATGCCTCGATTAAATCGAAACTGTCCTTATGTTTTATCCTAATCATTAAACTGAAATTAGAACCTTAAATACTGTTCATTTCATACAGTATCTTTACAGTCTTGCGGGCTCTAAATACAGCGGGTATCGAGTATCAAACTCACCACGGGGATCATCATGATAACTGGCAATAAAATGCTTACTTCGCAACACCTTAGAACGATATTGTTCAAGAATACGTTGACGTGCGTCGAGCGCAGGTAATCCGCAAACCAAAGCCTGATAATTTTGCGCTAAACAGTCATTATAAATATGCTGCAATAACATTGAAAAAAGCTGCTCATCATCATTCACAACGAGCAAGCTGTGTAATGAAACATAACTCAATTTACCCCCTGCTTTAGGCAGCATCATGCCGCCAAATAGCTTGGAATAAAAATTATTAAATAAACGCGCCACAGACATTAATTTACTATAAGCGACAAAACGGGTTTGCTTAAAGCTACTCTGGTCCCAAATACCAGCCATCGCCACTAACTTATTATTTTCAAACATCAAATAATAGTTACTGATCACTAATCCTCGGTAGTATTCATCACCGTGCAATAATTTCATAAAATCATAATGAGGATAAAACTGCTTTGTTTTCGCTTGCTGTTCAAAAAACGTTTGCATCAATTCAATGTCATTATGATCTGCTTTACGGATATTAAACTGATGATCTGCGCTTGGGCGAGGTTTGGTTAAATACAACATATGTGTTGTCATTTCACCAAAGTCATAATAAGTGGGCGTAATACTACGCCCACTTCCCATCGAATTTAATGATGCTTCGTTATCACTCAGAATAACCGTTTGCATCCAATCATTACCCATCACTTTACGATAGCATTTAAGCAGGTTGAATAAAGTACGCCCACTTTTAAAATCAGGATGAATACGTAAATCGTTACCATAGCGTACATCCTGACGCTCACCATTTACATAAACATCACGGTGACCAATACTAAAAATCGCAGCGACGCGCTCGCTATCTCGCTCCACCGCAACCCACACATCCGGTGTTTGAGTCACTGTTTTAGTGGCCATAAAAAAGTCTGGAGTACGTTCAAAATTAATTGTAATTGCACCCGACTGTGGTGTTGATGCGATTAAAGCAATCAATTCGTCTGAATCACTTGCTTGTGCTGGCCTTGTATAAAATCGACTTGCCATTTACCTTACCTCTACAACTGATGAAGTGACGATTACACTACGGTTACGTCATGATGACGATCTAGTTACGCCGCAATTGCCTCGACAAATACATCTGGCATTTCAATATCCCAAAGCACTAAAGGCTCTATTTTGATATTACCAACCACCATGCCGCGCGCCTCACAGCGTGAGTAATAAAGATCACGGGCGTTCTGGCTACAACATACTTTTAAAGTATCCAGCTGCCCAAGATCTCTGGCTAATTGATAGTGAAAACACGTATTGAGTTCGGCTTCAGCATTCTCCGCAACCTGCTTCATTTCCAGATCAGTAATATCGGCATTGGGTTCACAAAGTAACAGGTAAAAGGGTTTAGTATTTTCTGTATCGGCCGGAACCGCAAAAACAGTGATCGCGGTTAAACGTGGATTTTGCTCTGCCGTTTTCATCACTTCAAGCGCGATCTCAGGGCTCATCTTTTCACCGACAAGGTCAATACCATCTAAACGGCCTAAAAATTCAAAACAAGGGCAGTCTTTCAGAAAACCACTCACGCGTAATTTGTCTTTCATCGCATAACGCAGTAAGCCACTGCCAGTCGTTAATACAGGACGCACCAATTGATCCTGCTTTAGCTTCCAAGCCGGTAGTACTTCTTCCGTTTCAAGATCAATAAACTCGTAAAAATGGCTGCATATCGCGAGTGGATATTGATTTTGGAAGGGGATAGTCACCACACCTTCTGTAGCCCATAATCCTTTACCCTGAAACTCTCCTTGAGGTAACAAACGCTGTAATTTATTTGCCCATGTTGCAGATGACGAGGTATCCCAAGCACTAACTAACGCCAGCTTTGGCCAAATAAGCTGCAATAATTCAGCTGATAGAGCACCTTTCCACTGCAATAATATCTCTGCGACGCGGTGTGATCTAGGGCATTTCAGCCCCGATAATGCGGCTGTACGTTCACCCCACTTTCCTGTTGCAAGTACCGAAACTAGCTCTAATTTATGCTTAATAATATTATCAAACAAGGTCAGTGCAAAAGTCGGGCTCCACACAGACAAGAATGAGAGTGACTTATCCGCAAGCAAATAGCACAAGGTGGCAAACTGAGAATCTTCCGATGTGTCAGCTAAGGAAACACCTTCTGGCACTGCGCTGGTCAATCCCATAAATATTCGTTTCCACCAAGGCAATAACTTCAAATCATCATTCACTGCACCAGACATGGTACGTCGTAATTCAGTTGGTACCCAAGATAATGACCAATAATGCGAGCCCTTTAACATCCCTGGATTATGTTTATACATGTCCATCATCCAAGGTGAAATCGCCGCATCAAGTTCATTCAAAAATGACTGCGTATAAGGTATCCATTTAATTTTTGACGTTGAACCGCTGGTTGGTTGAAAGCGTTCATTTGCTTCCATACTCAGTTCATGACTGCTTCCGGCTCTCGATTTTTCGATTTGTGCGGCCCAATCATCATATTCAGTGATGGGCACCTTGCGAATAAACTCTTCATAAAATAGCGAGCTTGATAAGTTATATTTTTTACCCGATACACTGGGTGCAATAACTTGAAGCAATGAGCTTAGTTTTTCACGCTGTACCGCTTGCGGGTGTGCTAACGCCTTGCAAAACTGGTGATAGCCACGAGCGCTCATGCTTTGCGCCGCTTTATGGGTAAATTTATGTGCTACTTTACGCGTGATGCTATTTAATAACGCCATAACACACTCCCTATTTAACTAAACGTCGAGTTAAACTAATCAGGCCTAAGTCCCAATTGATATTGTTCTTTTGTAATTTTTTACGTAGTGCTTTCTGTACAAAGAAGGTAAACATTGATGCGTTAATCTCACCGATACAAGGCAACTCTTTACCCTCTCGCCACTTGGGATTTCGATCTTCAAAGAATCCGATTTTAGGTACACCTAGCTTCATTTCAGCGGTTATCTCTGCGACTTCACCACGCAGCTTTTGGTAATCGCCCCCAAAATCTAAAATTTGCTTCTGCTCATCGTAATAACTCGGGTAAAGGTGCTGGCAGTATTGTTCTACAACGGATGACAATTCGTCGAATTTACCTTGATGATGTGGATAATGTTTAGGGAAATTATTGGCTAATAATAAATAAGTTTTATAACCTTTAGAGATAAGTAACCAGAATAGTGGCGTAAGCGGGTCTCTCAACTTTTCTTTTAGCAAGACCTTCATAAAACAGATCATCGCCTTATTCGTACCCCAATATTTACGCTCGATGATCGTATCACCACTAAAGATACCTCTGACTTCTTTTCCTTTGAGATTAAAACGTAATGTTTTGAGGGTACTAAAACCAACAATACGCTTTGATTTATTTTCTCGGATCAATATCAATCCGTCTTTTTCAGATAGGTCATCAAGAAATGTTGAAAAGTCAGCGTTGTGATAATACTGAATAAACAGGTTATGCATCTCCTTTACTTGCTGTATAGAAAGGCGATCTAACGTAATGTAATTTGCAGATATTTTCTGTTTTGTAGTATCCATTTGTGATCCAATCCTTGGCAAATGTGTGAGAGTAAAGCGTACCCTCATCCAGTCTCAAGCCATCCTTAGCTTGCAGTATTTCAGAAAAATCGGTTAATCGGATTAATCTGAAAGTAAAATTAATGTATCACTAAAATAT
>Ga0105355_10003330_pt1 | contig 14134 bp, 5 predicted proteins | sample GOMGulsemesocosm_2_FD_83508 | JGI IMG/M metagenome (GOLD analysis project Ga0105355, IMG submission 83508) | Methane-oxidizing microbial communities from mesocosms in the Gulf of Mexico - GOM9C Gulf of Mexico | ecosystem: Environmental > Aquatic > Marine > Cold seeps | place: Gulf of Mexico... | reverse complement strand
CCTGACTCTCCCCCTCTGGAAATGGCGAATAAGATAGATGTACTCTAAAATAGAATAGGTCCATCAACACTCTATTTACTAAACCATTACAGATGTTTCAAATGCGTGAATAACACATTCGGGGTGAAAGACTATGTTCGATAAAATGAAGTTATCAACCATGCTTAGCGTCGGTTTTGGTTTGATTGTTACTATTATGCTCATCACCACAACGCTTTCTTACCTCGCATTAAATAAAAACTCTGAAGGCTTTCGAGAGTATCGCTTACTGGCTCGAGATACTAACCTTATTGGCCGCCTACAAGCCAACATGTTACTGGTGCGTTTAAATGTAAAAGATTTTTTTAAAACTGGTAGCCAAAACAGTGTCAGTAACTATCAATCACGTTTAACAAAATTAGAAAACTTTTTAAACGAAGCTGAAATTGAAATAACTCAAAAAGAGCGAGCCCGTAATGTATCGATAGTCAGTGATTCGCTACATGATTATGTCAATAACTTTGAAAAAATAATCTCATTCAAACAGCTACGAGATGATCTAGTTTTCAATAACTTAGACCCTAATGGTCGTGCAATGCGCAGCAAACTGACGGCGATAATGAAAAGTGCCTTTCAAGATAAAGACCCTGAAGCATCATACTATGCTGCTCGTATTCAAGAGCATGTATTACTTGCCCGCTTATATGCCACTAAATTTCTAAATACTAACGCCACTTCGGATGCCGAACGCTTTGAAAAAGAGATTGGATTAGAAATTGATACCATCACTAACTTATTAGACCAAGCATTAGACAACCCAGCTCGCATCGCCTTATATTCGGATTTTAAAGCGTCAAGAATTTTATACCGAAAACACTTTAACGCCATAAAAAAGCTAATCATCAAACGCAATGGGATCATCAATGATCAACTCGATCGTATTGGGCCAATCATTTCAAGCGCAGCTGAAGATGTAAAACTGTCTGTGAAATCGGACCAAGACCTTTTAGGCCCACTAGTACAATCTAATAATGAAGATTCACTTTTATTCATTTCCATATTTTCAATTATCGGACTTATCTTATCTGTTCTATTAGGCTGGTTACTCACCATACAAATAAAAAAACCGATCGGAGGTGAGCCCTTAGAAATTATGGCAATAACCCAGAATGTCGCGCTTGGTAAGACTGATATAGATTTCCAATCTAGCGAAGAAGCAAGTGGTATATTTGCAGCGCTAAAAAGCATGACAGCCGCATTAAACGATAAAGTCATCGTCGCCCAAGAAATAGCGAAAGGTAACTTAGCTATTGAAGTGAAACTGCAGTCAGATGAGGATACCTTGGGTAAAGCCTTGCAACAAATGATCTCTCAGTTGAAAGAGCGTACTAACAAGCTAGAAGAGGAAAGAATCGCAAAAGCGCAAGCGATGGCAGAGGTCGAAGAACAAAGCTGGTTAAAAACACAAATATCAGAGCTGAATAATATAGCACAAGGCGTTAATGATTTACGTCAATTAAGTAAATCCACCATCACTGCTTTAGCAAAATCTGTGGGAGCTGGACAAGGTGTTCTCTATATTTTAATGGACGACGACAGTGAAGTTCCTCAATTAAGATTACTTGGAAGCTATGCATTTAAAAATAGAAAAAACATCTCAAATACGCTTAAACTGGGTGAAGGGTTGGCAGGTCAATGTGCGTTAGAAAAAGAAACGATAATACTCACTGATGTACCCAATGAATATATTCAAATATCTTCAGGATTAGGCGCCTTGGCACCCATCAATGTGATTGTGTTACCCATCATTTTTGAAGAAAAATGCTTAGGCGTTATTGAGCTCTCTACATTAAAACCATTTACTCAAATGCAGGAAGATTTATTATCACAAGTCACCTTGGGACTTGGAGTTATCATCAACAGCGTGCAGGGGCGTCAAAAAATTGAAGAGTTGCTCACAGGCTCTGAAAAACAGGCCTCCATATTACAAGAGAAACAAGATGAGCTACGAGCGGCAAATGAAGTGCTACAAGAGCAAACTGAAGAGTTAACCGCTTCCGAAGAAAGTTTTAAAGAGCAAAGTCAGCAACTAACAGTGGCTAATGAAGCGCTATCAGAGAAACAACTCTCTTTGCTAAATCAGAAACAAAAAATTGAAGAGTCTCAGGCAGAGCTTACTCAAAAAGCAAAAGACTTAGCGCTTGCCAGCAAATATAAATCTGAATTTTTAGCAAATATGAGCCACGAGTTAAGAACGCCACTCAATAGCTTACTGTTATTAGCAAAAGGGCTCGCAAATAATGAAAAAGGTAATTTAGATGAATCCCAGCTTGAGGATGCTAGAATAATTCATAATGGGGGGCATACATTATTGTCAATAATAAATGATATCCTTGATTTGTCTAAGGTTGAAGCTGGTAAGCTCAACATGCATATAGAAACGGTAGATATTCGAGCGCTAGCAAACAATATGAAATCAATGTTCGCTCCTATAGCGACAGATAAATCGCTGGATTTCATTATTGATATTGATCCCACAACCCCTAAAAACCTAATTACAGACAGTCAAAGGTTAGAACAAATTTTACGAAACTTACTGTCTAATGCACTAAAATTTACGACAACAGGCTCTGTCACATTAAACATAGCTCCCCCCCCCAGCGAGACTAAATTCGCTATTAACAGCTTGAACCATGAAACCACGATTGCCTTGTCTGTTATTGATACAGGTATCGGTATACCTAGCAACAAATTACAAGATATATTTGAAGCGTTTCAACAACAAGATGGATCCACTAGTCGCAAGTACGGTGGTACAGGATTAGGTTTAACCATTTCCAGAGAGTTAACTCGTTTGCTAGGTGGTGAAATGCAACTCGTTAGCACACTAGGAGAAGGCAGTGTGTTCACCCTATTTTTACCCTGTGCAACAACCGAAGAGCTGGTTGATAGTCAAATTAAAAGCTTAGAAAACCCAATAAAAGACAATAAAATTTCGGATTTACAGTTAAAAAAAACGCAAGGTAACAAAGAAAACAGTGTAAACAAACAACTGTATCCTCCCTTTATTAACGATGAAAATATTAATGTTAGCTGCGCTGATAAATCTATATTAATAATTAATGATAATAATGATTTTTCTAACACATTGCGGGAACTAGCAATCGAGCAAGGCTATAAATGTATTGTTGCTAGAGATGGTCGCAGTGGAATTTATTTAGCGCAGCGATATCAGCCAACGGGTATTGTGCTTGATATTAAGCTACCTGATATAGACGGCTACCAAGTATTAGAACAACTTAAATTCAACTTAAAAACACGCCACATTCCCGTTGAAGTCACCTCTGAAGGTGAGGATAGTAAAACAAAACCTAGGCTACAAGGGGCCATTGGTGTATTAATCAAGCCTATTGAAAAACAAGCATTAATGACTACGCTGAGAAGGTTCTCCGATATATCTCGTGTTGTAGTCAGAAAAATATTGATCATAGAAGACGATAAAGGTAACCGAGTAGCAACCACTAAATTGTTAGAAAATAGTAGAATGGCTATCACCAGCGTTGCTACGGGCCAAGAGGGATGTAATGAAATCCTTTCCGGCGAATATGATTGTATCATCCTTGACCTTGGCTTGCCTGATATGCCTGGATTTGACGTGCTTGAAAGCATCAACAAAGAGAAAACAACCGATCTCCCGCCCATCATCATCTATACAGGCAAAGAAATTAGCGATACAGAGCAGGCTAGATTACAAAAATATTCATCGACTATCGTTATAAAAGGAGCAGGATCTGCAGAGCGTTTACTCGAAGACGTCGCTTTATTTATGCACAAGCTAGAAGAAAAAACACAAAATGATGGTGAAGAAAATATCTCTATGCTTCACGATGAAGATACCGTCTTGAAAAACCGGAAAGTACTGTTAGTAGAGGATGATATGCGTAATTCCTATGCCCTATCAAAAAACTTAATGACTAAGGGCTTTGATGTTGAATTAGCCAGTAACGGCCAAGAAGCGGTCGAATTTCTTGAAAAAAATGTACAGATTGAGCTGATACTTATGGATGTAATGATGCCAATAATGGATGGAAATGAAGCGATTAAACTTATAAGAGAACTCAAAGCGTATAAGGCAACCCCCATTATTGCTTTGACAGCTAAAACGATGCCCGAAGATCGCGACAAATGCTTTGAAGCAGGTGCTTCTGAATACATAACCAAACCAATAGACTTTGACAAACTGTTATCAATAATGCGTATCTGGTTGTTTAAAAATAGTTAATTACAAAAATTAGATTAATAACGATTCAATGCTATCGTTCTGAACTAAATGACTAAATGACTAAATTGTAATCGATAAACAAAAAAGCCCCTACTTAGATTAAGTAGAGGCTTTCATTAACGGTTATTTAACGAACTAAAGTCCGTAAATAACTTAGCAATCGTTACACAATAACTTACGCTAAATTGTTTTCAAAAAACTGAAATGACTGGTTATTTTGAAAACAAAAACGCAAGTAATTTTGAAGCCGATTCTTAGCAATCGTTACACAATAACTTGCGCTAAATTGTTTTCAAAAAACCTGAAATAACTGGTTATTTTGAAAACAAAACGCAAGTAATTTTGAAGCCGATTTTTAGTTAGATAACATTAACGAGTCCGCTTTTGCTTCAAGGTTTGAGTCACCCATAAGGTAAGCATCAACCGCACGTGAAGCTTCACGGCCTTCGTTAATACAACGAACGATCAGAGACTGACCTGTACGCATATCACCAGCAGCAAACACACCCGCTTGGCTTGTTTGGAAGTCGTCAGTTTTCACGTTACCACGTTCATCTAAACCGATTTCAAGCTGCGCTAGCACACCCGTTGGCTCTGGGTGTAAGAAACCCATTGCTAAGAATGCTTTAGTACAAGGAACGCTTCTTACAGTACCTTCAATCTCTTTGAAGCCTGGACGTTGACCTGGTTCTGCTTTTTCCCACTCGATATCTGCAATGATTAATTCTTTAACGTTACCGTTTTCATCACCAATAAACTCTTTAGTTAGGATAGACCATTTACGATCTACACCTTCTTCATGAGAAGTAGTGGTTTTAAGAATCATTGGGTACGAAGGCCAAGGCATGTTTTGTGTACGTTGCTCAGGTGGAATCGGCATGATTTCCACTTGTAATACAGACGCAGCACCGTGACGGTTTGATGTACCAACACAGTCAGAGCCTGTATCACCACCACCAATAACTAAAACGTGATCGTCTTTTGCGTGAATTTCTTCAGTCTTCAGATCCATATCGTTTGCACGACGGTTATTCTGACCAAGGAATTCCATTGCAAAATGAACACCTTTTAAATCACGACCAGGAATTGGTAAATCACGTGGCACCGTAGAGCCACCTGTTAATACCACTGCATCAAACTGCTTACGCAATTCTTTAGCATCAAAATCAACACCGATGTGAGCATTCACAACCATCTTGATACCAGCAGCTTCCATTACCGCCACTTTACGATCGATAACATCCATACCTAGTTTAAAGTCTGGGATACCAAAACGTAATAAACCGCCAACTTTCTCATCACGCTCATACACTGTCACAGTGTGACCTGCAGAGTTTAATTGTTCAGCAGCAGCAAGACCCGCAGGTCCACTGCCGATGATCGCCACTGTTTTACCAGTACGAGCAGTTGGAATTTTAGGTTTAACATAGCCATTTTTATATGCTGTTTCAACGATGTTTTTCTCGATGTTACAGATAGTAATTGGATCTTGGTTAATACCTAAAACACATGAACTCTCACAAGGAGCAGGACATACACGGCCAGTAAACTCAGGGAAGTTATTCGTTGAACTTAAGATTTCCCATGCTTCCTGCCAGCTGTCGCGGTAAACCGCGTCATTGAATTCAGGAATAATGTTACCAATTGGACAACCGTTGTGACAAAAAGGTACACCACAGTCCATACAGCGTGAAGCTTGGTCATTGATTTTTTCACCAAACTCGTCCATTTGTACGAATTCTTTGTTATCTTTTAGACGCTCTTCTACCGGTAATTTACCTGGTAGTTCACGGCCTAATTCTAAAAATCCAGTAGGCTTACCCATTATGCTGCTCCTTTCGCACGTGCTGCTAATACCGCTTTATAATCACGTGGCATTACTTTAACCATTTTCGCTAAGCTTGCATTCACATCCGCAAGGAATTCAGCAGCTCGGTTAGATTGTGTTAGCTCAAAGTGTTTTGTTACTTTAGCCACAATCAGATCTCTATCATCTTGAGAAAGAGGATCTAAATCTACAAGCTCTTTATTACAGTTAGCTTCAAAGGCATCATCTTGATCCCAAATATAAGCAACACCGCCACTCATACCCGCCGCAAAGTTACGACCTGTAGAGCCTAAGTTAATCATGATACCACCAGTCATGTATTCACAACCGTGGTCGCCAAGACCTTCAACTACCACTTCTGCACCCGAGTTACGAACACAGAAACGTTCGCCGGCCATACCATTGATGTATGACTCACCAGACGTTGCACCGTAAAAACATACGTTACCAACAATGATATTGTCTTTAGCAACGATGTCTGAATTACGATGAGGGTAAACGACGATTTGACCGCCAGATAAACCTTTACCCCAGTAATCGTTTGCATCACCTTCAACAGTAAACTCTACGCCTTTTGCAAGGAAACAACCAAATGATTGACCCGCAGAACCGTGGAATTTAACTTGCATCGGTTTTGGTAGACCTTGGTCGTTGTACACCTTAGAGATTTCGTTAGAAAGCATGGTGCCACAAGAGCGGTCTGTATTGATGATTGGGAATTCACCCGATACTGCTTCGCCTTTTTCAAGTGCAGGCTTAGCCAGTTCAATCAATTGACGATCAAGTACCGCTTCAAGGTTATGGTTCTGGCCTGTTTGGTTAAACATGCCGTCTTCCGCTTTACCTTCTTGCTTGAACAAGATTGTGCTTAAATCAAGGTTTTTGTATTTCCAATGATTTACATTTTCACGTACTTTAAGGTTCTGCGTTTGACCAACCATTTCAGTGATCGTTGCGTAACCCAGTGCAGCCATGTTTTCACGCATGCCTTGAACCATGTAACCAAAGAATGTCACAACATCATCTACACGGCCGTCAAAACGCTCACGTAATGTTTTGTTTTGTGTTGCGATACCAACAGGACATGTATTCAAGTGACACTTACGCATCATGATACAACCTTCAACAATAAGTGCTGCTGTTGCTACGCCCCATTCTTCAGAACCAAGTAGTGCCGCGATAGTTAAATCACGTGGTGTTTTCATCTGACCATCTGCTTGTAAAACGATACGATTACGTAGACCGTTTTTCATTAGCGTTTGATGCGCTTCAGATAGACCTAATTCCCATGGAAGACCCGCGTGGCGAATTGAAGATAATGGTGATGCACCTGTACCGCCGTCAAAACCAGCGATTAAGATAACGTCAGCTTTTGCTTTAGCAACACCCGATGCGATTGTACCAACACCTGCTTCTGATACTAATTTAACGTTAACACGACCAGCGCGGTTAGCATTTTTCAGATCGTAGATTAGCTGTGCTAAATCTTCGATTGAGTAAATATCGTGATGCGGTGGTGGTGAAATCAGACCTACTCCAGGAGTAGAGTGACGTGTACGACCAATCCAGTCATCAACTTTGTGACCTGGTAATTGACCACCTTCACCTGGTTTAGCGCCCTGAGCCATTTTGATTTGGATTTCAGCTGCGTTAGTTAGGTAGTATGACGTTACACCGAAACGACCTGATGCAACCTGTTTGATTGCAGAACGTTCCCAGTCGCCGTTTTCTTTTGGTAAGAAACGAGCAGGATCTTCACCACCTTCACCAGAGTTCGATTTAGCACCGATACGGTTCATCGCGATAGCAAGCGTTGAGTGAGCTTCATGTGAGATAGAACCGAAGCTCATCGCACCTGTTGCAAAACGCTTAAGAATATTTTCAGCAGGCTCTACGTCATCAATTGAGATTGGACCAGATGCTTTTGCTACAAATTCAAACTGGCTACGTAGTGTTGCCGCGTTTTCACCCTGCGCATCAACTGCATTTGCATATTCTTTGAACTGCGCATAATTTTTGTTACGCGTAGACTCTTGTAATAAAGAGATAGTTTCAGGGTTCCAGAGATGTTTTTCACCACGTTGTTTCCACTGGTAAACACCACCCACGTCTAAACGTGTTACTGGTACTTCACGCAACGGATAAGCAAAACGATGACGAATTGTTGCTTCTGCAGCGATATCATCAATTGATAGGCCTTGAATACGTGTCACAGTACCTGTGAAGTAAGCATCAACAACTGCTTTACTAACACCTAGTGCTTCAAAGATTTGTGCACCTTGGTATGACTGAATAGTCGAGATACCCATTTTCGAGAAGATCTTCAATAGACCCGCATCGATAGCACCTTTGTACGAAGCAAATAACTCTTCAACAGACTTGTCTGCTGGTAGACGATTTTTCGCTTGTAGATCAACGATCATCTCTTCGATTAGGTATGCGTTTACCGCAGAAGCACCGTAACCAATAACCGTTGCAAAGTGATGCGTTTCACGCACGTCACCTGTTTCAACAACGATGTCACATAAAGCACGAAGACCTTTTTTGATTAAGTAATGGTGAACAGCACCAGTAATTAACATGGCAGGAATTGGCGCGTGATCAGACGTTGCATTACGGTCAGAAAGAATAATGATTGAGTAACCATCGTTAACTGCATCTTCAGCGTAACGACAGATACGTTTAATTGATTTCTCAAGTTTGCCGTCTTTACCATTTGCTTTAAATAACGTGTCTAACGTTTTAGCTTGTAGGTGTTTGTGATCCAGTGCGTTGATTTTCTCAAGCTCTGCATTACTTAATACTGGCGACTCCAGTTCTACTTTATGACAATGCTCAGGCGTTTCAGATAATAAGTTCTGATCTTTACCTAAGTAAGTGTTTAGCGACATAACCATACGTTCACGAATCGGATCGATTGGTGGGTTAGTTACCTGTGCAAACAACTGTTTAAAGTAGTGAGATAAATGTTGTGACTGGTGAGAAAGTACCGCTAGAGGCCAATCCACACCCATTGCGCCAAGTGGCTCTTTACCGTCACGGAACATTGGTAATACAATTTCGTTGATCTCTTCAGACGTCACACCAAATGTTTGTAAGCGACGTAATAACTGACCATCATTTGGTTGAATATTACGTTCAAGTGCTGCTGGCTGCTCTTCTAATTTAACTTGGTTATCCGTTAACCATGCTTCATATGGTTGTTGCGCTGCAATGTCATTTTTCACTTCGTCATCAGAAATGATACGACCTTGCTCTAAATCAGCAACAAAGATACGACCTGGTTGTAAACGACCACGTAACTTAATGTTTTCAGGTTCAACATTCACTACACCAGACTCTGATGCCATGATTAAGAAGTCATCTTTAGTGACACAGTAACGAGATGGACGTAAACCATTACGGTCTAGTGTTGCACCTACTTGTACACCATCGGTGAAACATACAGAAGCTGGGCCATCCCATGGTTCCATGATGTTTGCGTGGTATTGGTAAAATGCACGACGTTTTGGCTCCATCGCTTTATTTTCTTGCCAAGCTTCAGGAATCATCATCATTAGAGAATGAGGAAGACTACGGCCAGAAAGAACAAGCAGTTCTAACGCCATATCAAAACTTGCAGAATCAGACATACCTTCTGTACAGATAGGCATTAACATATCTAATTCTTCACGTGTGAAGAATTCTGCTTCAAGCAACGCTTCACGTGCTTTCATCCAGTTGATATTACCGCGTACCGTATTGATTTCGCCGTTGTGCGCAATGTAACGGAAAGGTTGCGCTAAACGCCAGCGAGGGAATGTATTGGTTGAGAAACGCGAGTGAACCAATGCAAGTGCTGTTACCATGCCTGGATTTTGTAAATCTAGGAAATACTGTGGTACTTGCTCAGTGGTTAACTGACCTTTGTATACGATTGTTTTGTACGAGAATGTGTTGATATAGAAGTTATCTTCGATACCCGCAACAGACTGTAAACAGATGCGTGTTGCATAGTTACGTAAAATAAATGCTTTACGCTCTAATACCGCCGGGTCCATATCTGTTCCGCCAGTCACAAACAAGTGTTCGAACTGAGGCTCAGAGCTCAATGGATCAGCACCGATCATTGAATTATCTGTAGGAAGAACACGGTAACCAATTACTTCAAGACCTAAACGATCTGCTGTGCGTGCTAAAATTTCACGACACTCATTACGTTGATTTTCGTCCTGTGGAAATAAAACAGTACCCACTGCATATTGATCAAACTTAGGTAGTGTAATACCTACTTTTAATGCCTCTGTTACTAAAAACTCATGCGGTTTTTGTAACAAGATACCAGCACCGTCACCACTGCACGGATCGCAACCTTGACCACCACGATGCTCCATGCGCGCAAGCATATCTAATGCTTGAGTCACAATAGCGTGTGATTTGCTATTTTTTAAATGTGCTACGAAACCGATGCCACAAGCATCATGTTCCAGTTCTGGCACATAAAGGCCTTGAGCGTTTTGCTCTATATTAGTCATAAACATGTCCTTCAAGATAAAATAATAGATTATTGAGCTACTATTTCAGTTCTAATGTTTTCGAAGTGCTCTTTCTTATTTAGTGAATAAACTGAAAAACTAGCATTTCATTTTTAGTTTTTGTTATTAAGAAGTCAGTTTTGAGGGAGTCTCATCCCTGTTTAACTAACATCCCTATCAAAAAATAAGGCGCACAGCATCCCTATAAGTACAGGGCTCATACACTATTCCATCGAAATACCTACGATAACAAACGTCACACAGGCGTAATTTTGGCGGTATTCTATCGTTTTAGAGGCATAAAATCCAATTTACTTATGAACATCGGCTTGAGGAAATTGTTAATAGCTTGTAACACAAGGGAGATGGGCTATAAATTTATTTTAACATTATAATTGAATGCCTTTTTTGTGCTAAAAACACTCAAATATAGTCTTTAACAGCAAAAAAAATGTTATGAAATAGATTAAAAGTGAATATTAATGCATTTTTTTTGCTTGGTTACGCTTTTTAGAGGATATTGAAAGCAACTTTCTTTCCCACTCTGGTAACCATAACCAAAGTAACATTGAGACCATGACTAAACCATCGGATAACCATCCATCACTTAAAATACTTAACAGGCCAATCATTGCAATAATGCCTCTATCAAACTGATGTATTTTATTTTGTTTCGACATAGATTACCTCACTCGCAAACCGTTGCTTTCTTATGCTTTACAATTGTTAATGATAATAAACAAGCATAATTAATACCAAAACTTCAAAACAAAAATAAAACACCATAGCATTTACTATCTAGCAACCAGTAAACAATGAAAAACTATATTCATAACCTAATAGTTAATACACTAAAAAAACGGCTAACAAACAATTAGGAAAGTGCATGAAAAATATTATTAGCTTAATTAAATTGAGTCATTAATCTTTGCACCTCTTAATTATTTATCGGCCGAATCATCAATAACCTTATGCCTAAACTTGCATGGTTTAATATTCCAGAAGCCATTTTAGGTGAATGAATCATGGCCGGTATCATCACAGTGCAATTAAAGATTTCACTTCAAGATGCCGTTATGTTACTACTTTTGAGTACCATCAGTCTTTCCGTACACTTCAGCTACTTGCATTGTATTATCGTAAGCTTATTGTCTTCCTTGTCATTGCAACACTGTAATCATCACCTAAAACGAGTTGGGTGTTACCTCAGTAAAGGTATTAGGTCTTGAGCTTCTATTAGTGTTAGTTTAGAAACGATAACACTTTCAGGTGGTTACTTTACGTGCTTTGTTTGTGCGCAGACCTTTAGCGGGGATGACGGCTTGCAAATACTTGATTTTGAAATGACAGTAGCTATCTGCGGTTTAGTGATGGACGCCCTTATTAACGGACCAGTTGCACAGCCTTTAATCCTTAAAAACAACCTAGAATCTCCAAGCTGATTATCTTTCAGACTATATCGCTACAAAGGCTGAGTAGAATACATTTCAAATTATAAAATGATGCGCTTATTTGTACTCGGAAAATAAGTTGTAACCAATGCAAGTTCATAATTATATTTTGTAGAACTCAAAACAGTTATTGAGCAAGTTGCATTGCAATATAGAATTAATCTGCAAAATGAGCACTCTTTCACGAGTAAAATTCTCACCTATCAAGCTATCACAACCTTAAACCAACAGTTTTTTTCATAAAATTTTTCTTGAAAATAATTACACTTATTTATAACCGGCCCCTTATGTCTATTAATTAACAACTTTACCTAAATAGAGTAATTATTTATCATGTACACAGCGACCGATCGTTTAGAGTTTCGCTGTAAGCAATTGTTTTTCTTATCGTGATTTGAACTTTTTCAACCATATATTTAGGTGTCTTATGAATTTTAGAATGTTAATTGCCTTTTCTTACGTATGTTTATTAGCAGCCTGCGGTGGAGGAAGTGGCGGGGAAACGGAAAATGTTGACTCTCCTAGTGAAACAATACAGCCAGATATTATAACGGTAACGCCACAACCCGACACTATAGTTCCCCCTAATGAAGTGATTACACCAACACCTGTACTCAACCCTGAATTCGCCAACACACAACTTTCTAGTATGTTAGAACATCCAGTTTTTGGCCGTGATATTATGGCCGATCAACAAATTGATTTCTCACAGGCCCTGTTAGTATATAAACACCCCAAAAATGCGGGCTTCCAGAATAGTGAGCTTTTTATAAAGTATTTAGTTGCTCCTGATGATTTCTCAACGCCTCAGACACTGTTAAGAGTATGTGTTGATGGGACTGTACAAAGTGATGCTAATCACTTCAAATGCAACATCTACAACGGTACAGTAAACATTGAACGAAGCGTAAAAGGAGACGTAACGTTTTATAACGGTTCATTTAAATCAGATCTGCATTCATTTGAATATCAATATGCAGGAAAGCGAGGAGAGAAAATTGAATTGTTTTATAAGTCATCGGAACAAGCTGTTTTTATAACAAAAAACAATTTCTTGCCCACTAATAACCATATCTATAGCTATACCTCGGCCGGTGAAAAGTATCAAATATTTGGGTTAGTACAATCCGTCAGTAAGGATAACTGGTGTATAGAGAAGCGCTCAGTCACAATCAAAGTTGATAAAGAATATCAGCTACAACTTCCAGATGTCGATCATTGTCAGGGAGAGTTAATTAACAGTTTCCCGTTTAATGATAGTACCCCAAAATACGCTAAAATTTCAGTTAAGCAGGATACTAAACTAACCTTAGTTGCCGATATAAACCAACAGAAAGCAGAAATTATAGCTGTCAATAATAGACAAAAGGCAACAGCAACAGCAACAGCAACAGCATCGATTAACAATATAGACAATGAGCTAGCCATAATAGAATTCGACCTGAGCACGGGAGAATATATTATTGATTTAAGAAAATTTAGTAGCGATTATAATGAATATTTATTTAATTTTTACGGCGATAGCAGTGTATTAGACATACAAATAATGAGTCTCAAAGAAGGTAACCATCAACCTTTTTATTCTTTTGATGCTAACCATCCAGGCTTATATAAAATTGACATTGTGGTTACTCAAGCAGGACAGTATCACTTTTTCCAAGACTCTCGACAGACATCTCAGCCAGTAGACTGGGTTAAACTTGTCGATGAAAGCCATCAACGAGTAGCAAACTACGTATTGCAACCAGGCCAATATCAATTGTTAGTCGCAGTTAATAGAGAACAGCCAGCCCTTACGACTTAGTGGTGTACACGACAGCGACTCAGTTGCCCGAAGTTAGTTCGATAGAGCTAATTAGCCAAGTATCTTCAATAAATATAACCAGTTGGGCAGGTCCTTGGTTGAAGTATTATGTGTATAACAACAAAATACCTGACTCGGAACTGATCACTAAACGCACCTATTTTGAGATAGCTGAAGCGGCTTACCGACAAAATACAATCGATGAAAATTATGATAGTTGCTTATTATATAAAAGCACTGAGAAACGTCCTTACACTAAACTAAAATTAACAGCTG
>Ga0105355_10003329_pt1 | contig 14136 bp, 9 predicted proteins | sample GOMGulsemesocosm_2_FD_83508 | JGI IMG/M metagenome (GOLD analysis project Ga0105355, IMG submission 83508) | Methane-oxidizing microbial communities from mesocosms in the Gulf of Mexico - GOM9C Gulf of Mexico | ecosystem: Environmental > Aquatic > Marine > Cold seeps | place: Gulf of Mexico... | reverse complement strand
TTGCGTAAATACCATTGGTGTAAACGTAAATACAGCTAGTGCTCCATTATTAAGTTATGTGTCGGGTATAGGAACTACAATTGCGGAGAATATTGTGAAATACAGGACGGAGAACGGAAGTATTCAATCGCGTTCAGAATTGAAAAAAGTACCGCGTTTAGGAGCAAAAGCTTTTGAACAATCTGCTGGTTTTATGCGAATTATTGATGGGAAACACCCTCTAGATAATTCAGCGGTACATCCGGAACGTTATAAATTAGTAGAACAGATGGCTAAGGATTTGAAAGTAAAGCTTTCTGATTTGATAGGCGATAAACAGTTGATTTTAAAAATTCCTTTAGACACTTATTGTACTGAAACAATTGGGTTGCCTACGTTAAAGGATATTATTGAAGAGCTAGAAAAACCAGGGGTTGATCCAAGAAAAAAAGCTAAAGTGTTTGAGTTTGCTTCAGATTTACACAAAATAGAAGATGTTAAAGTTGGTATGCGCGTACCGGGAATTATAAATAACATCACCAATTTCGGATGCTTTGTTGATATTGGTATTAAACAAAGCGGATTGGTGCATATTTCTAAATTAGCAACTAAGTATATTTCTGACCCAAATGAAGTAGTTCAGCTAAACCAACATGTAACTGTAAAGGTAATTGAGGTTGATGAAAAACGTGGAAGAATTCAGTTGAGTATGGTAGATTAGTATTTTTTGTTTTTTGTCCTATGCTTTTCTTTATTCTTAACGAAAATTAATTTATGCTTGCTTTTTGGGTTTTCACGTTGTTCAATTTCAAAATTCCCAATAGATTTAATTAATGGAGTTAGTTTTTCAAAACCATAATTTCTAGAATCAAAATTAGGTTGCTTTTTTTGAAGTAAGCTTCCCACGTCACCAAGAAAAGCCCAACCATCTTCATCAGATGAATCAGTAATGGTTGTAGACAGTAACTTAATTACTTTTGGAGTAATTTTATCAATACTTTCTTCTGTTTTATTTTTCTTGTTAGTATCCTCTTTTTTGTTGGTTTGATTTCTAAGGATTTCTATGTAAATAAACCTATCACAAGCTACAATGAAAGGTGTTGGGGTTTTCTTTTCGCCTATTCCGATAACTTGCATTCCAGCCTCTCTTAATCTTGTAGCTAGTTTTGTAAAGTCACTATCGCTTGAAACCAAACAAAAACCATTCACTTTTTCAGAATAAAGTATATCCATAGCATCAATAATCATGGCTGAATCAGTAGCGTTTTTTCCTGTAGTATAGGCATACTGTTGAATAGGAGTAATTGCATTTTGAAGGAGTAGATTTTTCCATTTTGACAAATGAGGGTTTGTCCAATCACCATAAATTCTTTTAATGGTTGGGTTCCCATATTTTGCAATTTCTTCCATCATTTCTTTTACGTGGGCAGAAGGTATGTTGTCTCCATCTATAAGTACTGCTAAATTTAAATTCATATGATAGCTTTAATTTTTAATGGTTTGAATATACGTTTTTTTAATGGTATTTATTTATTGTTATATAAAGTTACATTTTGTTCTTCTGAGAATTTTTCAGTTAATAGGTTCCATAGTTCAGGATAACCATTATCATACCCTAGAGCCCAAATCCCAACTCCACCAATTTTATTGCTTTTTATCCAATCGTATTTAATTGATAGTGACTTTACGTCTTCAAAAAATATTTGTTGGTAGCTATTAACACTATCTTTAATAACGATATAGCTTGAAGCGCTTTTGGAATCAAATTGTATTGGGATTTTTAAAGAATCTATGTATAACTCTCGTATTGACTTATATGGTGGATGAGATTTAAATTTTGTAACAATTGATCCCATTTCAGGAGTTCTGGTATACCATTCAGCACCGTAATAGGGTAGCCCGACAATTAATTTATTAAGAGGGACACCTTTTTTTTTATAGTAATTTATTGAGGATTCAAGGCCATTTCCGAACTTTTTGCTGTTTTTAAAAGGAGTTACAGGGCCTGTTTTTTTGCTAAAGCTACCATAATAATCATATCCCATTAAGGTGTAGAAATCTATATGTGAATTAATCGTATTTATATCAAAAATATTGTTCCAATCAATTGCGTAAAGACATAATGAAACCATATAGTTTGGATTATCTTGTTTAAGTTTCTTTGAAATTTTAACAATAAAATTTGCAAAGTTTTTCTTGTGTTTTTTAGAGACTCCTTCAAAATCAATATTTATACCATCAGCACTTCTAAGTGCTAGTAAACTAGACAAGCTATCTATGAGTGTTTTTTGTGCCTTTGGGTTTTCTAGGAAGGTAGAATTGTTTTTTCTTCCGAAATTAGAAACAGAAAAAAAAACTTTACAGCCTTTAGCTTTTGCACTGTCAATTAAAGAAGTGGTTTTCCATTGGTGTATGCTTTTATAACTACCAGTTTCTGGTTGGAGAGCATATGAAAAATAAGATAGCCCCCATAACATTGAAAAATTATAGTCTTTATAAGAAGAACCATTGGAATAAAGGTGCCAGCCAAATGTGCGTATATCAGGGTGAACTTTTCCTTTTATGTGATTTGTTTTTTGATGAGATATATTATTTAGGCTATCCCATTGCTGTTCAGTTTTAAAATTAAAAGCTCTAAATGTACTATCATGTAAGTGTCGTTGACTAATAAATTTGTCACTATTGGTCGAAATGATTGAGTTTTTTACCTTAATACTAGATCTAGTATCAAAGTTACAGCCTATTAATATAGTTAAGGAAATAAGTATGTTAAATAATGTTTTCATCTAATATGTATAAGGTTTAGTTATGAATAGAAAGATAGTTAGTTTAATACCTTCAAAAATCATAATGTTTTTATGAGTCATCTAATTTTGAAAAAATATTTCAAATGTGACTTTTTCATCAACGAGTTCTTGTAGTATTTTTTCATTATAACCAGATAATCATTAAATAATATGGATGTTTTGAGGCAAATGTCAATGTTGAAATACGCTCATCTGGCTGTTTGTTTTGGACATATATTATGTGTTAGCTTAATTTTTTCTCAAATTTTATTTTTCTAACTCCATGGTCAGTATCCCATTGTTTAACTTCTACAAAGCCAAATTTCTCATATAATTTAGTAGCTGGGCCATTATCCAACCCTGTTTCAACAACAAATAAATTTGAATCATATGTATCTAAAACAAATTCCATTAACTGTTTTGCTATTCCTTGTCTGAAAAAAAGTGGATTTACTACCAAACTTCTGATAAGTGTAAAGTTATTAGTATGATCAATTTCAATAACCCCAGCTATTTCTTTATTTTTTGAGTATCCGAAAAACTCGGTATCACTTTTCACATAACTTTCAAGGGGCCTTTTTAAAGGAGGGAAATTAGTTGCGTTTAATAATTTGGCTTCTACTTTATAGGATGCCTGAAAAACAGTGCGTATTTTTTTAGCTATTTCTATCTTATTATTTTGGAGTTTTTCAATCATTTTTCAGTAAACTATTTTAATAAATAACTGTTTTATAGGTATTTATTATTTGTTATCAATTGTTTTTGTTTTGTATGGTTTTAGTTCTTCAAAAAAGAAGTCATTATTTGGAACATCAAAATCAAAGCCTATGACCTTTAAACTATTATCTGTATTTATTTTTATAGTTCCGAAACTAAACCAAGCTTGTGGATGATCCCAGTGGATTTCCCAAACATCATAATTCCAATGTGTTAAACTCGCTGTTAAAAGAGGAGAATGTTCAAATACAAGCTTTAATTGACCGCTATTATCTATAATGCTTATTTTTCCGTAGATATCGGAATTATATTCCCCAACAAAGTTTTTACGTAAAATATTAGGTGTTGTATTGAGCACTCTTTTTTCTTTACGATCCGAAATACGAGTATCGGCTTCTTTTCGTTTATTGGTTCTATTTAAGTGGTTAGCTGACCAATCTTTTTCTTCAAGTTCCAAAAATACATCCAATGCATAGTTTGTTGCAGCACCAATAGGGCTCTTTACACCATTCGTTAATACCACAATACCAAGTTCCTCATCTGGAATTAAAGTAATTGCTGTTATCATACCATCATACCCACCGGTATGCCCAATCTTCATTCTACCGTGATAATCGCTTAAATTCCATCCAAGACCATAGGCTGAAAAATGTTGATCAAAGTTCTTGTCCGCATGATTTGTTTGAAAATTGTTATGTGGGGTCCATACTATATTTCTGGTTTTTTTTGATAAAAGAGTATCATTGCCTTTAATACCATTATTCAAATTAAAAATCATCCATTTAGATACATCTTCTACACTTGAAATAAGCCCGCCAGTAGCAGCTACATTATCCCAATTTACCCAAGGAATTGCAATGTTTTTATTTTTTATTCTTGCGTGTGGAGTGGCAAAATTTCCTTTTTTACTCAAATCTTTGACAGATGAAATTGTACGATTCATCCCTAGAGGATCTAAGATGCGCTCTTTCACATTTTCTCCCCAAGTTTTACCCGTAATAATTTTGATAACCTCACCGGCTGTAATGTACATTAGATTTGAATAGCCAAAACCAGCTCTAAATTCAAAATCCTGTTGCACATGTTTAATATGTTTTATGATTTCTTTAGATGTTGCATTTGATTTATACCAAATATTATCTCCACTAAAGGTGCCTAATCCACTGCGATGACATAAAATATCTCTTATTGTGATATGTTCACTTACCCATGGATCATACATCGCAAAATAAGGTAGGTGTTTTTTTACTTTATCATCCCAGTTTAATTTTCCTTCTTGTACTAACATCCCAATTATAGCTGATGTAAATGCTTTAGAGTTTGAGGCTATCGCATATAAGGTCTGCTCATTTGGTTTTTCTTTTTTTCCTTCTTCTAAAATACCATAATTACCTTTGAAGATTAGTTTCCCTTTTTTCACAATACCAATGGAGGCACTAGGAATATCCCAATCTTTGACCATTTTGGCGTAGTATTTATTTAGTTTTTTAAGGTCAACTTTTGTTCCAGATTGAGCTTGTACTCCTGAGTAAAGGAAAAGGTTAAAAATAATTAGATAGAAAATATTTTTCATGGATGGTGGTATTTTTATTGTAACTAGATGTTTATCTAAACTGAATTTTGTTACAGTTTAAGTTTTTTTATTGGAGCTATTTTAAAATCAAGCCATTTTTCTAAGGTTGAAATAAATCTCTATTGTTCAGCAGTGGTTATTGATTTAGCATTACCATGGTATTTTCTCTTCAACATAAACTATTCAGAATTCTTTTCAGAAAGAGATTTTTCAATATTTTTTTCTTGTGCGTAATTAAAAAATGGAAGTATTAAGAATAGGAGTGAAAATATAATTTTATTCATAATTGAAGTTAATTAAATAGAACAATTTATCCATGGTTAGTTGTGTTGACAAGAACTAAGTTAGTAAAAGAAAGTGAATCAGAATAAAATTTACACAGAAGCAGTAATTAATGGGCTTGTTTTTTATATAAAACTAGAAATATATACTTTAATAATGATAACTCATAAATTCAATTAAAATTTATAGAATAATGAAAAGGGGTATTTATACTCTTTTTTGGTAATGTTATTATATAGTAGTTTGTTGTATGGAGTAAGAATTTATTTGAATTGGTGGGGTTTAAAAAAGAGTGAAAGAGGGTGATTTATTAATTAAATAATAGCTTGGATAAGCAGTTAATAGAAGTGATTAAGTTCACCTATAAAGGATATATTGAAATAATTGAAAAATAATAATTTTAAGCCTGTGACTAACCCCTTAGATAAATAGATTATGAAATGTAAAGGATTTGTATTCTCTGCATTTTAGGGACAAATAATATGTAATTATAAATAAAACAAACATAATATGACACAATATAAAAGTCGTAAAGACTTTCTGCAAAACAATCCTCAATCCTCAGCTTTTGCTGCATTGGCTGATGCCACTCGTCAACAAAAAAGAGTTACTGATCACGCAATAAAACTCTCACCTGATCAACTTAAAGGGAAAGACGTTATTGTTATTGGTTCCGGGGTTGGAGGACTTACAACAGCTTATGAAATACTGGCACAAAAATCTGGAGCAAAAGTTACGGTACTGGAAGCACTTAATCGAACTGGTGGTCGTTGTTTAAGTTTGCGAACAGGAGATGTTTTGACTGAAGATGTTGATAGTCAGTTGTTCAATTCAACTCCAGGTGAGCCGCAAGTTGTACGATTTAAAAGACCAGTAGGAGATTCAGAGCCTTACCTCAATGCAGGTCCAGGCCGGATACCGAGTAGTCATAAACGACTTCTACATTATTTAAAAAAATTCTCTGTTGATGTTGAAGTTTATGTAATGAACTCCGAGTCGAATTTGGTACAAAAAGACAACAGTTTTGGAGGTGATGCAATGGTTTATCGTCGTTTGGATCACAATACACGTGGGTGGTTGGCACAAATGGTTTATGGTAAAGCTGAAGAATTATTGAGTAGCCCAGACATGAAGATTAATAAAGGTAATTTAAAAAAACGTGTTGAGGAATTAGAAAGTCTAATGATTAGTTTTGGTGAACTTGACGGAGATGGTAAATATGAAGTCAGTGCTGGGGCAGTCGGATTTGAAAATGGAAAAACACGAGCAGGTTATACGGTGTTACCAGGTGTTGCTGCAGGAATTGTTGCAGACGTATTGAGTTTTGATAATTTATTGGAATCTAAATTTTGGGAAGGAACTAAATTTTATCAACCTTCAGATTTTTTGTGGCAGCCAACATTATTCCAGCCTGTGGGCGGAATGGATCAAGTGCAACATTCCTTTGCTCAGCAGGTTGCCGCTTTGGGTGGTAATATCCATTTAAGCAGCCCCGTTAAAAAAATTGATTGGTGTGAGGACAGTAAAAAATTTAAAATTTCCGTTAGCCAAGTAGGGACAGAAGATTTAATTGAATATGAGGCAGACTATTGTATTTGTAATCTTGCAATGCCATTTTTAAAAGAAATATTATCAGATAATCTGATGAAAAAGAGCGAAACAGGATTTGAAGGTAGGTTTAAAGATGCACTTCATGCCGTTTATTTAGCTCAATTTGATCCCGCCAAGGCTCCTGGTTATAAAGCTAGAGAAGATGGTTATGTATCACGATTTTTAGCTTGTACTTCTAAAGTAGGTTGGCAGGCTGATAGACACTTGTGGCAAGGTAGTCCAATTAAATCAGGTACGCATTCCGTAGAACAATCAGAAATTGGTGTTGTCCCTATTTTTGGAGGTATCTCTTGGACAGATAATGAAATTCAACAAATTTGGTATCCATCTACAGGATATCAAGATGAAAAAGGGGTTTTGACAGGAGCTTATAATTTTGATAAAATAGCACATAAGTGGGGTAAATTACCAGTGAGAGATAGATTGATTATAGCAAGAAGAGATGCCCGTAAATTTAATAGCAAATTTGCAAAGGGATTAGAAGATGGTTTAGCGATTGCTTGGCAAAATATGCCACATATTAAAGGTGGTTGGGCCTATTGGCAAGCTGTGGGTGATTCGGAATATTCCACGAAACAATTTAACGCAATTGCGCAAGGAACAGGTATATATGATTCAAAAAAGGAGACTCATAGTGACCCCTGTTTTTTTATTGTGGGAGATCAAATTTCATCTTTGCCAGGTTGGCAGGAAGGTGCAATTGCTGCAGCAATTAATGTTATTAGTCGTATGGCCAAGCCAGATATGGAAATTGCATCTTTAGCAAATTTACCAGATACACGTTTAATGGTAGAAGGTATCTAATCAGTAAAGTTATAGAGTAAGGTATTTCTAGGTGAAATGTCCATAAACTAAAGAAGAAGCTATTTAACAACTGTTAAATAGCTTCTTTATGTTTTTAAACTATTCATTTGGTACATAACAACTTAATGTTTTCTCTTATCTAAGTTCATCAATAAAAACCTCAATAGATTCTGTCCATTTATCAAGGCCAGTGGAATGACTCCACATAAAAATAGGGAAGTTTTTGTCATCCTGTTTAATCACAAAAAACTCCTCAGTTTCAGAGCTAGAAGCTTCCATGAATATTTCTTCCTGTTCTTCATTGTTAGGACTATATATAGCTAATGGAATATAGCCTTCAGGCCAACCTTTTGAACGAATCCAATCATTAAAATGAGGTCCGTTTAAAATTTGTGGAGCAATAACCTTTACAGAAGAGAAATCTAACCCAACTTGTAAGAAACTATCCTTGTGGATTTTTCCAGAGTATTGATGGATATTAAGTCCTTCCAATTTTTTTAAAAGATCTGTGTTTGCTTTCATATTAATAGTTATTCCCATTTTCTTTAAGTTAAAATTTATTGTTATTGTATATAATGGTTTGTTTATGATCAGTTGTTCGACTATCTCAACTAAAATAGTAAAATGAAATCGAACCTTAGGGAATTCTTAGGGTTTTCCGAGTACAGAAAAAATTTAGCTTTTCAAAAGGGTGTTTATATAAAATAAATTAAATGTCATTTCTATTTAGAACAATCATTCTGTTATCTGTATATTTGTATTCGGAACGATTGTTCTAATATTGTTAATGATTTAAAAATAAAATAAAATGAGTAAATTAAAAGGGAAAATAGCTATAGTTACTGGAGGTAATAGTGGCATTGGTTATGCATCAGCAAAGGAGTTAAAAAGAGACGGTGCAACCGTTGTAATTACAGGAAGGAATTCAGATAGAGTTCAAACTGCAGCGGAAGAACTCGGTGTTAAAGGGATTTTAGCAGATGTTAAGAGCGTTTCAGCAATAGAAAATTTGGTAGAAGAAGTCAAAACAAAATTGGGAAAAGTAGATATATTATTTGTAAATGCTGGTGTTTTTCAGCCTGCTTCAATCGGGCAAATAAGTGAAGAAATGTTTGATCATCAAATGGGGATTAATTTTAAAGGAGCATTTTTTACAACTGAAAAGTTTCTTCCAATTTTAAATGATGGTGCATCAATTATAAACTTGTCATCTGTTAATGCTTATACAGGAATGCCTAATACGGCAGTTTATGCTGCATCTAAAGCCGCATTAAATTCCTATACTCGTACTGCGGCAACAGAACTAGCTCCAAGAAAAATTCGCGTTAATTCTGTAAACCCTGGTCCAGTTTCAACACCAATTTTCGGCAAAACAGGTATGGAAGAAGAACAATTAAATGGATTTGCAGAAGCTATGCAAAATCGTATCCCACTAAAGCGATTTGGTCAACCAGAAGACATAGCTAAATTAGTTTCGTTTTTAGCATCTGATGACGCTTCATTCATCACAGGTAGTGAATACAATATTGATGGTGGTATTATCATTAATCCACTTTTAAGTTAATTTTTTTTGAGTTTTTTTGGAATGAAAGTTCCAAAAAGTTACTTTTGTGGAAGCGTTTAACGCTTCCATATTTTTTTCTTATGCCTAGAGTAAAATTATTTGATGAAAATGAAGTCTTGTCTAAAGCAATGAATTTGTTTTGGAAACAAGGATATTCTGCAACCTCTGTAAAGGATTTGGTTAGCCATTTAGGGATTAATAGAGCCAGTCTGTATGATACTTTTGGGGATAAAGAACAACTTTTTAAAAAATCTTTTGAACTTTATCGAAAAACAAATATTGAAAATTTAATTCAGTTTTTTGAAAGTCGACCTAATATAAAGAATGGATTTTTAGAACTTTTTGATATTGCTATTCAAGAAGCAGTTCTTGATAAGGATAATAAAGGTTGTTTTGTTGTTAATACTACTACAGAACTTATTCCAAATAACGAAAGTCTTTTAATAATTTTAGAAAATAATAAACGAGATTTTGAGAGAGTATTTTTTAATTACTTAAAAAAAGGTGAAGAAAGTAATCAATTAAAGACAAAGAAAGATTTAAAATCTCTTGCAACTCTTTTTTACACGATATACAATGGTATTCGAGTTGTATCCAAAATTCGCCCTAATAAAAAGGAATTATCTGATTCTATTACTATTGCGCTGTCTTTGTTGGATTAACCAAACACATGTTAATAGTTTAATTATGAATAGAACCAGGTAAAAATTAGTTCTTTAATAATATAGAAAAAACTAACAAAGTGGTTAGTCAAACATATTTTATTAATTTCACAGCATGGCTTCAAGTAAACATCCAGAAATTGTAATTAAAGGAGCTCGGACCAACAATTTGAAAAACATTTCGTTGCGTATTCCACATAATAAATTTATTGTGGTTACCGGAATTTCGGGTTCAGGAAAATCGAGTTTGGTGTTTGATATTATTGCCCAAGAAGGGCAACGGAGGTATTTTGAAACTTTACCTTCTTTTGCGCGTCAATTTATGGGGAAACTCAACCGCCCAGATGTAGATGAAATTGAAGGGCTTTCGCCAGTTATTGCTATTGGGCAACGCACCACAGGAATGCATGCGCGTTCTACGGTTGGTACCATGTCGGATATTTATGATTTGTTGCGTTTGTTGTTTGCAAGAACCGGAACAACAGATAAGAATATTGAGCTTTCTCGTGCCCTCTTTTCGTTCAATTCAATAGTTGGTAAATGTACTTGTTGCAACGGTATTGGTAAGGAGGAACAAATAGATTTGAATAGGCTAGTTAGTAGTCCCGAAAAATCAATTAGAGAAGGAGCATTGGCACCAACCTTGCCCAATGGGTATATTATGTACTCTCAAGTAACTATCGATGTCCTAAATCAAGTATGCGAAGCTGAAGGGTTCAATGTTGATATTCCATGGAATGAATTGACTGACCAACAGCGCGAAGTAATTTTACACGGTAGCGAAAAAATAAAAGTACCTTTTGGCAAACACAGTTTAGAGTCGCGCTTAAAGTGGACAGGAATTAAAGCCAAACCAAGAGAAGAAGGACATTATAAAGGAATGATTCCGATTATGTCGGACATTCTAAGAAGAGATAGAAATGCCAATATTCTAAAGTATGTGCATGCAGTAACTTGTCCAGATTGTAACGGTACACGTTTAAATAAGAACGCTTTAAGTGTTACGGTTCACGATAAATCCATTGGCGATGTAGTTACTTTTGAATTAAAGGAATTAAAAACTTGGATTCAGTCCAACACTTGGAATACAGTAGCGACAGCAATTATTGCTAAAATTGAAGCTCAGGTTGATTTGTTAGCAGATTTAGGTTTGGGTCATTTAATGTTAGATCGTTCGTCAAAATCGCTTCGTGCAAGTGAGATTCAGCGAATAAGAATAGCCAATCAAATATTGGTTCCCTTAAGTGATGTGTTGTATGTTTTTGATGAGCCTTCAATAGGTTTACATCAAGAAGAGAACGAAAGGCTAATTCATCATTTTAAACAACTGGTTAAAAAAGGGAATACCGTTATTGTTGTGGAGCACGATTTGGAGACCATTATCCGTGCTGATCATATTATAGAAATTGGCCCTAAAGCTGGAGTAAACGGTGGAGAGCTTATTTTTAATGGTCCGTTTGCTGAGTTTACCCAACAAGAGAATTTAGCAGAAACAAGTCCAACTTACAGAGCAATTAACATTGGCGAGACGAAACCGAAATCTATCAATAAGAAAGAAGGTGAATCCATTCAACTAATAGGATGTAATGAGCGAAACCTTAAAAATATTGATGTTGAATTTCAGCTCGGAAAATTCAATGTAGTAAGTGGTAAATCTGGAACAGGAAAATCAAGTTTAGTAAAAGGTACTTTACTAAAAGTTGTGCAACAACAATTAGGAATTGAAGTGGATGAACCAGCGAAGATAACCAGATCTGAAAATATTGAAGCCATCAATAAGCTGATTTTTATTGATCATTCGCCCATAGGAAAAACACCGCGGAGTAATCCGGCAACCTATTTAGGATTGTCAGATCATATTCGTGATATCTATGCCAAGCTGCCTGAATCAAAAGCGCAAGGATTTACCAAATCTCGTTTTTCATTCAATAACAAAGGCGGTAGATGTGAAAATTGCCAAGGTGCAGGAAAAACCCAAATAGGAATGCACTTTTTAGGGAATATAGATTTAGTTTGTGGTAGCTGTAATGGTGATCGGTTTAACGAAGAAACGTTAGAGGTTAAATACAAAGGTTTGTCCATTGCTGAGGTTTACAAATTTTCCATTAACGAAGCTGTTCAATTCTTTTTAGAAGATAAAAAAGTACTGGTTGGACTAAACATCTTACAGGAAATAGGATTAGGTTATTTAACCCTCGGACAATCTTCCACAACACTTTCTGGTGGAGAAGCACAACGAATTAAAATTGCCAACCAGCTACAGAAAAAAGATACGGGAGATACCTTGTATGTGATTGTAGAACCAAGTATTGGTTTGCACCAAAATGATATAAAATCGGTACTTCAATTGTTTGACAGGATTAAACAGAAAGGTAATACCATTGTTTGCATAGAACAAGATGAAACCATTATTGGTTGGAGCGATTGGCACATAGAACTCGGTCCTAAAAGTGGTGCAGCAGGTGGAACAATTTTGCGTCAAGGAGTTTCTAAGGAACAATTACAAACAGTACGAGAAGAAATTAAAATAGTGACAGCAGACGCTGCTGCTAATGAGATTGTTTTGAATGGTGTAACCACCCATGGGTTAAAAAATATTGATGTTCGCATCCCTAAAAATCAGTTAACCGTTGTTACTGGAGTTTCTGGTAGTGGAAAATCATCATTGGTTTACGATACCTTATTTGCAGAATCGAATGCTCGTTTTACGGAATCCTTATCAACATATAACAGAAGTTTTCTGCAACAAAACAGTGAAGCAAAAATCGTTTCTTTCTCAGGTTTAGGACCAGCAATTTGCATCAACAGAAAAGGAGGGACTCCTTCAAAGCGATCAACAGTTGGTACACTATCTGGAGTTTATGAAGCGTTTCGTTTGTTGTATTCAAGAATTGCGCAGCATGAAGGAGAAAACTATACAGCTCAACACTTTTCTTTTAATCACCATTTGGGTGCTTGTCCTGAGTGTGAAGGAATGGGCGTAAAGCCAAAATGTAATTGGGAAGAGCTTATTGTTACTCTAGAGAAATCAATATTAGAAGGAGCGGTTTCTGTGAATAAGGCAATTGCTTATTATGCGGATGTAAATGGTCAATTTATCGCCATATTAAAGGAAGCAGCCAAACAAAATAATTGGAATATTACCCTTCCTTGGGATGATTTGACAGTTGAGGTTAAAGACATTATCCTTTATGGAACTGGTGAAACAGTTTATGAGGTAACTTGGGAATATCAAACAAAAACAAAATCTGGAACTCAAGAACTTTCCGCAAAATGGTTGGGGTTTTGTAATTATATAGATAATGAATATCAGTTAAAACTGCACAACAAGAACATCACCAATTTAGAGGCTTTATTACACGATGTGGAGTGTCCAACTTGTAATGGTAGCCGATTGAAACCTGAGTTATTGAAGACTTTCTTTCTTGGGAAGAACATTCATGAAATTTCTCACTTAAGCATTGCTTCTTGCTTGGAGTTGATTGAGAATGTAGATGACAAATTGGATGAAACCGTATTAGTAATTAGTAAAGTAGTGTTAGCTCCAGTTACCCAATCGTTAAAAACGATAGTTGATCTTGGCTTGGGTTATATCAATTTGGATAGAGCAGTAAGTACACTTTCTGGAGGAGAACGACAACGCGTTACTTTAGCAGGTCAATTATCTACCCATTTGTTTGGTGTTACTTATGTGTTGGATGAACCAACGATAGGATTGGATAGGCCACAAGTTGAGGTTTTATCCAGAGCTTTAAAAAGAATTGTTGCCAATGGAAATACTGTAGTGGTAGTTGAGCACGATGAATCTTTTATCCGAAAAGCTGATTACATTATTGAAATGGGACCAGGAGCAGGAAACTTAGGTGGTGAAGTCATCTACCAAGGAAAGGTGGCAGATATTACTACAGTGAAGGATTCTGTTACTTATCAATTGTTTCAAGAGAGTAGAGTAGCTCCAAATCAACAACAAAACAAAAAAGGAGATGCCTTTGGTGTAAAAGGAGCATTTGCCAATAACTTAAAGAAGATTGAAGTCAACTTTTATGCTGGACAAATAACTGCTGTAACTGGTGTTTCTGGAAGTGGAAAAGCCAGTTTGATTAAAGAAGTGTTGTATAGTTCTTGGTTGAAAAATAGACCAGTAAATTGTGCTTCAGT